>Ga0316198_10002335_pt1 | contig 11435 bp, 11 predicted proteins | sample OudBieAanoxic_MG_FD_204935 | JGI IMG/M metagenome (GOLD analysis project Ga0316198, IMG submission 204935) | Coastal sediment microbial communities from Oude Bieten Haven, Netherlands - site A anoxic | ecosystem: Environmental > Aquatic > Marine > Coastal > Sediment | place: Netherlands... | reverse complement strand
CGAGATAGGAAGCGACGCCGGCCCACGACACCTCGTGGACGAGCCGCGTCCCCATCATCGCCACGGCGGCGACAAACACGAGGTCGTAGAAGAGCTCAAGCCAGGTTGCGGTACGTTCCGACTCCTCGGCGGTCCGTAGGCGCGGTGGTGCGATCGCTGCGAACTTCACAGTGGCACCACGACGCCGGGGGCGGCGATACCGGTGTTCGGGAACCGCCGTCTGGTGAGCGCCAAGATCGAGTCGGCTTCGTCATCGGTCGTGCGTGGGTCCAGGCTCGTCAGGAGCAACTGCTCCACGCCCGCGGCCTCGGCGGCATCAACGGCTCCCTCCCAGGTCGAGTGGCCCCATCCCCGGCGGATCGCCACCTCGGCGGGTGTGTATTGCGCATCGTGAACAAGGACGTCCACGCCCCTGATCGCCTTGGTGATCGACACATCGCGCTCGGTCCCGGCCTCATGATCTGTCACAACCGCCACACTTCTCGATGGCCCGTCCACCCGGTATCCGACGGCCCCTTGGGGATGCTCCACCTCGAACGGCGTGACAACCAGCCCCTGGATCTCAACAGGCCGCCCGATGGTCTGGAAACCGACATTCCCGGCGTCGGCCAGCGATACCGGGAACCAGGGCGGGGTTATGACGGAATTGAGCGAGCGCTCCGGGCCACCCGGACCGTGGACGACAATCGCAGTACCACCCGACCACAATGCCTCGAACATCGACAGGCCCTGGATGTGATCCCAGTGGTAGTGCGTGAGGAACACGTCGATCGAAGGACCTAGCTCAAGGCCGTGCATCACGTGGGCAATGAGGCCCGTGCCGGCGTCGATGAATCCGACTATCTGGTCGTCGATCACGAGAGCGAACGACGATGTGTTCCCTCCGTATCGGACAAACTCGGCTCCAGACACCGGAATGGACCCGCGACTGCCGAGCACCACGATACGCGCGCCGTCTGACACCTTTCAACCCTTCTCCCGGTAGGTTCTGAGCGTAGCGAAGCGATCGTCCGCCGTGGGGAGTACCGGCGCGATAGGATCGACCACGACCACCAATGAACCCGGGGAACCCATGAGCAAGCCAGTCATCCTCGCCGTCGACGACGACCCGCACGTGTTGGCGGCTGTTCGACGGGACTTGCGATCTCACTACGGTTCGGCCTATCAGATCGTCGCGGCTGCTTCGGGACCCGAAGGCATCGCGACGGTGCGGGAACTCAAAGAACGATCGCGGACGATTGCGGCGTTCGTCGTGGACCAGCGTATGCCGGACATGACCGGCACAGAGTTCCTCCTTGCCGCTCAGGACGAGTTCCCTCAGGCCAAGCGGCTCCTCCTTACTGCCTACGCCGACACTGAGGCCGCGATTCAGGCGATCAACGATGTGGGCCTCGATCACTATCTCCTCAAGCCGTGGAGTCCTCCGGAGGAACGCCTGTATCCGATCCTCGACGATGTGTTGGACGATTGGCAGGCCCATGCCGATGTGCCGTTTGACGGAATCCGCGTGCTCGGCACCACATGGTCGCCGGCCACCTATGAGACCAAAGCGTTCCTCGCCCGCAATGAGGTGCCCTATCGGTTCATCGACATCGAACGAGACGACGACGGCGCCCGCGCTGTGGCCGCGGCTCATGCGACGGAAGCCAGACTCCCGGTTGTGATCCTCTCTGACGACTCGGTCCTCTTACAGCCGTCGAAGCCCGAATTGGCTGCTGCAGCAGGGATTCATTCGACACCCGAGGCGCCGTTCTACGACCTCGCGATCATTGGCGGCGGACCCGCCGGGCTCGCCGCAGCGGTGTATGGGGCCTCGGAAGGTCTGTCGACCGTACTGCTCGAACGAGAGGCACCGGGCGGCCAGGCCGGAACAAGTTCGCGCATCGAGAACTATCTCGGATTCCCCAAGGGTGTGAGCGGCGCCGATCTGGCCCGGCGGGCGATTGCGCAGGCGACGCGTCTTGGGGCGGAATTGATCACGCCGGCCGAGGTGGCGGCGGTCCATCTCGGGCAGTCGGTCAAGACCATCGTCTTGACGGACCAGACCGAGCTGAAGTGCAGGGCCTTGGTGATTGCGAGCGGCATGACGGTGCGCAAGCTCGACGTCCCCGGGTACTCCCGGTTCGAAGGGGCCGGGGTCTACTACGGGGCGGCAGCCACGGAGGCGGCGACCTACCAAGACCGCTCCGTCTACGTGGTCGGTGGGGCCAACTCCGCCGGTCAGGCCGCCGTCATGTTCTCAAAGACGTCATCAAAGGTGACGATGGTCGTCCGCTCAGAATCCCTGAACGAGAAGATGTCGCAGTACCTCGTCGACCAGATTGCCGAGATCGACAACATCAAAGTCCTCACGAACACTCGGGTTGTAGACGTCGAAGGCTCCACGCATGTGGAGTCGATACGGCTCCAGGACCTTGCCACGGGATCGGAAGAGACCAAGCAGGCATCGGCTCTTTTCATCTTCGTAGGGGCAGTTCCCCATTCGTCGTTCCTCGAAGGCGCCGTGGCGATGAACGACCGTGGCTTCATCTACACGGGCTCAGACGTGACGACGTTCACTACGGACTGGGCACTCGACCGCGACCCGTTCCCGCTCGAGACCTCTTCTCCAGGAGTATTCGCTGCCGGCGACATCCGCGACGGGGCCGTCCGCCGCGTCGCCTCGGCGGTGGGCGAAGGCTCGGTCGCCGTCACACTCGTTCATAGATACCTCGACACCGTGTGAGCCCTTTTGACCTGCGTTCCGTCGATCTGTTCTCCGGTCTTGGCGACGACGCGCTCGCTCGCCTGAGCAGCAACCTCACGGAGTGCGCGTTACCGCGCGGTGTAGCCCTCTTCGAAGAAGGCGACCCAGGCGATACTGCCTACGTCGTCACCAGAGGGGAGCTCGAGATCCTCAAGGCATCAGGAGACCAGTCTGTCCGGATCGCGATCTCCGGTCCCGGGGTCGTCGTCGGCGAGATGTCCCTGCTCACCGGCGAGCCGCGCAGCGCATCGGCTCGTGCGCTCGTCGATGTTGAACTCGTCTCGATACCGAAGGTGACACTCGATGCCCTCCTCGAGTCGGATGTGCAAGTGGCGCACGCGCTCTTTGACGTGTTTATCGCTCGCTGGCGCGAGCAGCAGTCGCGGCTTCGTCAGTCCGAGCACATGGCGCAGATCGGAGTGCTCACCGCAGGTCTTGCTCATGAGATGAACAACCCTGCCGCGGCTGTCACGAGAGGATCGTCACTCCTCGCAGCGGCGGTCGAGCAGAGAGTGGCAGCTGAGGCAGCGATTCCACGCGACGCTCATGTTCCGAAACCCTCGACTACGGGACCGCCGGCCAGTCCGATGGAACGAGCAGAAATCGAGGACGACCTCGAGAGGGCGCTCGATGGGTTGGGGGTCGAAGACGCATGGCGCACAGCGCCGCTCCTCGTCGAGGCCGGCTTCACCGTCGACGGCCTCGATCTTGAGAACGGCTCAGCTGCCGCGATCGTTGATGTGCTGGCTGCACGAGCAGAGGTCGACGCACTCGTTGCCGAAGTGGCCGAGGGCTCAAGGCGACTCAGCGAGCTGGTCGCAGCGCTCAAGTCGTACTCCTACTTGGATCAAGCTCCTGTTCAGGACGTTGATGTCACCCGGGGGATCGACGACACGCTGCTGATCCTCAAATCGAAGACGACCGGCATCAGCCTGGTCCGCAACTACGACCCAGACCTGTCGACGATCCAGGCATACGGGAGTCGACTCAATCAAGTGTGGACCAACCTCATCGACAACGCAGCCGATGCAATCAGCGATGCCGGAATCGAAGACGGTCGGATCACCCTGACGACCGCGACTCTCGACGACTTCGTCGTGATCACGATCGAGAACAACGGACCCGAGATCCCGAAGTCGGTCAGGGACCGCATCTTCGAGGCATTCTTCACGACCAAGGAACCCGGGCGCGGCACCGGCCTGGGACTCGACACGGTCTATGACATCGTGGTCAACCAGCATCGGGGAACGATCGAGGTCGACTCGAATGAGGAACGGACCACGTTCACTGTCTCACTCCCGATCCGGGGACCCGATACCCAACCAGGTTGATCGTCAACTCGGCCGATAGGCGGCCAGGGATCGTCGCCGGTTCTCACCGGATTCTCATCCCCCTCACAGGCACCATCGTGCAACCCAAACTAACTTGTTGGATATGCGCACCACCGTTCTCAGCACCTTGATTCTTGTACTCGCCCTTATGGCCGCTGCTTGCTCCGATAGCGGCGATTCAGCAGAGATCGCCACCCTCGCGACGGATCCGGCGAACGCATCGCAAAGTGACTCCGAGGTCGGCGGCGACCCGGTCGCTCAGTCGGAGGCCGCCATGCTCGCCTTCACGCAGTGTCTCCGCGATCAAGGCATTGACGTCGATGACCCGACGATGGACGCAGACGGAAACATGCAACTCCCGCCGATCAACATCGAGATGCCGGACGCCGTGGCGGATCCCGACGAACTGCCGGACATGTCGGAGTTCGAGGACATGATCGCTCCGTGCGAAGAACACCTCGAAGGCGTCGTCAGCACCTTCAGTTCGGCAGACACGACCGAAGTCGAAGACAAGCTCCTCGCGTACGCCGAGTGCATGCGCGAGAACGGTGTCGATATGCCGGACCCCGACTTCTCGTCGGACGGGGGTGTGATTGACCTCGGCGCAATCGACGGGGAGGACTTCGAGGCGGCCGAGGCCGCATGCAGCCCACTGCTGGCCGATCTGGGGTTCAGCGGCTGAAGACCCAACGGCGCCGCCGTGGGGTCGGAATCGTCCGGCCTGAGCGCGATCCGCCCGCAGTCACACGATTTCGATCGTACAGCGCGGCCCGTTCGATCCGGAGAGACGGCGGTCGGTCGTGACGAGCGTTGTCGAGAGCCGCTCAGCCAGCGCAACGTACCAGGCGTCGTATACCGAGATCGTCGACCTCAGTTCCCAGATCCGTTCGACCATCGGTTCGATCGGATAGGACACAACCGCCAGACGTCGCAGCTGGTCGATCGCCACTCGCGCTCGGACCTCGGAGACGTCCCCTCGCAGAACCATCGAGCGGAGCGCGGAGACCGCCTCCGCTCTCATGATCTGCGGTGCTGTCAGCCGCGGTTCCTCACGAAGGCGGTCCCTGGCACGCTCTCCTGCGGTGCCGATGCCGACGAGAGCATCAACAACAATCGAGGCATCAAGCACGCTCAATGGGAAGCTCTGTCCCGACGGACCACATCGCCGGATGAACTGGCCGACAACCCATCGTTCCCCTCGGTCGCGGATCGTTTCTCGAACTCGGCAACAATCTCCGCGGGCGTCGCCGTTGACGCAAACTCGATCAGCTCTGCGAGCACGTATTCCTGAAGGCTTTGGCCCGCAGCGGCAGCACGGAGCCGATAGACGCGATGGACATCTTCTGGAACGTTCCTGACTTGGATTGTGGCCATAGCGCTAGAGTAGCGCTTTTGCCCCTGATCTGATAGCACGATTGTGACCCTTCTCGCGGTCGGTCGATTGGCGAATCCACCGTATGTGAACGGCAACCGGAAATGAAGGCAGCTGATCCCCGCCGGTGATGCTCAGTCCGTGGCTGCTTGGTCCCACTCGAGCATCCAGGCGGCGTAGGCGCCGGGCCACGACCCTTCCGGACCTTCGGCTCGGTAGCGCTCATCAGCTCGGACGAGCCAGTCTTGGAGGCTTTCGACGGACGGGTTCGACTCAAGCAGGCGCAAGCTCTGGCCATACATGTGCTCGGCGTACCACCGTGACCATCCGGAGTTCGGACCGCCGTAGACGGCATGGTGGGCTCGCCCGGTGGCGCCGAGCAGGTGCCGGAGTTCGTGTTGACGGCTCTGTACATCCATGCTCGAAACGTACCGAACGCAGAGTCGAAGTCAATGGGCAGAGTCGTCGTCATGATCGCCGAAGCACAGGCCCGCAATCAGAACGCCACCGCCGATCGGATCAGGAAGACGGCCGGGCCTGCCGATCGGCCAGGCGATTGCCTGCGTCGTCGAATCGGACCGAAGGCTTGCCTATTCGCGATCCGCCGAGGTCTCCACTGCCGCAATCGCCGGGAACCCCTTGGGTACACACGCCCCCGGCTCCGGTGATGCTGTGCCTTCGAAGAAGTCGGCCGGTGTGCTGCTGCGACGGACCAGCCACACAATGGGGATCGCTGCGACGGTGATGACACCTCCGAGCACGTAAGCGGCCGAGTACGACTGACGCTCGGAATAGACGCCGAGGCCTGCCTGTCCGCCGACCGCTCCGATTCCGCCGATCATCGAGTCGAACGAAACCACGGTTGCCCGTTGGGCTGATGGGACCATGCCGTGAATGAACGCCTGTCGAACCGGCATCTGGACACCCATCGCGACCGAGCCGACGAGGAGGAAGGCAAGAGCGATGGGGAAACTCGACGCCCAGCCGACACCGATCGACGTGGCGGAGAATGCGGCAGCGGTCCAGAGAAGGAGCGTTGTTCTCCGGCCGCAGAATCGGGTGATGAACTGAACGAGGCTGTTTCCGATGATCATCGCCACGGCCAGGAGCGCGGCCACCACACCAGCGACCCACACCGCGTCGCGATCGAGAAGCTCGAGGAAGTACGGCTGCCATGCATACCACGCCCACATGAAGACACCACCCTGGATGGCTCCGGCAATCATGACCAGACGGAGGGGTCGGTTCTGCCAGCCGAAGCGGACGCCGACCGCCGCAACAGCGTTTGCCTCCGCAGGCAACGTTCGCCACGTGACCGGCTTCGATTGGAATCCGATGTCGTGCATTCCGAAGTATGCGAGGACGAAGAGGACCACCAGGAGCAGAGATCGCACGACGAAAGGAATCGCCAGATCGATCTGACCAAGCAGCCCTCCCCCGATTGTGCCGACCAGCATCGCCGCACCGCCGATCATCTGCCCGTTGGCGAATACTCGATCCATCTCACCGTCGTAGCCCAGACCGCGAACGCCATCCACGAGCCACGCCTCCATCGCACCCGAATAGAACGTGTACCCGAGTCCCAGGGACACGGAAACGATCGAGAACGCCACCACTCCCCCGCCCATCTGGGCAAGTGCCACATAGGCAAGGGTCGAAGCCGCAAGAACCAGCACCGACAGCAGGAATGAGGCGCGCCGACCCACCGTGTCGGCAACAACGCCGGTGGGGATCTCGAACAGCACCGTCCCAACCGAGAAGGCGGCATTGGCGAAGAAGACCTCGGCTACCGAGAGGCCGGCATCGAGGAGAAACAGCGTGTTGATTCCCCAAATGATTGATGCGGCGAGCGTGTAGATCCCGGCGTAGGTGTAGTACCGGTGAACGAGCGCACGCGCGGCGGTAGGCATTGTTGGAGCAGTCACCATCGGGCAAGCCTACGCGCGGAGCGACGCGACGGGGGTTCTTAGTCCGTAGTCCGTTGGCGCCCTGCGGGCGGTAGTCCGTAGTCCGTAGTCCGTAGTCAGTACCGAGACTTGAGACCCGAGACTTGAGACCCGAGGGGCTGGGCGGTGCTCAGTCTCGTGTCTCGTGTCTCGTGTCTCTGTCCCTACAGCCCTGCTCGTTGTGCTTCTAAAACTGCGATTCTCGCTGTGCAGGTGTCTTCGGCGGCTTGGGTCGATTGTGCGGCGCTACGCTGCGGCGGGTTCAGGAAGGGTGCATATGAGGCTTGGGGTCAAGCAGGCGCTTGTTGGCGGTCGGATTGTTGCCGGTGACGTTTCGGTGGAGGACGGACGTGTTGTGGCGGTCGGCGTGAGCCCGGCTGGCGCCGGCGGGCTTGCGGTGCCGGGGTTTGTCGACGTGCAGATCAACGGGTTTAACGGGATCGACTTCACAGCTGCTGACCCGTCCGAGTACGAAAACGTCGCGCAGAAGCTGGCGGCAACCGGGGTGACAGCTTTCCAGCCCACGTTGATCTCTCTTCCGTCGGCTGACTACCTCAACGCTCTCCGGCAGGCTCAGACGATGACGATCTCGAGCGCTCGCATCATCGGCATACATCTCGAAGGTCCATTCCTCGCGCCGATCCGTTGCGGGGCTCACGATCCGGAGAACATGATCGAACCCAACGCGATCCTCGCGAGCCAGTTCCTCGAGGCGGGCCCGTTCACCTACGCGACAATCGCCCCCGAGTTGCCGGGGGCTCTCGACCTGATCGAGTTCCTGGCCGCTGCAGGCGTCGTCGTTGCCCTCGGCCACACGGATGCCGACGCGACGACCGCTCATGCAGCGTTCGATCGCGGAGCCCGGTCGGTGACCCATATCTTCGGTGCCCAGCGTCCGTGGAAGCACCGAGATCCGGGGATCAGCGGAGCCGCCCTCGTTCGGGACGATGTGTTCATCACGGCGATCGTCGACGGCATTCATCTGGCGCCCGAGGCGACGATTCTGGCCGCCAACGCCGCGGGCGATCGATTCGTCTTGATCACGGACGCAATTGCGGCGGCGGGGAGACCCGACGGCGAATACGCCCTCGGCGATCGCACCGTGATTCTGAAGGACGGTGCCTGCCGCCTCGAAAACGGCACACTCGCCGGGAGCTCCCTCACTATGGACCAGGCGGTAAGGAACATGATGGATCTTGGATTTGAGCCCCCACGGGCAATCGCAGCTGCGACATCAGCGCCTGCCGCGCTCATGCGTCGGGACGACCTTGGCCGCCTTGAACCGGGTGCTTCCGCCGATGTGTGCGTCCTCGATGATGCGTTCCAAGTGATCAAAACCCTGGTCGGCGGGGCCGAGTCGTTCGTCCGCTGACACCGCCCTTCAGCGATCGACTAAGTTGGCTATACAACCTCGCGATCTCAGGAGGAGAGCGTCATGGACGCACATTCGATCACCATGCTCGGCACGGGACTCATCGGAGATTTCTATACGATGACCTTGCACGGTCAGCGCGGCCGCGACCGAGTTCAAGTCGCCTACTCGCGATCCGAAGAACGCGGGAAGGCGTTCGCCGAGCGATGGGACATCCCCATCTCCACGACATCGCTCGAAGATGCGATCAATCACCCCGAGACCGACGTTGTTGTCGTTGCGTTGCCGAACTTCCTTCATGAGGAGGTCATCGATCTCATCGTCGAAGCCGGCAAGCCGGTGCTCTGCACGAAGCCACTCGCACGCAACGCCGACGAGGCAAAACGAATCCTCGACCGTGTCGAGTCCGCCGGTGTGTTCGGCGGATACCTCGAAGACCTCGTCTACACCCCAAAGACACTCAAGGCGCTCGCATCCGTCGAATCGGGAACGATCGGCGACATCACCTGGGTGCGGTCAAGAGAGACTCACCCCGGTCCACACAGCGCATGGTTCTGGGACAAGGAGAAGGCGGGCGGCGGTGCCATCGTGGACCTCGGATGTCACTGCATCGAGATCATCCGTAGCTACGTCGGAAAGGACAACCGTCCGATCGAGGTGATGGCGTGGGCGGACACGCTCGTGCACCCGATCGAGGCGGAAGACAACGCGGTTGTGCTGATCCGATTCGAATCGGGTGCTCTTGGCCAGTTCGAGGTGAGCTGGTCGTTCCGCGGCGGTATGGACCTTCGTGACGAAGTCGCAGGAACCGAAGGCACGATCTGGACCAACAACTTCCTGCGGACCGGGTTCGAGATGTACTCATCCGGGGGCGGAAGCGGCTACGTCGCTGAGAAGCTCGAGTCCACCGAGGGCTGGATGTTCCCTGTCGGGGACGAAGTCACCGAACTTGGTTACGTTCACATGTTCACCGACATGTTCGAGGCCATCGATGCCGGTACGGAGCCGCGCGAAACGTTCTACGACGGGTATGTCGTCAACGCTGTGATGGACGCTGCCTATCGCTCGGCGGAGAGTCGGCAGTGGGAGCCGGTCGACGTCGAGTGGCGCGGCAAGGCGACGCCGAGGATCGCCAAGGACGTTCGGCGGCACGACGGTCACGCGATCATCAAGGATGAGACCCTTCCCGACGGTCGCGTCAAGATGATGCTGTCCGACAAGGACACCGGCGCGGTGTTCGACATCGTCACCGACGCGTGACCATCCAGCTGGAGATCTTTGACGACGACCAATGGGCAGATCGGGTGGCTCAACGGTGGGCCTTGGTCATGCAGCGGAATCGTGCCGCGAGACTGTGTCTGCCCACCGGCGAGACGCCGCGACCGGTGTATGCGGTCGCGGCGTCGGTGATGGATCTGGATGCCGCCACGGTCTTCATCCTCGACGAGTTTGACCTGCCACCAGGCAGTCCGGCTCGCTGCGACGCGATGATCCAGCGCGACCTCCTCGACCTGCTGACTCATCAGCCGAAGGCCGTCCACGGCCTGGACCCCGCCGCGCAGGATCCGGACGCTGAGTGCCGTCGGTTCGCGTCGCTGGTGGCCGACGGTGGGTTGGACCTCACCCTGCTCGGACTCGGTGGGAACGGCCATCTCGGGTTGAACGAGCCCGGCACACCTGCCGACGCACCGACGCGAGTGACCCGTCTTGCGTCTTCGACCACCGAAGCGGCGAGCCGCTACGGCGCGGATGTGGAACCGAACTGGGGAATGACCCTCGGAATGGAAGCCATCCTCGATTCAGACGAGATCTGGCTGCTCGTCACCGGATCCCACAAGGCCGACATCCTCGACCGAACACTGAACGGCCCCATCGGCCCCGACGTCCCGGCAACCTATCTCCGCGAGCACCCGAACGCGACAGTCCTCGCCGACCGAGCAGCAGCAGGCAAGTAGACGCGAGACTTGAGACCCGAGACTTGAGGCTGTCTCGAGTCTCGTGTCTCCCTACCGACCGCCGGGCACGGCGGGTGACCAATCAGCGTCCGGCAGTAGGACCTGGTGCCTCAAACGCCAAGAACCGGGCCGGGTTCTCTCTCAGCATCGTATCGATAGCGTCTTCGCCGACCCCAAGGTCGTTCAGGATCTCGACGAAACGAGTTGCGAGCCACACGAGGCCGAGTCCGCCGTGGATGGCCCACATCGAACGGCGGGCGGCGTCGCTGGAGAGCATGAGCCGGTCGCTATGACCCTCCCCCACCATTGCAGCGACGATTCGCGCGGTGCGGTCGACAGATCCTTCTCCCTGGCGCGAGGCCTGGTCGTATTCCAAGTACACACCGGCTGCAAGCAAGTCACGGTGATACGACAGGTCGTTCACCTTGTCGGTGTGTGAGATCACGACTCGGTCGAGCGGAACACCGAGCCCGTCGAGCAGCTCGATCTGTGCCATGGCGCCACGCCCGCCCTCACAATGCGTAAGGATCGGTACCCCCGTTGTCTGGTGTGCACGGGCTGCGGCTTCGAAGACTCGGACGTCTCTCTCGGTTGGAGCATCTTCGAGAACCGCAACCTTCAGGATCCCGGCACAATACTGGGTTCGCCTCACCACCGGGCCCATGTAGTCGTACCGGTCGATCCCCTCGAGTACGTCGGCGATGAAGAGCCCT
>Ga0316198_10002334_pt1 | contig 11436 bp, 7 predicted proteins | sample OudBieAanoxic_MG_FD_204935 | JGI IMG/M metagenome (GOLD analysis project Ga0316198, IMG submission 204935) | Coastal sediment microbial communities from Oude Bieten Haven, Netherlands - site A anoxic | ecosystem: Environmental > Aquatic > Marine > Coastal > Sediment | place: Netherlands... | reverse complement strand
TGGTGCAGAACCGTGCCTCGATCGCCAACCCGAAGCTGCCCGAGGACGTCAAGCGCCAGGGTGTCACGACGCAGAAGAAGTCGACCAAGATGGTTCTGATGGTCAACCTCCTCAACGTCGACGGGGGCACCTACGACGAGATCTACATCAGCAACTACATCAACCTGAACATCAAGGATGTTCTGGCACGCGTGCCGGGCGTGGCCAAGGTCGAGGTCATGGGCGCCAAGGACTACGGCATGCGCATCTGGCTCGACCCGGAGCGGCTCAAGGCCCGCGGCTTGACCACTAACGACGTCGTCAGCGCGATCCAGGAGCAGAACGTGCAAGTGGCTGCCGGCCAGATCGGCGCCCCCCCGGCCCCCTCTGGGCAGGCGTTCCAGTATACGGTCAACACGATGGGCCGCCTCACCGATGTGGCGGAATTCGAGGACATGATTCTCAAGGTGGAGTCATCGGATCAGGGAACGCGCATCTTGCGTGTGCGCGATGTCGCCAGGGTCGAGCTCGGCGCTCAGGCGTATAGCTGGTACGTGCAGCTCAATGGTGAGCCTTCGATCGGCATCTCCCTGTACCAGCTCCCGGGGGCCAACGCCCTTGAGGTTGCGGAGGGAGCGCGTGCGGTCATGGAGGAGCTCTCGGCACGCTTTCCTCAGGGGCTCGATTACACCATCGCCTACGACTCCACCCGCTCGATCAACGCGTCAATCGCCGAGGTGATCGAGACGCTGTTCATCGCCATCCTCCTCGTCATCTTCACCGTCTATATCTTCCTGCAGGACATTCGCACGACGCTCGTGCCGGCGATCACCATCCCCGTGTCATTGCTCGGCACCTTCGCGGTGATGATGGCGATGGGTATGTCGATCAACACCCTTACGTTGTTCGGATTGGTGCTCGCCATTGGCATTGTTGTCGACGACGCAATAGTCGTCGTCGAGAACACCATGCGCCTGATCGATGAAGAAGGGCTCGGGGCCAAGGAAGCAACAGCCAAGGCGATGGAGCAGGTCACAGGCCCGGTCGTGGCCACCACCATGGTGCTGCTGGCCGTTTTCGTGCCGGTCACCATGATGGGAGGCATCACCGGCCGCCTCTACTCCCAGTTCGCCACCACTATCGCCACGGCAACGGTCTTCTCGTCGATCAACGCACTGACGCTGAGCCCGGCGCTGTGCGGCATGTTGCTGCGCCCATCACCCGAGAAGCGCGGCTGGTTCTTCACGCAGTTCAACAACTGGTTCGATCGCAGCACGAACGCCTACATGGGATTGGTGAAGGTGATGGTGCGGCGGTCCGCCTTCGTCATGCTGCTGTTTGTCGGCGTCCTCGTACTCGGCTATTTCGGCTTCATCAACGTGCCCGGAGGGTTTCTCCCCGACGAAGACAAGGGGTACTTCTTCGCCAACGTCAAGCTGCCCGATGCCGCCTCCCTCGAACGCACCGAGGCCGTGCTCGATGGCATGACCCAGACGCTGATGGAAGCCCCCGGCGTGGTCGACGTCATCACCATCGGCGGCTACTCGATGCTCGACACTTTGCAGAGCAGCAACGCCGGCGCGGCCATCGTGGTGATGAGTGACTGGAGCGAGCGGACCGAGCCGGAGCTCAATGCTCTCGCCGTCTCCGCGGCGCTGACCCGTGAGCTCAGCCAGGTCCAGGAGGGCACGGCATTCACCTTTATCCCACCACCGATCGACGGCCTCGGCAATGCCGGCGGCTTCGAGTTCATCCTGCAGGATCGCGGCAATGCGGGTTTCATTCAGCTACAGACCATCGGCGACGACCTGGTGGCGCAGGGCAACAGCCACCCGGTGCTGACCCGAATGAACAACAGCTTCCGGGCCAACGTGCCGCAGCTCTACCTGGAGGTCGACCGCACCAAGGTGAAGACGCTCGGGATTCCCCTGAGCGATATTTTCAGCGCGTTGCAGGCCTACTTGGGCTCGGCCTACGTCAACGACTTCAACCTCTTCGGTCGCACGTACCGGGTGATGATCCAGGCCGATTCCGATTTCCGCAGCAAGGTTGAACAGATCAGCCAGCTCGAGGTCCGGGGCGGCGACGGCAGCATGATCCCCATGGGAACGCTGCTCACCGTGCAGGACACGGTCGGCCCGCAAGCGGTCAACCGCTACAACCTCTATCCATCCGCCACGATCACCGGCTCACCGAGGCCCGGCTACAGCTCGGGTCAGGCTCAGCGGGCAATGGAGCAGCTAGCGAATCAGGTCTTGCCACCGTCGATGGGCTTCGAATGGACGGGCACGACCTACCAGCAGATCGTTGCCGGCAACCAGGCTCCGATCATCTTCACCCTGGCTTTCGTCTTCGTGTTCCTGTTCCTGGCCGCCCAGTACGAGAGCTGGCTGATCCCGCTCGCGGTCGTTATGGCCATCCCCTTCGCGCTCATCGGGGCCATGTACGGAACGTGGCTGCGCTCCTTCGACAACAACATCTACACCCAGATCGGACTGGTGTTGCTGATCGGCCTTTCGGCCAAGGTGGCCATCCTCATCGTCGAGTTCGCCAAGCAACTCCGGGAGGAAGGTAAGTCGATTTTCGAGGCCGCTGAGACTGCTGCACACCAGCGTTTCCGTGCCGTGCTGATGACGGCGTTCTCCTTCATCCTGGGCGTGATTCCGCTGGTCATCGCCAGTGGCGCCGGCTCGGGGAGCCGCCGCTCCCTGGGCACTGCGGTGTTCGCCGGCATGAGTGTTTCCACCGTGTTCGGCGTCCTCTTCATCCCGGTCTTCTACGTGTTTGTGCAGAAGCTCCGCGAGTTCCGCGGCAAGGAGCCCACACCGTCCGCCGAGCCCGAGCCGCCAACCGACACCCAGCCGCTGGGGGAGGTGAGTTGAAATGAAACAACGACGACTCACACATGCATCAGAGCAGGTCACGGCCTTGACGCAACCCATGGCTTCGACCCGCCGCGCCGCGTTCATGATGGCCGCCGCGATCATCATCGTGGCGATCGGCCTGCCGGGCTGCCTTGTCGGGCCCGACTACGTGCGCCCCGAGGCGCCTCTGCCCAATGAAACGCCCATGCCCGATGCCTGGCATGAGGCAACGGTGGAGGACTTCCAGCAGAATGAATCACCCGTGCGGGTCTGGTGGCACACCTTTGAAGACCCGAAGCTCGTCGAGCTCATTGCGCGAGCGGAACAAGCCAACCTCGACCTGCAGCAGGCCGTTGCCAGGATCATGGAGGCCCGCGCTCAGGTCGGCGTCGCCACGGGACAGCAGTGGCCGCAAGTCGAGGCGACGGCCGACTACAGCGTCGGCGCCGCAAGCGCGGCCGTCGTGCCCGACGGCACCGACACGGCCGGCGTGCTCGCCGGCGGCTTCGCCATGAACTGGGAGATCGATGTGTTCGGTGGAATTCGTCGTGGCATCGAGTCGGCGGAGGCTGGCTTCGAGGCATCGATCGAGGACTATCGTGACGTGATGGTGGCGCTCTTCGCCGAGGTCGCCGCGAGCTACGTCGATGTCCGCGCCTTCCAGCTCCGCATCGCGTTCTCCCAGAACAACGTCGCGTCGCAACGGGACTCCCTGCAGCTCACACGCGACCGCTTCAACGCCGGCCTGACATCGGCCCTCGATGTGGCGCAAGCGGAGTCGAATCTGGGCGAGACAGAGGCCACGATCCCCACCCTGGAATCCGCCCTGGAGTTCTCTCTCAATCGCCTGGCGATCCTCCTGGCGACTCCTCCGGGAACTTTGCACGAGGAGCTGAGCGAAGCGGCTGACGTACCGGTGCCGCCGGATACTATCGCCGTCGGCCTGCCCGCCGAGTTGCTGCGGCAGCGGCCCGACATTCGCAGCGCCGAGCGCGCCCTGGCGGCGCAGACGGCCCAGATCGGCGTGGCCACGGCAGACCTCTATCCACGATTCTCCCTGGCTGGGCTGCTGACCTTCGACGTGGCCGGCCCCGGTGATGGCTCGGGGGTCTCGTGGAGCATCGTCCCCGGGATGCGTTGGAACATCTTCAATGCAGGCCGCGTCCGAAGCCAGATCCGAGTCGAGGAGGCACGCACCGAGCAACTCTTCCTTGCCTACGAGCAGACCGTCTTACTGGCGCTCGAGGAGGTCGAGAACTCGCTCGTAGCCTACGCCAAGGAACAGGCGCGCAAGCAGAAGCTCACCGAGGCGGTGGACGCCAGCCAACGAGCGGTCGATCTGGTGCGCACGCAGTACCTCGCTGGTCTGACCAACTTCCAGAACGTGCTCGACTCGCAGCGCACGCTGTTCCGGTTGCAGGACGCGCTCGCGGAAAGCGAGGGTTTCCTATCGCAGGACCTGGTGTTCGTCTATCAGGCCCTCGGCGGCGGCTGGGCCCCGATCAGCGGCGATATGGAAGGCGACGAGGCGGGACCACAGCAGGCGCCGATCGATGCGGCTGCCGAAAACTCGACAGACACACAGTCCGAGCCGGTCGGTCCGGAGGCCTGAGCCACCTGTGGGTTTGTTGCTCCGTCGCGGCACTCGGCGGATACTGTGGAATATGGCTGTGCCTCGAGTCTGCAGAATGTCTGGCTCATGGGCACGGCAAGCCCGACCATCGGCATGAACCAGGCAACCCTGCGGTAGCCGGCATCCACGTCTCAGTCTCGGGGTGTGACGATCTGAGATGTCCGAGGAGGCACCACGAATGAGCGTTTCGGAGAAGCTTCAGATCCCGGTGAACCAGAACATCCTCGAGATGGAGTACGCTGTCCGCGGCCCCATCCCGATTCGCGCTGCCGAGCTGCGCAAGCAGGGTAAGCAGACGATTCCCTGCAATATCGGCAACCCCCAGGCACTCGGCCAGGATCCGATTACCTACTACCGCCAGGTCTTGAGCCTCCTCGAGGACCCGTCGCGCATCGACCGGGAGCGTCGTCTCAACAGGCTCATGAGCCAGGACTCGGAGGCGCAGGTGGCCATGGGTGAGTCGGGCTCGATCTCCGGCTACGTCCTCGACCTGGCCGAGATGATGATCTCCACCCACGGCGCCAACGTCGGTGCCTACTCGGAGAGCAATGGTCAGCTCTTTGTCCGCGAGGCGGTGGCGAAGTTCATCAACAAGAGGGACGGTTTCGACCCTGCAGGCCCGTTGAGCGCGGACCCCGAGCGAATCTTCATTACCGACGGTGCCAGTGAGGGCGCGCGCCACATCCTGCAGTTGCTGATCACCGGCCCGAGCGACGGGATCATGGTGCCGATTCCGCAGTACCCCCTCTACTCCGCCACGATCAGGGCCTGCGACGGCACTCAGGTCAACTACTATCCCAACGAGGACGCTGGCTGGGTGTTCGATCGCGCCATTCTCGAAGAGTCGCTCGAGTCCGCCAAGCAGGACGGGATCACCGTCAAAGCCATCGTCGTCATCAACCCGGGCAACCCGACGGGCGCCATTCTCGACCGCAAGACGATCGATGATGTCATCGACTTTGCCGAGGAGCACGGCATCGTCATCATCGCCGACGAGGTCTATCAGGAGAACGTCTATGGCGCCGAGTTCATCTCCTTCGCCAAGGCCCTCGGCGATCGCGACGCGCCCCTCGTCAGCTTTCACAGCGTGTCGAAGGGTTTCTACGGGGAGTGTGGCCACCGTGGTGGATACATGGAGCTGAGGAATCCACCGACGGCGGCCGGTACCGATCTTTCGTTCAGGGACGTCATCTTCAAACAGGCGTCGGTAGCCCTGTGCTCCAACCTGGTCGGACAGATGATGGTGTACCTCATGGTCAGCCCACCCGAGGCGGGCAGCGAGCCCTACGACCAGTACGTCCAGGAGAGGGACACCATTCTGCAGGAGCTGGAGGACAAGGCGACCCTGCTCCGCGAGGGGTTCGCCCAGATGGACTCCGTCGAATGCTTCGGCAGAACGGGTGCGATGTATCTGTTCCCGCGGCTGAACAAGTTGCCCGCAGGCACCAACGACTTCGACTACTGCATGGCGCTCCTGGAAGAAACCGGATTGACCACGGTGAACGGGGCGGGCTTCGGCCAGAGGGAAGGCACGCACCACCTGCGGATCGCCTTCCTGCCGCCGAAGGAGATGATTGCGGAAGTGCTGCCGAAGTGGATCGAGTTCCACAATGAGTACGTGAACAGATAGGAATGCAGAAGATGGAGCTAGGTAGCACGATCGTCCTGACGCAATCCGACGTGCGGTCCTTGGTAGACATGGCCGACGCTGTGCCCGCCATCGAGGCGGGTTTTGCCGCCCATGGTCGCGGCGACACGCAGATGCCGGTGAAGGTATTCATCGATCTGCCTGACTACCACGGGGATTTCCGCGCCATGCCCGCCTATTTGGACGGCTCGGTAGGTGTCAAATGGGTCAACATGCATGCCCGCAACCCTGAGATTCACGGGCTTCCCTCGGTGCTCGGTATGTACATCCTGAGCGACCCGTCAACGGCCCTGCCGCTGGCGCTCATGGACGCCACGCTGCTCACTGCGTTCCGCACTGGAGCGGCGGCGGGAGTGGGCGCGAAGTACCTGGCCAGGTCCGATGCCGAGACCCTCGGGATCATTGGCTGCGGCGTCCAGGCCCCGATGATTCTGGCCGCCGTCCGGGTGGGCGTCGGCGATCTCGACATCGTCGCGGCCGACGCTTCGCCAGTGGCGGCCGAAGCCTTCGTCGCTGAACACGGAGGGCGCGTGGGCAGCGCCGAAGAGGCTGCCGGTTGCGACATCCTGTGCACGGCAACCCCGGTTCGTCAGCCTATCGTGCGACGCGAGTGGATCCGACCCGGCACCCACATCAATGCCATCGGCGCCGACACGCACGGCAAGCAGGAGCTCGAGACCCGGATTCTCATCGACGCCAAGGTCGTCGTGGACGATCTCGACCAGGCCAGCGGCGGAGGCGAGATCAACGTTCCGCTGCACGACGGCTCCATCCAGCGCGAGGGGATTTTTGCGACCCTCGGCGAGGTCGTCGCCGGTCTGAAGCCGGGCCGTGAGAACGAGGACGAGATCACCGTCTTCGACTCGACAGGCCTGGCCGTGCAGGACCTCGCGTTGGCACGCGTCATTTACGAGCGCGCCAAGGAGCGTGGCATCGGCCGCGATGTAGCCTTTTTCGACTGACAACCAGACCCGCCGAGGTGAGCCGATGAAGATGACCCGCCGATCTCTTTCTTCCACCCGGCGCTGGGCCAGAGCTTCAAGTCCGGTCAAGGCCCTCAGCATCGCGGGTGTCGCCCTGCTTGCCCTCGTTCTGCCCGCATGTACCCCGGGCTCACCTGGCGTCGACGCACGGTTGCAGCAGGTCGACGAGATTTTCAGTGCCCAGGATACGAGCGAGACACCCGGATGTGTGGCAGCGGCCTCACGTGATGGCGACATTCTCTTCGAACGTGCCTGGGGAATGGCCAACCTCGAGCTCGGCGTTCCTCTGACGCCCGAATCGGTCTTCTACGCCGGTTCCGTCTCCAAGCAATTCACAGATGCAGCCGTGGCGTTGCTCGCCCTGAGCGGTGAGCTCGATCTCGAGGACGACATCAGCCGCTGGTTCCCCGAGCTGCAGTTCGAGCAGCGAATCACGGTGAGCGATCTCATCTACCACACCAGCGGCATCCGCGATTACTTCGAGCTCATGGATCTGGCCGGCTGGCCCGATCGCGCCTACATCAACAATGCCGTCAGCCTCGAGGTGCTCACCCATCAAACCGATCTCAACTTCGAGCCGGGCTCGATGCACCTGTACAGCAACTCCGGATACATGTTGCTGGCCGAGCTCGTGCAGCGCGCCGGCGGCCAGACGCTGCGAGAGTTCGCCGCCGCGGAGATCTTCGAGCCGCTCGGCATGGAGAGCTCACAGTTCGAAGATGACTACCGCACTCTCGTGCCCCATCGCGTCGGAAGCTATGGGCAGCGCCCGCACGGATCCTGGTTTCGCTTCCTGAAGGCCTTCGACGGCGTCGGCAGCGGCGGCATGCTCACCACCGCCCGGGACCTCCTGATCTGGAACGAGAACTTCACCCACGCTCAGGTCGGCGGCCCCGAGTTCAACGACCTCCTGCTGACGCGCGGCGTGCTCACTAGCGGCGAGGAGCTCAGCTACGCGTTCGGCCTCGATCACGGCGAGTATCGCGGGGCACCAACGGTGAGCCACGGCGGCTCATTGAAGGGGTTTCGTACAGCACTCACGCGCTTTCCCGAGCAACGCTTTTCGGTAGCCGTGCTGTGCAACTTCGCTAACGCAAATCCCGGCGGCTACGCCAACCAGATTGCCGACGTGTTCCTGGCCGACGAGCTCGACGCTATTGCCGAGGAGGCGCGAGAGTCGGGCGAAGAGTTGGCGGAGGAAGTCTTCGTCATCGACACCGGACTCCTCGAGCGCTTTGCCGGCCGCTACGATCTGGACGGCGACCTGGTCGTCATCGACTTGCCGGGGTCGCGGCTGCGGATCGAGGCCTCCGGCGGCCGTCGTTCACCCCTCGCCGCACTTTCCGAGACCCGGTTCCGCGTGATGGCAACGGGCGACCTCGCCGAGTTCACGTTTGACGACCAGGGCGAGGTCACCACGCTGACGCTCGAAATGGGTGGCCGGCAGATCAGTGCCCCGCGCCTGCCCGACTATGCGCCGAGCGAACGCGAGCTGGCCGCCTACGAGGGTGAGTATTTCTCCGAGGAGTTGCAGGTGCTCTATCGGATTGCGCTTCTCGAGGGCCAACTCACGCTGCGCGTTCGTGCGGAGGACAAGGGCACCCTCGATCCGATCCAGCCCGATGTTTTGGTCTCAGAGCTCGGCACGCTACGGTTTCAGCGCAACGCTCGCGGCGCCATCGCCGGCTTCCGCCTCGACGCCGGCCGCGTCCGCGACGTCGCCTTCAGCAAACAGTAGCCGGTGCTTCGAGCCCGGCAGTTCCGCCCTTTCAGGTACTCCGGACGATATGGAGTGCGCGGCCATCCCATACAAGCAGGCAGCAGGTGTACCGGGAACCGGCGGCCGCCAGGAAAAACACTCGGTCGTTGACTCATATGAATGAGTCGATCATACTCATTGCATGAGTATACGTCTCCAAGTGCTACTGGATGAGGAAGAGCTGCGGACAATGCGGGAGTATGCGCTGGAGCAGGGAATGACGTTGTCCGAGTGGGTCCGCCAGGCCCTCAGGAAGGCGATGCGACATCGGTCCGGCGACGACGTCGACCGGAAGCTCGAATGTGTCAGGTCGTCCGCCCGTCATGAGTTCCCCACTGCCGACATCGATCAGATGCTCTCGGATATCGAGAAAGGCTACGGCTCGGGCCCGTGATCCTGGTCGACTCCAACATCCCCATGTACTTGGTGGGAGCAGAGCATGCTCACAAGATCGACGCCCAGCGTCTGCTCGAGCGCTGCATCGCGGAACGTCGTCGACTGGTTACCAACGCCGAGGTTTTGCAGGAGATCCTGCATCGCTATTCCGCAATCGAGCGCCCCGAGGCGATTCAGCCCGCGCTCGACGCTCTGCTCGGCGTCGTCGACGAGGTGCTAGCGGTGGAGAAGGAGGACGTCCTGGGCGCGCGCGACATTCTCATGGGCTCGCCTGAGCTCTCGTCCCGTGACGCGCTCCACCTCGCGATCATGAGGCGCCACGGAATAGAGAACATCCTTTCATTCGACCGCGGCTTCGACCAGGCCCCCGGCATCACTCGTATCAGCTGACGCGCTCGATACCTTCGTCGAGGTCGGCAACCAGATCTTCAGCATCCTCGATACCGACGGAGAAGCGGACCAGCCCATCGGTGAGCCCGACCTTTTCGCGCTCCGCCGCGGGAATCGAAGCGTGCGTCATCGTTGCGGGATGATCCACCAGCGACTCCACGCCGCCGAGGCTCTCGGCTAGCGTGAACACTCGCAGGGAAGAGATGAAGCTCTTTGCCCGCTCCAGAGGCAGATCGAATTCGGCGGAGACGATGCCGCTGAAGCCGCTCATTTGAGCTGCGGCAATGGCATGTCCTTCATGACTCTCGAGGCCGGGATAGTAGACCTTCTTGACTCTCGGATGGCTCGACAGGAACTCCACGACCGCAGCGGCATTTTCGGCATGGCGCTCCATGCGCACGGCCAACGTCTTGATGCTACGGCTCAGTAGCCAAACGTCGAAGGGGCTCGGATTCAGCCCTACCGCCATGCGGGCGAAGCCCACGGCCTGGTTGAACTCTGCGTCGTTGCAGATGACCGCACCGCCGATCACATCGGAATGCCCACCGATGTACTTGGTACTGCTGTGCCAGACGATGTCGGCGCCGAGCACCAGGGGGTTCTGGAAGTAAGGCGAGGAGAATGTGTTGTCGACAACCGAGAGTGCCCCTGCTGCCTGGGCTCGTTCCGCCACCGCGGCAACGTCGACGATTCTGAGCAAGGGATTCGTCGGCGTCTCGATGAAAACCATTTTCGGTCGCGCCGCAAGCGCGGCATCCACGGTGTCGAGATCCTGCATGGGGATGAAGGCCGCCTCGACACCGAAACGTTCGAAGACCTTGGTGAACAGGCGGTAGCTGCCGCCGTAGAGGTCATCGACGGCAACAATCTTGTCGCCGCTGCTGAGCGTGGAGAGGATCGCGGTCAGCGCTCCGAGGCCCGACGAGAAGACCGTGGCGTGCCCGCCCTGCTCGAGCGCCGCGAGCGTCTGCTCCAGGCGGGTGAAGTTCGGATTGCCGGCACGCGTGTAGTCATACTCCTTGAACTCGGCCGGAGCCTCCTGCGCATAGGTGGACGTCAAGAAGACGGGAGGCACAACGGCCCCCGTGGTCTCTTCGGGCTCCTGCCCGACGTGGACCGCCTTAGTCGAGAATTTCATTGAAAGATCTCATTCGTCGAGAAGATCGTGACGCTTCATCCACTCGTCGTTGTAGATCTTACTAAGGTACTTCACGCCACTATCCGGAGCGACCGTGACAATCATGGCCGGGCCCTCGAGCATGCCGGCGAGCTTCAGTGCACCCCAGACGTTCGCTCCCGTCGAGCCGCCTCCCATGATGCCTTCCTCGCGGGCGAGCCGACGCGCGGTCAGGAACGCATCGCGATCGGTGAATTGCCACATCTCGTCGACGACCGAGAAGTCCATCGCCTGGGTGACGTGGTCCTCGCCGATCCCCTCGACCTCGTAGGTGCAACCCCCGAGGTCAGGGGCGATGCCGGTTTTGAAATACTCGAAATAGACCGAGCCGACCGGGTCCGGCATGTAGATCTTGATGTCGGGGTTCTTCTCCTTCAGGTAGCGTCCGGTGCCCGAAATCGTGCCACCGGTGCTGCCGCTGGCAACAAAATGAGTAAGCTCGCCGCCCGTCTGTTCCCAAATCTCGGGGCCGGTTGTCAGGTAGTGGGCCTCGGGATTCTTCGGATTGTCGTACTGATCGATGCGGAAGCTGTCAGGCGTTTTCTCGGCGATCCGCCGGGCGACGTTCTCGTAGTGATCCGGCGAGTCGGGCGGCGCGGCGGTCGGG
>Ga0316198_10002333_pt1 | contig 11436 bp, 5 predicted proteins | sample OudBieAanoxic_MG_FD_204935 | JGI IMG/M metagenome (GOLD analysis project Ga0316198, IMG submission 204935) | Coastal sediment microbial communities from Oude Bieten Haven, Netherlands - site A anoxic | ecosystem: Environmental > Aquatic > Marine > Coastal > Sediment | place: Netherlands... | reverse complement strand
GGTAACTGTTTTCCATGTGTTCATCGGCGTGACGCAAGACCATTTTTACAAAATCGCTGTCTCCCAAAATCCTCTCGTCGCTCTTGACCAAATCTGATCCCCTGCGAAGGGCAGCAAGTTCCGCCCACCCACCAACACTCCGCAGCAAACCGCCTCCGGTAAGCTCCGACCTTTGTCCTTGTTCGACGCCATTTGCTACGAAACGCCGGTAGTGTTTCCGGGCTTCTGCTTTTCCCTTGCCGAAAAACCCTAATACATAGTCGACGCGCTGCCACTTTGTTTTTATATTCCCCCCCACTGCGCTGTGGCCGCAGTACGGATACGTGTTCAATGCTTCCATATCTTCGACCAATCCGGCGCGCAGAGGGTTCAAATGAATGTACCGAACAAGTTCAAGCAGATAAGTCTCTTCCTGGCAAAGTATCGATTTGTAGCGGTTTTGAAAGAGGTGTCCATGGCGGCGGTGGCGACGGTTAAAATAGACGGCATGACCGGTCAATAAACGTCTCATGACATTGGCAATTGGTGTCGATCCTGTTTTTAGCAACAAATGAAAATGGTTGGGGATCAACGCCCAGGCATAGCAGGGGGTGTCAGTGTCGGTAAGAATATCACCGAGTCGATCGAGATACCGATTGCGGTCGCGGTCATCACGAAATATCTGGCAACGATCGATACCTCTGACGATGATGTGGTGTACTGCACCCGGCGCGTCTATGCGTGCTTGACGAGGCATGGCGTTTGATTACCATTAGAAGATTACCTCGTCAACTTTTTTATATATTAATGGGCGTCCCCTCTCAGAAAAAAAGATGCAACTCTTCTGCTTGCAGAAGGGCAAGGGATTTCATAGACGGGAAAACGTCATGGTTCTACAAGTGGTTCAATCCTGACCAGGGCGATCCGTTATCATTGCTGTCAATCGGCTGGACGATTTAGTCCGTAAAGACGATGGAAGCGCGACAGCGAGCGCATTCCCCTTCGTTTGCGGTGGGGTTAGCGAGCGAGCTGGAATTCGATTATCATCCCTACGGTGAATCCTATCATATCATTCCAAGTGGACTTTTCAAGTCCCCCGGCCGTGCTTGCGTTCTTTTCAATACCCTTATATTGGATAGTGGTTTTGTAATTATAATTTTTTTGTTTACATTTACATGAATTGAGATGTAACATTTGTTCACTTATATAAAAGCAAATGTTCGAATGGGGCGATACCGAACATTCTGGCTTTTTCCCTCCCGTTTATAACGACAATATGTATCGACAAAAGATAAAGATAGCCACCGCCCTGATCTGGTGTGGCGATAGTTTTTATTCATGAAGTGTACGCTTGTTGATTGGTTATCCATTCAGTGACGATTCGTTTCAGGTCGAAGTGTGGGATAAAGGCAACGGGATCGCTCAATTTCCCAACGACCCGGATATCGACAAGATCATCAACAAGATGGATCCCATGGTCGGCTTCGGCCTCTTTTTGATCAGAAAGCTGGTGGACAAAGTCGAATTTAACAAAGCTGTCTAAAAGCATAAGTTCATCTCAGCCATTGTATGTTTATTGTCATTTCCTTTTTCCAATTGTGAATCGTTCCGAAAAGGAGTGAGAAAATGACCATTCTGCAATCCCATTATTCACCTTTTGCTGGCCCCTTCATCCTTTGCTTAATCATTTGGAGTCTCGTACTTACAGTATTTTCTCCTGTCGGGCTTGCCCAACAAGCGTCGATTGCGGCTGACGGTTCTCTGGGAACGACCGTCACAATAAACGGAAACGATTACTCCATCAGTAATGGAACGATTATTGGCGATAATCAGTTTCACAGCTTCAACAAGTTTAATGTGGCAGGTGGTGAAAGCGCTATCTTCAACGGTCCGGATAGTATCAGCAACGTCATCAGCCGGGTCACGGGGGGTAGTCAGTCTATGATAAACGGGATGATCCGCTCAGATATTAGCGGGGCCAGCCTGTTTATGATCAATCCTAGCGGTGTGGTTTTTGGTCCCGGAGCCAGCTTAGATGTCAGCGGATCGTTTCACGTAAGTACGGCTGATTATCTGAGCCTGGCAGAAGGGGGCATATTCTATGCTAACCTCTCGGAAAACAGCATTCTGACGGCCCAACCGCCATCGGCCTTCGGATTTTTGAACGGCAACCCGAGCGGAATTCGTATTCAAGAGGCGATGCTGGAGGTGCCGGTCGGCCAGACCCTGTCGATTGTCGGCGGTGATATCAACATTTCCGGGGATGACAACGCTGGTTACGCGTCCGCGAGTGCGGTCGCCCCCGGCGGCCTGCTGACCATTGCCGGTGTCGCTTCCCCCGGGCAGATTGTCCCCCAGAACGAGGCTGCCTCATCCGGTCTGGAACTCAGCGGATTTGAAAGCTTGGGTGAGATAAGGATCACCAACGGCGCCGTGGTCGGTACCAGCGGAGACAGCAACGGTACGGTGATTATTCGCGGTAGCCGCCTCTATGTGGATCAGGCCTACGTCTCAGCCGATTCCAACGGTGCTTCAGCCGGCGCTGACACCGGCATTGACATCGTGGTTGAAGGTGACCTTACCGTTATCAATGGTGGCAGGGTTACAGCAAATACTTACGGATCAGCACCTGCCGGCGATATGGTAATCGACGCAGGCAGCATGCGCCTGACCGGCATCCCCATGGAGGCGCCTTCGTTTATTGCCTCCAATTCAATTTGGAGGGACGGGGTAAGCATAGACACCACAGGAAATAGCGGCGATATCACCATAACCACCGGAGACCTGGTAGTGGAAGATGCTGCATTTATAAGTTCGGATTCTTACTGGGGTTGGGGGGGCAATGCGGGTAATGTCATCGTGCATGCCGATAGCGTTCACTTGGCCGGTCCGGAAAACTCTCCGGACCCTTTTCAAACCGATTTTACCGGAATCTGGACCTCTCCGGCCCTGTACGGGGACGGCGGCAGTCTTAGTGTATATGCAGATACCCTGACCATGATCAACCGTAGCCAACTCGACGCCAGTGCATACGGCTATGGCCAAGGTGGTGAACTTTTGGTGGATGCCCGTAATGTGGAGCTTCTCAGTGGCGCCGAAATTCTTGCCAGCGCTTTCGGTGCCGGTGACGGCGGTAACTGCATTATTATTGCGGACCACCTGCTCATGTCGGGCGTCAGCCCTGAAATTTACACCGATATCACCGGCAACGAGTCTCTAGCACCGTCGGGGATCGCCTCCCAGACGGGTTTAAACGGGGGCAGCGCTGGTGGGGTGATAATTGACGTCGGGAGCATGGAAATCCTTGACGGCGCCCGGATCGGTGTCGAAACCTTCGGTGCCGGCGATGGCGGCAGCATCGATATTACCGTTGACGGCAGCCTTGCCATGTCGGGTGTCAATGCCGACCTGGCGCAACTGCTGAGCGACGGTGGGTCGGACCCCAAGTATGCCGGCGCATCCATACTTGCAGCGGCATACAGCTTCTATCTGGGAAATGATGCCACCGGCAACGGCGGGAGAATCGACATAAACGCTGGCGACATTGCGATGAGTGGCGGCGCCCTGATTTCCAGTGAAACAGAATCTCCGGGCGATGGTGGTTCTATTGATTTAGTTGCGGATAACGCTTTCTCAATTGACAGCGGTTCGTCCATAGCGGCCTCGAGCACGCAGGTCTGGTCTGAGACTGTCGGCAGATCCGGGGACATACGTTTAGAGGCCGGAACCAGCTTTTTGAGTAGCAACGGTTCCGTCACCACGGCTGCCGACCAGGCCGAAGGGGGTAGTATAGAAATCTCGGCCCCGTCAGTTCTGCTGGACAATCAAAGTGTTGTATCCGCCAAAGCTAATGGGGAAGGCAATGCTGGCGACATTGTGTTCAGCGCACGGGATACATTTCGGATGATTGAAAGTTCAGTGACCACCGAAGCCGTGATATCGGATGGGGGAAATATCAAGATTAATACCGGGGGAATGGTCAATCTGTGGGACAGCCAAATAACTTCCAGTGTCGGCGGGGGTCAGGATACGGTGGGCGGTAACATCGGTATCGACCCAACCCACGTCACGTTGTCCAACAGCAGCATCATTGCAAACGCTTATGAGGGCACGGGTGGCAACATCGTGATCGTGACGGACTTATTTTTGGCCGATGGAAACAGCGTGGTGGATGCTTCCTCACAGTTGGGTATCGACGGAGTGGTGGATATCCGGGCGCCGTATAAATACCTTGCCGAAAATTTTAAGCCGTTGGCCGAAGACTACAGGCAGGCCCTGGCCCTTCTGCGCGAACCCTGTGTTGCACGGATCCAAGGCGGGAAATACAGTAGCCTTATTGTCGGTCAACGGGAGGTCAGGCCGATTGAACCAGGGGGGGTCTTACCGAGCCCTCTTTCACCTTGAAAATTAAACCCGGGTCAACAAACACAGATGATTTACAGGCCGGATCTTGCAGCACTTTAATGGTTATAAATAAATCCACACTTTTTAAAAATTTATTTCGCTTAAGCTGAAATTACATGATGAAACAACCGGAATTGCCCATATTTTCAAAGCCACTGAGTAAATATCGATGTGTTTTTAATCAAAGATGCTGACCGATTAAACGATTATTACTATTGCAATGGAAAAACTTTTGGACGTAAAAAATTCTGGGAAACGACGCGTTATTGTTTCGTATATTTCAGTACTTCTTATCGGTATATTTGCCTATTGTGCGGTTTTCGCTCAAGAAAGCCAAGGCCTGGAACCGAGCGGTCAACCCGGTGACAGATTGCCGCCACTGATTGAAATAAAGCCGATCGGGCAGCAACCTGAGATGGCTTTGCCGCCGCTATCACCACCAACAAAAAAGATGTCTGGAGAGTTACCAGAGGCACGCGTTTATGTTCATAAAATTATCGTGACAGGCAGCACGGTTTTCAGCGAAGAAAATCTGTCCAAGGTTACTGCGCCGTATGAAGGCAAGGAAGTGACCATGGAAGATATAGAGTCGCTCAGACAAGAATTGAGCGTTCTATATATAAACAATGGATATATTACCTCCGGTGCAGTGATTCCAGATCAAATTGTAAAGGACGGTGTGGTTCGACTGCATATCATTGAAGGCCAACTCACAAAAATTGAAATCGAGAATAACAAGTATCTTCGCGACAGTTACTATAGAAAGCGAATTGCACGAGGGGCTGATTCGCCGCTGAATATCGGTAGATTACAGCAACATCTCGGAATTCTACAGGAAAACCAACGGATACAAAGACTAAATGTTGAACTCAAGCCGAGTATAAAATTAGGTGAAAGTAATCTGGATGTGGCTGTCGAGGAAAACCTGCCATATAAATTTTGGACCGGTTTCGATAATTACATTTCCGAAAGTGTCGGCGGCGAGCAGATACAGGTTAGCGGCGCCCATATGAGCCTGACCGGAAACGGCGATATTCTAAGTTTAACACTAGGCGGCGCAGAAGGCCTCGAGCCGAAAGTGGATGTCTGGTATTCCTTTCCTTTCACGGCACGGGACACCTCGATTACTTTAAGATACAGGAAAAACGACTTCGATGTTGTCAGGGATATTTTTGAAGCCCTAAATATCGAAACCGATACCGATATCTATTCAATCGGATTGAGAGATCCGATTTACCGAACGCCTAATCTGGAGATTGGCTTGGAGGGTATCGCTGAACATAAAAGACTGAAGACGACCCTGTTGGATAGGCCGTTTTCATTCGAACCGGGAGCCGTGAATGGTGAAGTTAAGGTCAGTGCCTTGAGGTTCGCCCAAGACTTGACCTATCGAACACGATCAACAGTGATTGCCGCAAGATCACAGTTCAGTTTAGGCGTTGATGCTTTGGAAGCTACCATCATCAGTTCCGACATTCCGGACGGTAAGTTTTTTGCGTGGCAAGGACAGTTTCAGTGGCTCCAGCGGCTTAAGACTTGGAATCAGCAATTATTTTTTAAAACTTATGCCCAGTTTTCAGCCGACCCGCTTGTTTCATTTGAGCAGTACACCGTTGGAGGTAGATTCACGGTGCGTGGATATCCAGAAAATTTTTTCGTGCGGGATAACGCCGTGGTCGCTTCGGTCGAAACTCGTATCCCGCTAATAGAAAATCAACCATGGGCTGATTATATCCAGTTGGTTCCATTCTTTGACTACGGTTGGGCAGAAAACACCAATTTTCCGACGCCCTCCGGTCCAAGGGACATTTTCAGTGTTGGCTTGGGTTTGAGGTGGGCGGTCACTATTTTTCCAAAAGCCAAGCTGAAACCTCAATTTGAAGTTTTTTACGGATACAAATTAAGAGATATTGATATAGAGGAAGAATCCCTGCAGGAAGAAGGGATTCATTTTCAATTTGCCATCTCAGCATTTTAGAAATGTTAATCACAGTATTCTGCGTCAAATAGCAAACGAATTATTTCCCTTTTTTTTTACGGTTTGCGAAAAGGTCCAGGTATACATTTCAGCCGCAAAGTGAAGCACTTATATATAGTTTTTTGGGAGTAATGAGGAATATGTCCTTAATCAAAGTCATCCAGTTCAATTCACTATTGAAGATACGCACAGATATCCATAGTGTTTATTTTTTAATATTTAGCGTGTGTTGTATCTTCATGCTTTTGCCTGGAGGCTGTGCAACAAAAATGTCAGTAGAGGATTCGGCTTCGGTAAGTGAATCTTTTCAATCGGAAATCGTAAATCCTGAAAAATTTATGACCGAGGGCCGAGAATATTATCAAATTGGCGATTTAGATAAGGCGATTGTCAACTTTGAACAAGCTTTAGATCTATATAAGAAAGAGAAAAATTCGGAGGGGCAATTTGATGTTCTTCTTCAACTCGCCCAAGCGTATCGTGCTGTCGGTAACTTTGAAAAAGCCTTGGAAGTTTTGATAGTTGCAGAGAAAATTGGACGGGAATCGGAAAATGATATGCAGATTGCCCGAGCCCTGAATATTATCAGCAGTGTTTATCTGGGCGTTGGAAGGAATGATGAAGCAATGAAGTCTCTGGATCAATGCCTCAGCTTGGCCGAAGAATTTTCAGATCCAGCACTGAAGGCAGCCGCTCTGAACAACCTTGGGAACCTTTACACCGCAGAGGCCAGATATGATAACGCCTACGATGCATACATGGGTAGCGCTTTGCTCTCAAAAGAAACCGACAATAAAGAGCTAAGAGCGATTTCCTTGGCAAACGCGATGAACGCTCTCATTCGGAATGGTGAATATGAAACTTCGAGGTATCTGCTGAAAGAGGCCCTGGAACTTACAAGACTTCTTGAGGACTCCCAAATCAAAGTATTTAACCTGATCAATATCGGTTTGTCGTGCCAGTTACTGTCTGTGCATATTCAGGCGTTTCATGAAATCCTTTTAAAGAATTCAGAAGAAGTCCTAATCGAAGCCGCTGTTGTTGCCGAAAATATTGGCAGTAAAAGGGCCCTGTCCTACGCAAAAGGTCATCTGGGCGGCCTGTATGAGAAAGAGTATAGGTATCTGGAAGCGCTGAAAATGACACGTATTGCCATTTTCCGAGCCCAGGAAATCAACGCACCGGAGTCACTCTTCAAGTGGCAATGGCAGGTTGGTCGAATTTTTAGGGCACTGGACAATATCGAAGAAGCCATTTCGCAATACCGCAATACTATATATACCCTACAAACGATTCAGCAGGAAAAAACCAGTTGTTACAGCCAGTACCCTTCAAACATCAGGGAAAGTATTACCACTGTCAGCTTTGAACTGGTGGATATTCTTTTAAAACGTGCCTCCGAATCACATGATAAGAATAAAATTGGGCAGTATCTTACCGAAGCTCGCGAGGTCGCAGAACTGCGAAAAATTTTTGAATTGAGAAATTACTATCGTGATGATTGTGTTGATGCTGCACGAAGCGGATCAACCAAGCTCGATGAGGTCTCAAGAACAGCCGTTGTCGTATATCCTATCGTTTTGAAGGATCGAACTGAAATCCTTTACAGCCTTCCGTCCGGGTTAAAGAGGTTTGCGGCCAAAATCGATAAGGAAACGCTTACTCGTGAGGTTCTTTCGTATCGCAGACTGCTTGAAAAAAGAACAACCCGAGAATATTTACCCCATGCCCAAAATCTCTATGATTGGCTGATTCGACCTATGGAGGCAGATTTAAGGGCTGCCGGTATAGACACCATGGTATTTGTTCCAGATGGTCCCCTGCGGACGATCCCTATGTCTGCGCTCTATGACGGCAATCAATTTTTGATTGAAAAATACGCCTTGGCGATCACTCCCGGTCTCGATCTTACCGATCCGAAGCCGATAGAAAAAGAAGGCCGTGAGGTTTTGATATTTGCTTTGACCCAAACGATTGGTGGCTTTGCGCCGTTACCGTACATTACATCGGAATTGGATAGCATTCAGAGCCTATATAAAACAAAAATACTCCTTAATCAGGACTTTAAAGTTGCGAATATCGTACGTGAACTCAGCAAAGAAAGGTATACAATACTACACATCGCTTCTCACGCTCAATTTGAAAAAGATGCCGGAAAGACATTTCTGTTGGCCTATGACAATAAGATGACCATTGAAAATCTGAATAATTACATTGGTTTCCTCAAATTTCGAGAAGAGCCTTTAGAACTACTTACCCTGAGCGCATGTGAAACAGCTGCTGGCGATGACAAGGCTGCACTTGGTCTCGCAGGTATCGCCATCAAAGCTGGGGCAAGAAGTGCCTTGGCGACCCTCTGGCACATCAATGACTTGGCCTCTTCAATTCTGATCAGTGACTTTTACCTGAGACTTCCAGACCAGAAGATGTCAAGGGCCAAAGCGCTTCAGGAGGCGCAGTTAAAACTACTCAAGGACAGGCGATTTCAACATCCTGGTTACTGGTCACCGTTTCTTCTGATAAGCGACTGGCTGTAGAGTTGAAAAAAGGTCATGTATAAATTGCCTAAGCAGGGGGCTTTTCCTTTCCTTATAGTCCTTCTGATCAGCGGTGCTGTCTTTTTTCTCCTCCTTGGCATTCGCAGTACTGGTTATCTTGAAAATTTAGAATTTATTGCCTACGACTGGTATATTCGCATGCAACCGGATGTGCCATTGTCGCCGGCCCCAATTGTAATTATCAGTGTCACCGAAGACGATATCCGCAGGCTTGAACGTTGGCCAATATCGGATCAGACTATGGCAAAAGCGCTATACGCGCTTATCCGTGACGGTGCCCTGGTTGTCGGATTGGATATCTATCGTGACATCAAAGTTCCACCTGGAAGTGAAACACTCGATTCGGTTATTAAAAAAAACAAGAATATCATTACCGTAATGAAATTTGGAGACAATGGAGTGCCAGCACCAACGGTCACCAGAGGAACGACTCAGGTCGGATTCAATGATATATTAGTTGATCCTGGCGGAATCGTCCGTAGGGGTTTACTATTTTTGGATGACGGAAAAGAAGTATACTATTCATTTTCTCTGCGGTTGGCGTTGCACTTTTTACAGGTACAAGGTATTGTGCCAAAACCTTCTTTGCTCAATCCTCAATTCCTAACACTTGGCGGAACGACAATAATTCCATTCGAGCCAAACGATGGCGGGTATGTAAGAGCCGATTCAAGAGGATACCAGTTTTTAATCGATTACAAAAGCAAACTGGAAAAATTTTCATCGTTTTCATTGATGAGATTGCTGTCTGGTCACATTCCAGCCGACAAAATTAGAGATAAAATTATTATCATTGGGGTTTTTGCCGAAAGTGTGAAGGATTTTTTCTACACCCCTTACAGTCGTGGATTCAATGTCCATCAGCAAGTACCTGGGGTAGTCATCCATGCCAACCTGGTAAGCCAGTTTCTGAGATTTGCACTCGAAGGGCGATCTCCCAAAAATAGCCTTAGCGAAACAAACGAAATGCTATGGATACTTACCTGGAGTATTTTAGGTGGAATGATAGGATGGCTGATCAGGTCTACTTGGAAGTTATTGATCATCGGATCTATAAATCTATTTCTTTTGTGTTTGAGTACCTATATCGCTCTGTTATATAATTGGTGGATTCCATTTGTACCATCGGCCCTGACCTGGATGCTTTCTGCCTTTATCATGACAACCTATATGTCGAACCGAGAGAAGAACCAAAGATTCGTTTTGATGCAGCTATTCTCAAGATACGTTTCACCCGAGGTGGCGGCCAACATATGGTCTCATCGCAAGGAATTCCTAAATGAAGGCCGCCCAAATCCTCAAAAAATGCCAGTTACCGTTATGTTTACAGATCTTAGGGGTTTTACATCAATTTCAGAGAAACTAGAACCAATTGTGCTGGTGGAATGGCTGAACACCTATATGGAATCGATGACCCAGGTGGTGATGGATCATGGCGGTGTTGTCGATGATTATGCAGGCGACGGTATAAAAATTAATTTTGGAGTACCTCTACCACGCTCCACGCAAGGTGAAATCAATCAGGATGCAGTAAACGCAGTCAAGTGCGGCCTAACAATGAAAAAGGAATTGATCAAACTGAATAAATTGTGGGAAAAAAGGAATCAGCCGATGGCGGGAATGCGAATCGGGATTTTTACTGGCCAGGTTATAGCTGCAGCGATAGGGAGCACAAAAAGATTGAAATACACCACCATTGGAGATACCGTGAACATTGCTGCAAGACTTGAAAGCTATGATAAAAAATTTGAGGCAGAAAATCTTTGTCGTATACTGATAGGAGAAACAACGCTTAAATGTTTGGAAGGCCAGTTCAAGACAAAGCCGTTAGGTAGTATCTCTTTGAAGGGAAAGCATCTTAACTTAAGGATCTTCTGTATTTTGGGCGAATAATAACGATGCACCATGGAATTGCAGGAGGAAAACTCATGTGCAATTTTGTTTCCTCAGTCTTGATCATAATTTTTAGTTCTATACTCATATTGCCCCAGACATGCTTTGCTGCTGAACCTCCAATAAAAAATGATGAGGAGACCAGCGTTGGAAACCATGAGCCAGAAATATCCAATGTGAAAAAACAGGTCGAAGAAAGAATTCTAAAAATTGTTGAGAACTCTCAAAGAACCCCTGTATCTAAAGAGAAAGCCGATTCTCAGAGGGGGGAAATTATATTTTTGGATAGCAACTCAGGGGATAGTGCCGAAGCTACAATTACTGTTACTCCCGTTTACCTACCACCGATTCGTGGTGCGCCTGTAGGACGCGTTGCTGGCGGTACTCGGGGAATTTTAGATGAGTACCCGTCGCTATTATGCGTGATATCACCGGATCACACGGCATTAACGCTGCTCAATCAACCCCAATTACACTGGTTTCTCAGAGAAGCGACAAATTATCCAATTGAATTGACCGTCATCGAGGATCAGGCTATTCATCCGCTACTTGAAACACAAATTCATCAGCCTACAAAACCAGGCATCCAAAAGATTCGGATGGTCGATTACGAGGTAAGTCTTC
>Ga0316198_10002332_pt1 | contig 11436 bp, 6 predicted proteins | sample OudBieAanoxic_MG_FD_204935 | JGI IMG/M metagenome (GOLD analysis project Ga0316198, IMG submission 204935) | Coastal sediment microbial communities from Oude Bieten Haven, Netherlands - site A anoxic | ecosystem: Environmental > Aquatic > Marine > Coastal > Sediment | place: Netherlands... | reverse complement strand
TAAACCCTTATGGTCTCCCCTGCCTGGGGTACAAAGGCGGAAAAGCCTTCCCTGCCCAACAATTCGGCAAAGGCTTTGGATTGTTTTTCCTCGCCGTGAACCACGGCAATCCGTTTGATGTGCAGATTGGATGTCTTAACAAAACGAAGGAGCTCAGATCGATCGCCGTGGGCACTGAAACCACCGAGTCTGACCACTTCGGCTTTGAGAGGATACTCCTTACCTAGAATTTTTACTAACGGTGCATTGTTTTTGTGTTCTTCCCGCGCCCACTGGGTTCCCAAGTCGAGAATTCGACGACCCAACGTATGGGCGGCCATGAAACCCACAACAAGGATGGTATTTTTCTTATCGTGAATTTTGTGTCGTAGATGATGCAAGATTCGACCCCCTTCACACATGCCTGAAGCGGAGATGACGATATGGGGATTTTGTTCACGGTTTAAAGCCATGGAGGCTTCCACCGATTTGACAAAATCAATCTGCTTAAAAGAAAAGGGATTGTCACCGTCGGCCAAAAAGGTTTCGACGGTTTCGGTATCATACGCCTCGGGATGTTCCCCGTAAACCCGGGTCAATCGGGTGGCCAGAGGGCTGTCCACATGCACCGGGATGCGCGGGACTTCTCCAGAATCATACAGTTCGTGTAGGCGATAGATCAGTTCCTGGGTTCGGCCGAAAGCAAAGGCTGGAATCAACAAGGTCCCACCGCGGTTATAGGTGTCATTGATCACTTTTTTTAACATGGGTCCCATATCCACGACGGACTCATGGAGACGATCCCCGTAGGTACTCTCCATTATCAGCAGATCCACGTGACGGTCTGCTTCTTCAAATTCAGTGGTGGGATTTCTCAAAATTGCCGAGCCAAACCGGCCCAGGTCACCGGTGTATCCGACAGTGAAGGTTTTCCCGGCTTTTTTTACTTTTACAATGGATATGGCCGATCCCATGATATGACCGGCGTCATAAAATGTGCAGGTCATCTCCTGGCCGATGGTCACCGGATACCGGTAAGGCTGGCCTCGGAAATGGGTCAGGGCTTGCTCGGCCGCTTCAATAGTGTAAAGGGGTATGACCCCGGCTAAATGATACTTGTCGATAAGTTCATTGATGACCTCGGTATTTATGACCCGGCGGCTTTTTTTCAGCATTGCCCGAATCTCTTCTTGCTCATTACCGCTGAGCTTTTTTCCGGTTACGGTGGATTTCATTTTGGATAAGGAGGAACGGACCGTTTTGTAGTTTAAATACGACGCATCGGACTCCTGGATCCGGGCCGAGTCTTTCAGTAAGTACTCACAGGCATCGGCCGTGGGTCGCGTGCAATATACCTGACCATGAAAGTCTTGATTAGCGACCATTGGAATTCGTCCCGAATGGTCGATGTGGGCGTGGGATAAAACGATATTGGTAATCAAATGTGGGTTGATGGGAAGGACGCGATTTTTTTCCGCGCTTTCTTTTCTTCGGCCCTGAAACAATCCGCAATCAAATATGATTCGATCCGTTCCACTGTCCAATAAATGCATCGAACCGGTCACTTCCCGGGTCGCCCCGTAGCACGTCACGTTCATATCCACACCCTCCTCCGATTTTTTATCCAAATACCATATCGCTTGTCTCTCGGATTCGTCAAGGTGGAGGTTTTTTTACGCTTGATTTTTAAAACAGTTTACAATATGTAGATGATAGCGCTAAATTAAAAATAGCTTGAGTTATGTAATAGGCAAAAGGCCACCCAGACTCGATGGGGCGGCCTTTTTTATTGGTGCTAATAGTGCTTGGAGACCGTTTTAAAATCCGGATTGTTTTAGATCACCCATTGAATTTACCAATAAATGCAGAAGTGAGCAATGGCACGGCTTTTGGCCATCGATAACTATGATTCTTTTATCTATAACCTGGTGCAGATGTTTAATCGCTATGAATTGACGATTGACGTCTTTCGCAATGACGATATTTCGATCGAACAGGTACGGGATTTGTCCCCCGATTATATTCTAATCAGCCCCGGACCCAAGGATCCTGCCCATGCCGGTATTTCCATTCCGTTGATCCAATCGTTTTATCAACAGATTCCGATCCTGGGCGTGTGTCTGGGTATGCAGTGCATTAACGAGGGTTTCGGGGGTCAGACTATCCGGGCTCCCTTGCCAGTGCACGGTAAAATTAGCCGGATTACCCACAATGCCGGCGATTTGTTTACCGGCATACCGGCCTCTTTTAACGCCATGCGTTATCATTCATTGGCGGTCAACCCTAACGATTCCCTTGAAATTACGGCGACGTGTGGAGACGGTGTCATCATGGGATTGAGCCATCGCGTGTTTCCGTTACATGGCGTCCAATTTCACCCTGAAAGCTTTCTAACCGAATACGGTTTTATACTGGTAGAGAATTTTTTGCGCCTGGGCCCTCTCGGGAACGTCCATTCAGGCCGGTGGCATGCGGATATGGATATGATCAAAGATGTGAATTAAAATCATGGACCAGTCAATCCCTTGGACCGGTAGGATCAATGGAATTTTTTCCCGCCAGATTCAAATAGAAGAATCTTTTGAAACGATCGCCGAACGCTTTGCCGCTCTTGACGGCACAATAATTCTTTTAAGCGGCGGCAATTTGGATTGTGCGCGCTATCATATCCTGGCTGCCAGGCCATGGCTGGCGTTTAGGGGATATGGCAAGCAACTTCAGATCATCACACGTGAAAAATCAACTTATTTCGAAGGTGATCCCTTTGATGCACTGCGGGCGATCTCGAAAGCGTTTCGTATCGAGGGAAAAGATCTTCCTCAACCGGTGGCGGCGGGCCTATTCGGGTATCTGGCCTATGACCTCAAGGACCATCTGGAAAATTTGCCGCGCACGGCGATCAACGATCTTGATTTACCGGATATCTGTTTTTTTGCCCCTTCGATGATTTTGGTCGAGGATAAAAAGACCGGCCGTACATCTCTAAGCATTCCCAAACGCGTCGACGGGGAAAAACCGTTGTGGGAAGGTGATCTGGCCGACTTTGAATGCATCCTTAAAAAACCGGTTCCCCAAAAACGTCATTTTAGTGGTGAACCCAGTGGTTTCCAGTCCAATTTTACGCGCCTGGTGTATGAAAATGCCGTCAATACAATCAAAGGCTATATTGCCGCCGGTCATGTCTATCAGGTGAACATGTCCCAGCGGTTCGAGATGGATTTTCACGGTGACGGATACTCTTTTTTCCGAACCCTTTACGAGGAAAACCCGGCACCGTTTTACGCCTACATCAATGCCGGCGACCACCAGGTGATTTCCACTTCACCCGAACGCTATTTACACTTAAATGATAAAAAAATTGAAACCCGACCCATTAAAGGCACGCGCCCACGTGGGAAAAATACAGCGGAAGATGAGCAGTTCAGGTATGAACTGATCCGAAGCAAAAAAGACGATGCCGAACTCTCTATGATCGTCGATCTTCTTCGCAATGATCTCGGTAAAGTGTGCGTCGCCGGTTCGGTAAAAGTCGCGGAGCACAAACGGCTGGAAGCTTACCAGAATGTATATCATCTGGTTTCGATTGTGACGGGCGAGTTGGAAAAAGGACAGGATGCCATCGATCTGGTTAAAGCCACTTTTCCCGGTGGGTCCATCACCGGGTGTCCCAAGATTCGAGCCATGGAGATCATCGATGAACTCGAACCGACCCGCCGCCATGTGTACACCGGGGCCATTGGCTACCTTGGATTCCATGGCACCATGGATCTGAATATTGCCATCCGTACGGCGGTGGTTTGTAATGGTAAAATCCTTTTCTCCGTAGGCGGCGGAATCGTTTTTGATTCGGATTCGGCTGATGAATATGAAGAAACCCTCCACAAAGGCCACACCTTGATGACCGTCTTCAAAGAGACATCGGATTATAAATACTCAAATAACTATGCCTGGGTTAACGGCATGGTCAAGCCGCTGGAAACAGTGACCGTGGGTGTAACTGCGCCCGGGTTTCAATATGGGCACGGATTTTTTGAAACCATTCGATCAGTAGAGGGCCATTGCCCCTTGCTGGGGGATCATCTGGCCCGTTTTAATCGTACCTGGACCCATCTGATGCCCGGAGTGCCGCCCGATTTAAGCTGGGAGGCGATCATCGACCAGGTGCTGACACAGAATGAACTCACCCAGACGACGGCTGCAATCAAAATCATTGCCGCTTGTGGGGATCGGAAAAATCCTCCCTGGGATCACACCTTGGTAGTTACCGCCCGGTTTTATACGCATCGTCTGGACGCTCTGGAATCCAATGGGATAAATCTGGTAACCTATCCAGAAGCACGACAGATGCCCTTGGCCGACCATAAGACTCTGAATTATCTTTATTATTTACTGGCGGGCCGGTGGGCTCAAAACCGGGGCGCCCATGAGGCTCTGATCCTCAACCCGGATGGGACGATCTCAGAAACCAATACGGCCAATATTCTGCTGATTCGGGACCATACCGTGCTCCGGCCCGCTTCGTCCCATGTATTGCCAGGCGTAATGACGCAAGCAGCCTGTCGGCGGCTGCAATCCTGGGGCTACCAGATCACCCCTGCCAAATTACGACCGGCGGACCTGTTCAATTACGACGAGGTGTTGTTGACCAATGCCCTGATGGGCGCAGTTCCGGTCCTTTCCCTTGACGGGCAGGATTTGCCGTTGGTGTCGGACTTATGGCAACGGATTAATGCGGCGGTGTTCTCTGCAAAATAAATCTTCCTACGGTGACAGAAGCTACATCCTATTAACTAATACACAATCTATACTATAGAATTAACATCCAGCGTATCTATAAGGTATCGGAACTTTTTGGATAAGCGATTTATTTACTACTAAGCGATATCTTGGCAAGGTGATAGATGTTGAAGCGATCACTTGCGACTCGCTTTTGAATCGGAATGAAATAATGAATATACAACCGGAATAAGAACCAATGTTATCAGTGTCGATCCGATCAGGCCACCGACGACCGCTCTTGCCAGAGGGGCTTGGGCCTCGGATCCTTCGCCGATACCGATTGCCAGGGGTAAAAGACCGAGAATCGTGGTCAAGGTTGTCATCAAGATCGGCCGCAAGCGGCGACGACCGGCTTCGATTAGGGCATCACCTGTAAGCATCCCCTCGTTTACCAGTCGGCTGGCCTGATCCACCAGTAAAATTGCGTTATTGACCACTATCCCCCCCAACATGATGCAACCGATGTAGGATTGCACATTCAACGTCGTTGTTGTAATAAACAGTGTCACCAACACACCAACTGCTGCCAAGGGAACTGAAAACATTACGACCAGCGGATCGCGAAACGATTCATACTGACAGGCCAGCACCATATATACAAGAATCAAAGCCAGCACGAGTGAGACAACCAATTCCCGGAATGCCTTTTGCTGTTCTTCGAAATTACCGGCCACCCTCAGATCATAGCCCACAGGACGTGGAATTTGAAGCAGCAACGCCTGCACATCTTTAGCCACGGAGCCCAGATCACGCTCCACGACGTTGGCGCGAACCGTCACCATGCGCTGTTGGTCTTTGCGGTCGATTAGAATCGGACCGCGGCTCGATTCGGACATGACGACATTACGCAGTGCTACCTTTTCACCGGATGCAGTAGTCAAGGTAAGATTGAGTATTTCGTCCAAGGAGCGTTTTTCGGCATCTTTAAGCTGTACCAGGATACGATAGGAATTGCCTCCCGTTCGGTATTCGCCGGCTTTGGAACCGGCCACTGCCGTTTGAAGAAGCTGGGTAACGTCGCGAATACTCAAACCGAGATCGGCGACTTTGTCACGGTTTACATGGATTTCCTGCTGGGGTATGCCGGCTTCGAGACTGGTCTGAATGTCAGTGATGCCCGGCACATCCACAATCAATTTCGCAACCCTCCCAGCTAGCGCATCAAGCGTGGCAAGCTCGTAGCCGCGTATCTCTAAAGTCAGCCCCTCGTCACCACCCAGAAGCCGTTCCAGTAAAAACTGGCCCTGCGGTGCCCGAGTACGGATTTCCATACCGGAGATCCTGCCATCCAAACGGCGCCGCAGGTCTTGGGCGATTTCTACATTGGAGCGCTTGCGTTGGGCCGCCGGAAGTAATGACATGGAAATTTCACCTTCTGAGCCTGCATCAGCCCGCCAGCCGGAAGCGCCGATACTGACCACCGATGCCACCACCTCGGGCACGACCGGTTGAATGACCTGCTCCATTTTACGTGTCTGCTGATCAACCAACTCGAGCCGGGTGCCGATTTCCATTTTACCGGTTACGCGAACCTCGCCTTCATCACTAGGCGGGAGAAATTCAGTGCCGATCAGGGGTAAAAGCAGTAGACTTGCGCCGAGCACTGCAGCGGCCGCAAAGATGGTTACCAAACGATGGCCCAAGACCCAACGTAATAAATCCAGATAAGCGTTTACGAAACCCGAAAAGACGGAATTGGCGGCAGCAACCCAACGGTTCGTTTTAAACACCGGCTCCTTGAGTCGCTGTTGGTTTGACGTCAGGAATCTGGACGCCAGCATGGGTACCAGACTCATTGCCACTGTCAGCGAACAGATGAGTGCAAAGATGATCACATACGCCATCTCCTTAAAGAGGATACCTGAAACCCCGCGAACAAAAATTAACGGCAGAAAAATGACCAGGGTGGTTATGGTGCTGGCGATGATTGCCGGCCCGACCTCCCGCGCACCTTCCACCGATGCTATTTTCGGCATTTCACCGTTCTCGTTGCGACGGCGAAAAATGTTTTCAAGTACTACAATGGAACTATCGACCATCATACCCACGCCCAGGGCGAGTCCGCCCAGAGTCATCAGGTTGATCGTGAATCCTCCAAAGAAAATCAATGCGAAAGTAGCCACGATTGAGATCGGAATCGATAGTGAAATCACCAGTGTGCTGCGTAAATTGCGCAGAAAAAAGAGCAAAACCACGATTGCCAGCCCGCCCCCGTAAAGTACCGAGCGGGAAACATTGGCGATTGAGCGTTCGATGAAATTGCCCTGGTTGATGACCGGTACAATTTTGATCTGCGGAAAGGCCTGGTTGACCGCCTCGATTTCAGCCAGAATGCGTTTCGACACTTCGACTGTGTTGGCGTTGGCCTGTTTGCGAATCGCCACGCGCAAACCGCGCCCACCGTTCACGCGAATTATGCGCGTCAGTTTTTCATAGGTGTCTTTAACCTCGGCGATTTGACCTAGTGTTATGGCAACACCTTCGCGCTGGACAATGACCATGTTGCGAATCTGATCAAGGTTGACAAACTCGGCGGGTGCGCGCAGGGTAACTTCATAACGTCCCTGCTCAATCTTACCTGCGGGAAGATCCAAATTGGCATCGCGGATGGCCGTAAGCACCGTATCGAGAGGCAGGCCAACGGCCTTAATCCGATCGGGATCCAGTTCGATCCGGACCTCACGATTGAAGCCGCCCCATACGTCAACCTGGGCAACGCCGGGAATACGGGCAAAGCGGTAACGGATCTGGACTTCAATCAGTTCCGTGAGTTCGACGGGATCGAGATTGCTGGAAATTCCCAACAGTACCACCGGAAAACTGGCAATGTCGAATTTTCGAATGCGGGGCCTGACAATATCATCAGGCAACTCATTGAGCTCGTCTTCAAGTTTGCCCTGAACGTCAATCGCCGCCGTGTCGATCTCCGTACCCCACACGAAACTAACACGAACCGTGCTGCGGCCATCCGAGGATGACGAGCTGATTTCCTCCACACCGGGAACCGTGGCAACGATCTCTTCAATAATCTGGGTCACCAGTCGCTCCATCACTTCGGGGCTGGCGCCCTCGTAGTTCGTCCGGATGCTAAGCGTCGGCAGTTCGATGCTGGGTAGCATGTCGATTTGCAACCTGCTCAGGGAGACGGTCCCAAGTATTACCAAGATCAGGGTCACCATTGTCGTGAAAATCGGGCGTTTAACACTAAAACTCGGCAGGTTCATTGGGAGTCAACCTCTATACCATCGGTATCCGTATTTTTCTGCTCGGCGGGAATTGTTATTACGGAGCCGTCGGTTACCAGTTGTTGCCCCAGCGTAACGACCCTGCCGGACAGATTCTCACCCTCAACCTGCAGCCGGTTGCCTTCGCGGATTCCCACTTTTACTTGGCGCCAAGCTACAGACCGCCCATCCTCACTAACGATGAAAACACCGTTCCTGTCATTACGTATGGTCAACGCTTGCTCCGGGACGATGGTGGCCTCCGGCACCTTGGCCAATACCACTGTGGCCCTGATGAACATGCCGGGTTTGAGTCGATGCTCTGGATTGTCGATGGTCATTTCGATTCGCGCCTGCCGGGTGGACTTGCGGAAGACGGGAGCAATGCGATCGATGCGGCCCGTATACTGTTCGCCCGGATAGGCGTCCGTTGTTAACGAAACGAGCTGTCCGGGCTTGAGGTGAGCGTAATCTCTCTCGGTAACGAAAACCACCCCGACGATGGGATGCAGTCCGACAATCAAGAGCAGGGCCGCATTGGCGGCAACGGTCTGACCCTCGTCCACATAGCGTTCAGCGACGACGCGTTGCTCGTCGCCACCAGTCCAGCCTGCTGTTACCTTGGTGTAGCGGAGCCGGATATTGGCAGTTTCTAGCGATGATTCGGCCTTCGTTACCTGGGCCGCAGCGACTTTAAGTTGAGCCTGCTTTGCCAGTTGATCCTGGTTGGCGGCATCGAATTCAGAATCGGATGCGATCCCACGTTTTAAAAGTAACTCTGTACGTTTAAACTCGCGATTGGCAATTTCTATAGCGCTCTTAGCTTGGGACAGGTTGGCCTTTGCCACCAACAGATCGGCCTGGGCCTGGGCCACCGCCTGGACAAATTCACCATCGTCCAGCTCAGCAACAACCTGACCTCGTTTTACCATATCCGCGATGTTCACGAGCACACGCTCCACCCGGCCGCTGACTTTCGGCGCAACAACAAACTCTGCCAGGGCTTCCAGCTCCCCACTAAATGTTCGTTGTAACGCGATTGGCCCGCGCTTAATCTGAGCCACTTCTACCGGCACTGGCCCTGAAGTCTTACCGCTTTTGCTCGAGCCGGCTCGATCTTTAAATTGACCCAAAATGACCCAGCCCAATCCCGCCGCTGCTGCAATCAAAAGAACCGTCAGAATAAAAATTTTAGGGCTACCCGATTTCATGGTAAAACACCCTTTCCGTAGTCATTAAAATAGGCACTTCCCAAAAATATGTGCTACTTCAACTGAAATAGAAGATATCACACTTTTAAGTCTGATATTACAATGAAAAAATAGCTGATGAATGGACATATATGGCAATCCGTCTGCGTTATTTTTTCCCTGTCAAACGCTTAGAAAAAGGCGTCATGTGTTCAAAGCAATTTTCGGTTGTCATCGTGAATCAAAAAACCATATAGTGTGGTAAACTTGTTTTTAAAACACATACGAATCAGACCAAACCGACCGCCATCAGGCGAGATCGAGATTCGTGAGGATCTTTTATGATGTTATCAAGATGTTATCATCGTCTGCTCGGGTTTATTACAGTGTACGGGCTATTACTGGTATCGGCGTCCTGTACGCTGGTCGAGGAGCGGATTGACCGAATGGCAGGAGGGCCGAATGTGCCTGCCGACACAGCAGTAAACATGCGCTTGGAGTCTACCGAGCAACCCGAAGCGATTCCAACGCGAATAATCCCGTCGGGGCCTTTGAAACTGACCATTACTGAAGCCATTTTGCTTTGTCTTGAAAACAACCGCTCGCTTGAGGTGCAAAGATTGAACCCCTCGATCCAGCAAACATTTGAGGATCAGGAAAGAGCTGTTTTTGATCCGGTCACAAGCGCGGAAATCTCAGCCGGCAGAGTTGAAGGGGAGCGCCTTGCGAGATCCGGATCTGAAACCGAAGATTTCGTGACCGATACCGCTGACGGCATCATTTCTTTGGAGCAATATTTCCCAACCGGCACGAAGGTTGCCCTTAAAGCCGATACACGAATGAATGATTCCTCTCTTTACAAAGACAGCTTTTATTCGACCCGCTTGGACATGACGGTTACCCAGGCGTTGCTGAAAGGATACGGAACGGACGTGAATTTGGCCCGAATGCAGCAGGCACGTCTGGACACGCGCATGTCGGAATATGAGTTGCGGGGTTTTACAGAGTTTCTGGTGGCAGAGGTGGAACGGACCTATTGGGACTATGCACTGGCCCAGCGTCAGATCGAAATTGTTGAGGAGTCCCTAAAAGTCTCCCTTCAACAACTCAACGAAACCAAAGAATTGATTACCGTTGGCCGATTGGCCAAAGCTGAATTGGCGGCCGTCCAAGCCGAGGTGGCAGCCCAGGAGCAGGCTCTCATCGAAGCACGGGCCAACGAGGAATCTATTCGCCTGCAATTGTTACGGTTGCTCAATCCTGTGGGCCCCAGACTCTGGCAACGCGAAATTGATTTGATCCATCAGCCGACGTTACCCGAGATCAAGTTGGAAGACGTTGAGCTGCATGTGGATGTATCGATGCGGATGCGCCCTATTCTGAACGAAGCCCGATTGGAGATCCTGCACGGCGACCTGGAGATTGTCAGAACCAAAAACGGTTTGTTGCCTTTAATGGATTTTTTTATCACACTTGGTAAAAGCGGGTATGCAAATTCTTTCGGAGAATCCATTCGCAATATTGACAAAGATAGTTATGACGCTCTTGCGGGCGTCAGCTTCCACTATCCACTTTTTAATCGGGATGCCCGGGCTCAGCAACAGCGGGCGCTGGTCAGTCGTGATCAGGCCCAAAAAGCCCTCGAAAATCTTTCGCAACTCGTTGAGGTCGACGTCCGTACCGGTTACATTGAGGTCAACCGTACCAAGAAACAGATTGCCGCCTCATCGGTCACCCGCATGTTCGATGAGGAAAAATTCCGGACTGAAACTGAAAAACTGCGAGTGGGAAAATCAACCAGCTTTCTGGTGGCTCAAGCTCAGCGGGATCTTTTGGTCAGCCGAATCTCGGAAGTGCGAGCCCTGGCCAACTACCTCAAGGCGTTGATCGATCTTTATCGGCAGGACGGATCACTACTCGTGCGGCGTGGAATATCGGCCCCCGGTCGCGAACCGGTCAAACTTTCAAAAAAATAAAATTTGTTTAATGAGATTGTTATCTGGATCCTCTCAACGACTGGAGTCCTACGAAAACTTCAACGAATGCACTGCATATGCATAACAAGCCGTATCGGTCTTGATGGTAATGCTCGGCAAGGTCGCCGTGCTCGATCAGGCCAAAAGATTTGTCGCCTCCCGCATCATCCGTCCGATCGGCAAGTTTCGAGGGCACGACCGTTCCGCCGCGCTGAAGTCCAACTGAACCAAAAGCGCTCTTGTTTGAGCCGGCAACGATCCGAAGGTGGCGCGCGCCAGCATTAAATC
>Ga0316198_10002331_pt1 | contig 11437 bp, 12 predicted proteins | sample OudBieAanoxic_MG_FD_204935 | JGI IMG/M metagenome (GOLD analysis project Ga0316198, IMG submission 204935) | Coastal sediment microbial communities from Oude Bieten Haven, Netherlands - site A anoxic | ecosystem: Environmental > Aquatic > Marine > Coastal > Sediment | place: Netherlands... | reverse complement strand
TACTCCCGGCTCAGGATGCCGCTCGAGCAATTCTCAGAGGAGGCGATAGGTTCGATTCATTTCCACATGACGTTGGCGCCTGACTTGGTTGCCGCTTGGAGCAGCTCGATAAGCGGCAGGGCGCGGTGCGCCATGCTCACCACAGGCTCTTCCTCTTCATCGTCTTCAGCGGGTGGTAAATCCTTTTCGGCCTCAATGGCCGTTTTCAGAAGATCGAGAGCAGCGGGGACATCTGCCGCCAGGATCGCGCCCGGCACTTTCGGACTGTGTCCCATCATTTTTAGCAAGGCGAGTGCAATATCTCCAAACATCATGATGTCGGCATATCTCTTAGTGGTAAACGTAACAATCATCTCAAACCCTCCTGTGTGGAGACTGGTATACCCAACCTTCTATCGCGATACTACTGTCATGGCTATCGAAACACTTGAGGAGTAGTTCCCGCCACTGATATTTACGTTTTTTTCCTCATTCAGAATCTTTTCCACTTACATACAAACGTCCACAATCATCGCATCATTTTTAAGAGCTTCTTCAATCTGTGCGGTCCAGTGACCCCTTTTCCAAAAAAACCTACTGTTTGTGTGCAGGATAATACTCGGCGAGCGCTCTCATCACGTCCTGCCTGGCTATCACGCCCACTAATCTTCCATTGTCGACCACGGGGTAACGTTGGAAACGGCCGTTTATGAACCTTTCCATCACGCTCAATATGCTGTTCTCAGGACTCACGTATTCCGGATCAGCACTCATGTGTTTCTTCACCTGACCACCGGGCTCACCATGGTAGTACCCCTGCAAAGCAACTTGCATACAATCCCGTTCTGTCAACATGCCGACCAGCCTGCCATGCTCGTCCAACACGGGGGCGCCTGAAATATTGGATTTGAACAGTAGCTGTGCTGCCTTTAATGTGTCCATCTCAGGATTCAGGATCAACACGTCTTGCTTCATGTAATCCCGAATCTGCATTGATCTAATGATCATAAGGATTCTCCTTTCGCATCCCTGGAACCAGGCTTGTGCTGATCCCTTTTAGGACAAGTTTCACAGCGGGACTCACCAGGTAGCTTGCTGCCACAGCCTTTCCTGAAAGGTTTGCCGGTAAACAGCAAACTCAAGCTCATCGCCAGGCAACAAATGCTGACTACAATCACTGTTCCCATGAACATGCCCATCAAGCTATTCTCCAAAATCGTCAAACAACACGTTTTCTTTTTCCACACCCAGGTCTTCCAGCAAGCGGGTGATCGCAGCATTCATCATCGGTGGACCACACAGGTAGTATTCGCAGTCCTCCGGTGCCGGATGGTCTTTGAGGTAATTTTCATACAATACGCTATGAATAAAGCCAACCAGTCCCGTCCAATTGTCTTCGGGTAAAGGATCGGACAGTGCCAGGTTCCAATTGAAATTCTCATGGGTTTCGGCCAGTTCATCAAATTCTTCCTGGTAAAACGCTTCGCGTAAACTGCGTGCTCCATACCAGAATGAAATTTTACGCTGAGTCTTGATCCGCTTGAGTTGGTCAAAGATGTGCGAACGCATCGGCGCCATTCCGGCCCCGCCTCCGATGAAAATCATCTCATTTTGAGTTTCTCTTGCCAGGAATTCTCCGTAGGGTCCCGAGACCATGACCTTGTCGCCCGCCTTGAGGTTGAAGATAAAAGAAGACATGACACCGGTAGGTACCTTGCCTTGCAATTGAGGGGGTGGTGTCGCAATTCGAACGTTGAGAATGATGATGTCTTTCTCTTCCGGGTAACTTGCCATGGAGTATGCCCGCGTGCTCGGCACCGTGACCTTTGAGTGTAATTTCATCAAGTCTAATTGAATCCAGTCCGCCAGATACTCTTCACCGATTTCAAAGTCTGAATAATCCAGTTCGTGGGGCGGGCATTCGATCTGTATATACCCCCCGGCTTTGAAATCAATCAACTCACCTGGTGGTAATTGAAGTACCAGTTCCTTGATAAAAGTGGCGACATTGTCGTTGGAGCACACGGTACACTCCCACTTTTTCACACCGAATACATCTTCGGCAACCTGGATTTCCATGTCCTGTGTGACAACAACCTGGCAGGCCAGTCTTTCACCTTGAGCTGCCTCTTTTTTGGAAATTAATGACGTTTCTGTAGGCAGCAGCTCCCCGCCGCCTCGCTTCACCTTAACCCGGCATTGGCCGCAGGTTCCTCCTCCCCCACAAGCGGATGGCACAAAAATTCCGGCATCAGCCAGTACGCCGTGCAAACGCCCGCCAGACTGAACTTTAATATCCCGGTCATCGTTTACCCTGATGGTAACTTCACGCTGCGGTACCAACCGTGACCGGACCCACAGGATCGTCAGGGCCAACAATAGAAGGAGCGTTGTAAAAACGAGGACGCTGTATATAACTTCTTGCATCAGGTTTCCTAAAAGCTCAGCCCGGCAATACTCATAAAGGCGAGCGAAATCAGCCCGGTGGTAATAAACGCAATCCCGAGACCTTCCAGGCCTGCAGGAATATCGCTGTACCTCATTTTTTCCCTCAGACCGGCCAGCATGATAACCGCCAGCGCCCAGCCGACCCCGGCACCCAGGCCGTAGGCAATGCTGTCGATAAATCCCATATCACGCTGCACCATGAATAGCGAAGCACCCAGGATGGCGCAGTTGACGGTAAGGAGGGGTAAAAATATTCCAAGGCTTTGGTAAAGTGCCGGGAAAAACCGGTTCAATACCATTTCGAGGATCTGGATCATCGCGGCAATCACGGCTATCTGGGTGAGCAGGCCAAGGTAACTGAAATCCAGGTGCCCGAGGTTGGCCCAGGCCAGTGCGCCATCCCGCAAAACAATGTTGTAAAGGATGTTGTTAACCGGGACACTGATGGTTTCCACAACGATGACCGCTATACCCAGACCAATAGTTGTCTTGACCTTCTTGGACACCGCCAGGAACGTACACATACCCAGAAAGTAAGCCAGGGCGAGGTTTTCAAGAAAAACCGCGCGGAAAAATGTATCGATGAAATGACCCATTACCGTCTCTCACTATCCGGTAAGGGGGCTGGTCTGAACTCGGCTTTTTCTCTCTGCTCAGGTTTCCAGACGCGGATAACCCAAACCAGGAACCCAATGATAAAGAAGGCGCTTGGCGGCAGCAGCAGCATGGCATTCGGCTCATACCAACCACCCTCATGGACCAACTCAAGAATCCGGTACCCCATCAATGAGCCGTTACCGAACAATTCACGAATCACCGCCACGATGATCAGGACAATGCTGTACCCCAACCCATTACCCAGGGCGTCCAGAATACTGGTACCAACCCCTTGCTTCATTGCACAGGCTTCTGCTCTGCCAAGAACGATACAGTTGGTCACGATCAGGGCGACGTAAACACTCAATGTCTTGGCAGCATCGGGCAGGTAGGCTGTTAGAACCTGGTCTATGATGGTTACCGCAGACGCGATAATGGTAATCTGAACGATCAGGCGAACACTCGACGGCAGGTGTTTCCGGATCAGACTGATTGCCACGTTTGTCATCACCAGAACAGCCGTGAGACAAATGCTCATGATAAGTGATGAAGTCAGAGAGTTGGTGATGGCCAGAGCAGAACAAATGCCCAGAACATGCAGAGTTACCGGGTTCTCCCTTAGAATCGGCTTGGTAAATGTCCCTTTCGAGTTCACCTAGTGTCCTCCCGTGCCATGCTCCATGATGTGGTTCAGGAAGTCACGGTAACCATGCGGGCCAAACCAGTAATGCATGATGCTGGTCACGGCGTCCGCTGATACCGTCGCTCCGGTTAACGCGTCTACTTCGTATGCCGATACCGATGAGCCTGGTTTCACTTTTTCGTGGCTGACTGCGAAACGAAGCTCACCCACTTCATCGTATATTTGTCGCCCTTTCCACTGTGCCTGCCACTCCGGGCGCAGTATCTGATCCCCTAGTCCCGGGGTTTCGTTCTGTTCGTAAAACGTGATGGCAGCGATCGTATTAAAATCTGACTCCAGCGCGACATAGGCATAAATTGGCGCCCACATACCGGCACCGTGGATTGGCAGGATAAGCCTGTCCAGCATGCCATCCCTGAGCACGGCATAAACCGTGGCAAAGCGACTGCGACGGCCAAGGCTGGCTACATCCTGATCAGCGGGAATGGCAACGCTTAAATCCGGATTGTTCACTGCCCGGCGTTGATCAAACGACAAGGGATCGATTTCGTAGTTGAACTCTGCCTGGTCAATATCCACGATCCGTACATCCATGCCGCGATACAGCTCAAGCATTTCTTCATCACTTGGGGTAACCCCCTCTTGCGTCAGGCCGGTCAATTTAATGATGTTCCGGCTTCGATCCAGCATCTTGTTGTTGAGCTGGATAGGACGCAGGACGACTACCGTTGCTGATACCAGGGAAGAGCAAACCAGCGCCGTCACCAATATGACTAAAAAGGCTTTAACGGGTGAATTGTTGTTCATTGAAGACCACCCTGGAGCCTGATTTTGCGACGACGAATGTTCCTTTCGACCACGAAATAATCAATCAGGGGTGAAAACATGCTGGCTAGCAAAATGGCGAACAAGACACCTTCGTAATAGGACGGATTGCCCACCCTGATAAGAACTGTTAGTGCCCCTACCAGCAACCCGAAGCCCCAACGTCCCGGGTCGGTCATTGGGCAGGTAACCGGATCGGTGGCTATGAATACCACACCAAATACAAAGCCCCCTAAAACAAAGTGCCAGTACCAGGCCATGGAAAAAAGTTCGTGGTCGGGTGCAATAGCATTGCAAACCATTACCATGCCCAGCATACCTACAAAGGCACCCAGCATGATTCGCCAGGATGTCATTCCTGACCAGATCAGATAGAACCCGCCCAGCAGTGCAGCCAGAGGTGAAGCCAATCCGAATGCACCCGGGCGATCGCCCAGTACTATTTGCCAGAAGCCGTAGCCAACGGATGTGATAACCCCGACACCTCCTTCATCGGTCACTAACTCAAGAACAGTCGGCTGGTCATACCCGGCAACAGGTACCCATACCCCCGGCGCATACATGATGCTCGGATAGGAAAACACCAGGAAGATCACACCTAGCAGGGCGGGACTGATGAGGTAATGCCCGGATCCTCCATAAATCAATTTGCCCACGACAATACCAAATGACATACCTAAAGCGACCTGATACAAAGGAATCGTCGCAGGAAGCCACAGGCAAAACAGCCAGGTAATCGCCAATAATCCTTCATCGACCCGCCTGCGCCGCACTGTGGCGAAGAGAGCTTCCCAAAGGGCTCCCGTTAATAGCGCTGTGAAAAATACGGGGAAAAAATACAGCATTCCGTGAGTCATGCTGCCAAGTATGCTGTGATAATCAAAACCGATTCCCAACTGGCTCAGCAACCAGGCACGCCAACCAGGAACAGATTCCAGTTGAAATTCAACGATTGCAATATTTGCCTGGTGGCCCAGGCTCCACATACCAACCAACCAGGCCGGAATACTGGCAAAAACAAACGCATTCCAAAGTCGATGTACGTTATTGGTGTCACGAACATGTGGTGCCGTTCGTGTAACGGTGCGGGATGACCATAAAAACCGGTCAGCCAGGGTGAGAAATGACTTGGCAAAGCGCTGCATCATCCTTCTCTATCAATCTGGTTGAGGCTCGAGCGCAGATAAAGACTGTAGTCAATCTTTGCCGGACAGACAAAGGCACACAGTGAAAGGTCCTCTTCATCCAGCTCAAGACAGCCCAGCGCCTGGGCCTGTTCAGTGTCATTAACCAGCAGGGCACGAAACAACGGTGATGGCAGAATATCCAGTGGCATGAGTTTCTCCCATGCCCGCATCGGTACCATGCCGGTGAACCGTCCATTTTGTGAACTGGATAGTGCGAACTTGAAACGTTGGCCGGTCTTCCGTTTAAACGTCTGTGCGGCGCTATAACGATGCAGGAGAACACTCGTCCAGCCCATAAAATGCCTTCTGCCACCTTCTTCGATCACCGAAACCTGGTTATGGTAACGGCCGAGGTATGCGAAATGCTTGCTGGCGGTTCTGCCACCAATCACCGAGCCCGAGATAATCCGGCAAGACTCAGGCTCTGGGATTTCACCCTGCATCAGGTCTGTGGTCGAAGCACCAAGCCGGGTCACAACCAGTCTCGGCTTGCCAACCGGGGCACCGCTCAGAGCGATGATCCGCTGGTAATTAATCACACCACTGCTGAACAATTTTCCGATCGCAATCACGTCCTGATAACCAATGTGCCAAACCACCCGCTCCAGATTCACGGGGTAGAGGTAATGAATGTGAGTACCTGGCAGTCCGGCCGGGTGCGGGCCGGAAAACTGTACTTCACGCAAACCATCGATATCTGGAAGAGGTATGTCCCAGCCCGGTGCCGTACATAGGTTTACGGTTCCACGAGTCAATCTCGACATGATGTGCAAACCGGCTGAAAAAGCTTCAACGTCGGCCCGGATAGCAACCAATGGATCTGCAGCCAGTGGCCGGGTATCAATGGCTGTGACAAAAATGGCCCGGGGAGTACTTTCAGAGTGCGGAACCTGGCTGAATGGCCGCGTCCGGAAGCCTGTCCATAAACCGGAACGCAGAAGACGATCTACGATTTCTTCACGCAAAGAGCGGTAAACCTGCTCTTCGCTCAAAGCTTCGAAAGCAACTTCTTCGATACTGGGATCATCAAGTTCCACCACCACGCTCTGGAGCACCCGCCTGGCACCCCGGTTGATGGCAACCACGGTGCCTTTACCTGGCGCACAGTATTGGACAGCCGGATCACGCTTATCGATAAACAGTGCCTGCAGGGGGCCAACCTTGTCACCTACTGCCACCATCAGCCTGGGTTTCAGTCCGGCGTAATCAAGACCACACAATGCGACCCGCGTGACCGGTGCTGCCGGATGTACAGATTGGCCCGGTTCGCCGGCGAGCGGGATGTCCAGACCCCTGTTGATTTGGATGTGCATGGCCACGTCGTTATTGTTCCGCAGCTTCATGCCTGGCTTTCTTGTCAAAAGCCTCGTGCACGTTATGACAGATTCCACAGGAAAGAGAATCAAAGTTAATGTTTGACTCTTCGAAGCGTCTATGACTTTTAAGATCCTTGCGATGACATCGTGTACACACTGCCACCTGCTGGTCTGCATCATGCATCGGATCAGTTTCAGCATGAATCGTGTGACATCGTGAGCAGTTAAAGCCCTTGCGGTTGTGTGGGCTGTTGTACCATTCGATCGACAACCTGCCTCCCTTTGCTTCATGGTGACAGGCAAGACAAGCCTCAATCTGTGTATCGCGGGATGAATATTTCGAACCCCGGCCAAAATCGATCATTTTCGGAAATCCCACACCACCGTGGGCCCGCGAAACATGAATACTTCCAGGACCATGGCAAGCTTCACAGCCCTGTGAAGCGAGTGGGGTAGACTCATTATCCATGTTGCCGTGTGCGCTGCGTTTCACCGCATGCATCTTTTCACCGGAGTGACAGCGCAGGCAGGTCGCAGATTTATCACGAGTGAACATCTGCTCTCGATGTAGAGAGGTTTTTTGGTCCGGTTGCTGTGTCTGCGCCAGCGCCGGAAGCATGAAGATAAACAAAAGAAACGGGGTGAAATACCTCATCAGAGCAAAACCTCCTGATCGTTCTTTCGACCCTTAAATAGTAACTAAAAATGGTGAACTCATATTGCTCTGGATCAATTGAAAACCTTATAGATCAACAACCGCAAACCGGGGAGGGAAATAGCAGTCGCTTTAGGTACAGTGTGATGACCCTGTTGAGCCATAAGAACAAGGACGAATACATCCTGGGGTGACCCGCACCATAAAGGGCCCAATCCTGAGATCGGGATTAGGGATTTGCATGACGCTGACGAACATAAAAAAACACGCCTTCAGAATCTGGGTCAGACCCTTCCGGAGTGTTCGTTAAACCAGGTTTAGGTTGTTTCTAAGCTTTTTCTGACTCCTTTTTACAGAAAGGGCGGACCTAAGCCCACCCTTTTCAAAACAAACACTCAGCCAAAGACTCAACCAAACTGGTTCATCGTGTTGTCTTTGCCTCCAGCTTTAAGGGCTGCGTCACCGGCAAAATATTCCTTGTGGTCATCACCGATATTGGAGCCCGACATGATCTGGTGCTTCACACAGGCGATACCGTTACGGATCTCCTCGCGCTGCACATGCAGAACGTAACCCAGCATGGCCATGTCACCGAAGTACTCTTTCGACAGGGTATCGGTGGAAAGCGCCGCGGTGTGGTAGGTGGGCAATGTAATCAGGTGATGGAAGATACCAGCGTCGCGGGCAGCATCGGCCTGGAAGGTACGGATCTTTTCATCCGCGGCCTTACCCAATTCGCTGTCGTCATATTCTATGTTCATCAACTGACCACGGTCGTAGGCTGACATGTCTTTGCCTTCCTCGGTCCAGGCATCAAATACCTGCTGACGGAAGTTCAATGTCCAGTTGAAGGACGGGCTGTTGTTATAAACCAGCTTGGCATTGGGTATAACCTCGCGAACGCGGTCAACCATGCCACCAATCTGACCGATATGCGGTTTCTCCGTTTCGATCCAGATCATGTCGGCACCGTTTTGCAGGGAGGTGATGCAATCGAGAACGCAACGATCCTCACCGGTGCCCTCGCGGAACTGGAACAGACCGGATTCCAGCCGCTTGGGACGCAGCAGATGGCCATCACGGTTCAGGACGATGTCGCCATTTTGCATGTCTTCCAGGTGGATCTCCTCGCAGTCGAGGTAAGAGTTGTACTGGTCACCCAGGTCGCCCGGTTCGTGGGTCACAGCAATTTGCTTGGTGAGACCAGCGCCCAGGGAGTCGGTGCGCGCAACGATAATGCCATTGTCGATACCCAGTTCCAGGAAGGCATAACGGCAGGCATTGATCTTGGCAAGGAAATCAGAATGCGGAACCGTGACTTTACCGTCCTGGTGACCACATTGCTTCTCATCGGATACCTGGTTTTCGATCTGCAGACAGCAAGCACCCGCTTCGATCATCTGTTTGGCCAGCAGGTAAGTGGCCTCAGCATTACCAAAGCCGGCATCGATGTCGGCGATGATCGGCACAATATGTGTCTCAAAATTATCGATCTGCTTCTTGATTCCCGCTTCCTTGACAGCGTCGCCGGCATCCCGGGCTGCATCCAGATCGCGGAACAACAGGTTCAGTTCACGTGAATCCGCCTGTCGCAGGAATGTGTATAACTCCTCGATCAAAGCGGGCACGGTGGTTTTTTCATGCATGGATTGATCCGGTAAAGGGCCGAACTCAGACCGCAACGCTGCCACCATCCAACCGGACAGGTACAGGTACTTCTTCTTGGTATCGCCAAAGTGTTTTTTGATAGAGATCATCTTTTGCTGGCCAATGAATCCGTGCCAACAGCCCAGTGACTGGGTGAACTGAGATGAATCGGCATCGTACTCCGCCATGTCGCGACGCATTATATCGGCCGTGTACTGGGCAATTTCCAAACCGGTTTTAAACCTGTTCTGGGCACGCATACGGGCGGCGGATTCGGGGCTAATGGCATCCCAGGAGCTACCTGCTGCTTTGCATACGCCTTGTAGTGAGGCGATGTCGTCGTAGTATTTTGACATGGTGAAACCTCTCTTCTTTGTGTTCAATTGATGTGTACAGTAAAAAAACCAAAGCTAAATACCTTACTAGCTTTATTTAAAACCCATTCTAGCCAAACTGGTAAGATTTAGATAATCTATTAACCCTATACCCCGCATTTATTTTATGAATAAAGGGTTATTTCTAATATAAGAGCACTTTCGTGAATTTAAAGAACATCGATCTTAATTTATTGGTCTATCTTGACGTACTACTACGAGAGCGCAATGTGACCCGTGCTGCTGAAAGCCTGGGGATCAGCCAGCCAGCCATGAGTAATGGATTACGACGTTTGCGGGAGTTGTTTTCCGATCCTTTGCTGGTACGCACCAGTGGTGGTATGAGTCCAACTGAACGGGCCGATAAGCTGCAACCAGAGGTTCGTGCAGTGGTAGCCTCCATTGAAAAAGTGGTGCAGCCAGACCAGCAGTTCGATGCTGCCAGTGCCAACCGTGTTTTTCGAATTTCCGTCAGTGATTACAGTGAATCAACACTATTGCCTCACATGTTGCGGCGAATGCGGTTAGAGGCGCCGGATGTCACCCTGGATATTTTGACACCGAGTGACGTGAACTATCAAAACCTGGAGCAGGGCAATGTGGACTTAGTGATCAACCGATTTGATGATTTGCCCCAATCATTTCATCAAAGAACCATTTGGCGGGATGGTTTCTCTTGCATGTTTAGCCGACAACACCCGATTCGTAACAACTTTAATCTCGAGACTTACCTTAAGGCTGGTCATGTATGGGTTAGCAAGACTGGAATGGGGAAAGGTATGGGCATGGATCCTGATGGCACACAGAGCCTGGGATGGGTGGATGAAGCTCTGGCCAAACTGGGCAAAAAGCGTCGTATACGGGTATTTACCCGGCACTATGAGTCGGCGATGCGCTTGGCGGATTTACGTGATCTGGTAATCACGTTGCCCAGCAAAGCAGCCAATCGTCTAAAGAACAATCCCAGTGTAATTATTTTACCGCCACCGTTTGAAATTCCTGAAATTGAGTTAACGATGGCATGGAGTCCGTTGTTGCAGCACAGCCCGGCACACCAGTGGATGCGCCGCTTGATTGCTGACGTTGCGCAGGACGTGGATTGACTATACGCCTTCTTTAGCACAGCTTGTTTGACTATTCACAAAATAAATAATGGATATTATTCGGCAAGTGGACAGGTCTGTCCTAAAATGGGTAGTTCGATTTCAGAAACCCGGGCAGTAAATCAGCATGGGTTACCTAAACCCCACACTACAGGATAGAAAAATGTCGGAACGTATCCAGCAAGGCGGCTTACAGGTTGCTGAAGAAATTTTTGACCTGGTTGCAAATGAGCTATGTCCAGGTACAGGTGTAACTGTTGAGCATTTTTGGACCTCCTTTGAAGAAATCATCAATGATTTAGCTCCCAAGAATCGTGAACTGCTGCAAGTACGCAAGAATCTGCAGGATCAGATTGATGCCTGGCACGACCAACGTGCCGGTGAAGCCATTGATCAGGCTGAGTACAAAGTGTTCTTGCAGGAGATTGGCTACCTCGTGAAGGAGGGGCCCGATTTCCAGATTGAAACTGAGAATGTGGACCCCGAAATCGCACTTATGGCCGGACCACAACTGGTTGTGCCGGTGATGAATGCCCGCTTTGCATTAAACGCGGCTAACGCCCGCTGGGGTAGTCTTTACGATGCACTCTATGGCAGTGATGTGATCCCGGAGGACGGCGGCGCCGGAAAGGCAGGCGCCTACAACCCGGTACGTGGCTCCAG
>Ga0316198_10002329_pt1 | contig 11440 bp, 10 predicted proteins | sample OudBieAanoxic_MG_FD_204935 | JGI IMG/M metagenome (GOLD analysis project Ga0316198, IMG submission 204935) | Coastal sediment microbial communities from Oude Bieten Haven, Netherlands - site A anoxic | ecosystem: Environmental > Aquatic > Marine > Coastal > Sediment | place: Netherlands... | reverse complement strand
CCAAGCGGAACCTCGGCGAAACTGCGATCCACGTCGGGCATGCCGCTTTCGAAAATGCCGACCACGGTTACCACCGCCGCGGCAAAGGACCCGTCGCGGCCACTACCGATAAAGGTCAGCTCGTCCTCCACTTCGACCTGGAGGTTGCGAGCCAGAACACGACCGATAATGATCTCCTCCGCAGTGTCATCGCCGAGGAAGCGGCCGTCCTTGATCAGACCGGGGAGGCTCGAGACCCGTGGCTCGAACTCGGGCTCGACGCCGGTGATTTGCAGACCATAGCTCCGATCTGCGCTCGAGACGAGGGCAAAGGCCGAGCTCCGCGCCGCGACCTCTTCGGTGGCCAGGCCCTCGCGAAGCAATTTCGCAAGCCCCTGAACGTCCGGCACCACCTGGCGAATCTTGTGGTCGTCTTTGTATCCAGGTGCTTGGACCTGGAGGTGACCGGTCTGCGCCCGGAGAGTGTTGTTGATCATCATTGCGTACATCCCGATCTGGAGCGAGATCATGAAGACCAGAAGGATGTTGGAGAAGACCATCGCGCCGATCGTCAACCAGGTCCTGCGTTTGCGTCTCCAGAGATTTCTCCAGGCGAGTCTGAAGGTGATGTTTTTCATTTCTTACTCACGGGGGTTCTGTAGATTCGATCTCGTGAACACATTGTCGGAGATTTCGACGTCGAACTCGACGCTGTCAATGCGGAACTCGGTCCACTCGTCGCTGGCGTCCTCCTTTGCCATGCGCTGTCGAAGGGCGATTGTGCGACCACCCATTTCACCGATCTCCAGCGAGCGGAGGGTCTTCACCAGCGCACCCTCCTGGTCGTAGTACTCCTGCGAAACGAGGACGTCATCGTCGCGGACGCGAAGGACCTCCCTGCCCCACACCACCGCCGCTTCCTCGTGCGGAATGGACTGGATGACGTAGACCGTGTGGCCCTCGTGCTCTTCCTTGCCGAGCAGCGTGTGGTCGTACTGTTCGACGATATCGTCGGATCTCGACACATCCTTGTTGGAAAAATCAGATCCCATCCAACTCTGGCCCATCATCGAGGACGGCACCTTGATCACGCGATTCACCTTGGGTGCATAGGACCACATATTGTTGTTGTCCATCAGGGTTCCGTTGCCGGCATCCTTCTTTGGTGCCGTGATCCGCACCAGAGATTTCTTGGCGCCCTGGGTCCAGGCCCGCATCGACATGGTCCGCTCCCACGAGGGGCGGTGAATCGTCATCGTCATCTCGCCGTACGAAGACTCCCCGCGCCAGTTGTCGATCGTGGCCCTCACGATCTCGGCGGCGTCTTGCGCACCGGCAGGTAAAACGCCGAACATGATGATCGCCATGCTCAAAACGAGAATCGGTTTTTTGATCATCTTTTACTCCTCTAAATGAACTCTCAGGCTGGCGGGGCTTCGAGCATCCGTTTGAATATGGCGAAGACTTCCTGGAAGAGTCGTTCGATCTCTTTCTCTTCGAGATTTTCCCAGTTGCTTACAAACCAGCGGTCTCCAGCCTCATCGGCGCCGACCAGAAGCGCCTGAAGAAGTTCGACCGGGAGATCGTCGCGGACGGCGCCCAGGGTCTGTCCGCGACGGATCAGCTCGGCCTGCCACTGTCTGGCTTCATCGAACTTCTCTGCCAGAGATTCACGAACGCCCGCAACTTCGGGCGGGTCGTACATCAGCCGCGTAAAACCGACCAACCATGGGTTCGCCCGAATTCGTGAGCGAGCTTCCTGCATCAAAGCCTCGAGTGAGGGCCAGTAGGTGTCGGTGTTGAAGGTCTCGAGATCGAGTTGCTCGACCGGCAGCACGATGGCCCACGCGAGGTCGGCCACAGTGGTAAAAAGATCTGCCTTGTCGTCAAAGTAGTAATAGAAGGACCCCTTGCTCATCCCGAGGCGGTCGATCAGCTGGTTCAGTGAGACTCCCTCGAAGCCACGGGAGGCAAATTCCTCGGCAGCGGTTTCGAGGATCCGATGCCGGGTGTCCAGATCGAGGTTTGCAAATCGGGGTCGTGCCATGGTGTTCCCTGCGAATAATAGACTGTAAAGTTTTACTTTTTGGTTAAACCGATCGGTCCAACCATACGGTATAAATATTGCGCCCGAGGCTCGGATTGTCAAGTCTATCTGTCATGAGGTGCGCGGCGACCCCACGGCAGGAGGGAGCGGACGGCACGACCGATCGGTCCCAGCGCCTTCTGCGAATAGACATAGTTGACCATCAGCCCGCACGACTCCGCGAGACCCCGCGGCGAGATATTGGCGGCGAAGTTGATGTTGCTGCGGGCAACCCGGGCGCCGTTGCCGAGATGAAACCCGGCAACCGGGTTCAGGGGTCTGCCGCGAGGGTCTTTCTCGTCGGCGATATAGGTGTAGGCGAGATCGATCAGCGGTTTTTGCAGGCACTGTGGAAAGACCGAGTCCTCGATCCAGGCCGGACGTGCGAGCACCGCCAGTAGCGCCTCGGCGAGTTCGTTTGCATCACCACCGAGGTCGCGATAGCGATCGTGGATCGCCTGCTGCGATTTGACCGGAATCCTCTTGATCACGTCATCACGCTTGATCTTGAATCGTTCGTCCTTTCCCTCGAGGATCGGCCGCAGATAGCGTGGCCAGAAGCCAGGGATCGGGCTCAGGGTGGAGTAGGTCTTGAGCGACGGATGGCGCTCGTGCAAGGCCTCGGTGACGCGCGCAATCAACACCTTGCCGAGGCCGAGGCCTGCGAGACCGTTTTGGGTGTTGTTGATCGAATAAAATATCGCGGTATCGGGAGAGTTGATCGGCCGGCGCGCACCTCCGCCCTCTTTGATCACGTCGTGGATCGACCGAAGGAGACCACGACTCAGAGCCACCTCGATAAAGACCACCGGTTCTTTTGGCATGACGACGTGATAGAGGGCGAAACACATGCGGTCTTCCCCCAGACGCTGACCCATTTCCTCCAGACCGACCATCGGGTGAACCATCTCGCGGTCCTTGAGGAATTTGATCGTTTCAAAAGAGGAGGCAAAATCGATCTCCTCGAGGAAAAGGAACCCGTGCTGGCACCACCGGTTCAGGAGATGGGCAATGTCTTCTTCGAGGGCTTCGAGGCCAGCCTCGCCGTTTTTCTGCGCATCGAGGATCTCCGCCCGCAATTCGAGCACGAACTCCATCCCGCCGGTCGTGTTGATCAGGCCCTCGAGGAGGCGCTGGCGAGGAGAGGCAACAGCCTTCCTCAACTCGCGGACCTTTTCGTTCCACCCGACGCGATCTAGCTCGGAGGCAGACCGCATTCTCGCCAGCGGTTCTTCGATTCGCTCGAAGGTAATTTCGAAATCCGCGGAAAGCCAGTGGAAAAGCTCCAGGCGTTGTTCAGGAGTGAGTTCGCCGTACCGTTGACGGTATTGCTGCAGTCGGCTTCGATCTATCGCATCACCCAATGAAATCTGCGACGCAAGCTCTGCTATCTGTCGGACTTTCTTTTTCATTTGGCTCCAGTTTACCGGAAGGGGCGTGGTCTCACCATGCCTGGGTCGGGTCACTCACACCAGGCGAGCTGCGTCAGGGATGTGGAAAATACGTGACGCTCTCGAGTTCGGCCCCGAGGACGGTGATCGGAGGGAGATTCGAGGGCTCTTCCACCAGGAGTTGTTCCACACGCTGTCGCGTCTCCTCAGCTCTTCCCCACCGATAGCGCGATCAGGACCAGCGAAACCACTGTCTTGCTCCCGAGTCTGGCAGCCATCGCCCGTTTCTGACTCCGCCTCTCGAGGGGTTGTGTGCCCATAAAGACAGTGTAGGCAACCCGAAAGATCCGGTTACGGCCGCGCAAACCCCCGTTCCGCGGAGGCGGCGCTTGACAAGCCGTTCTTGGGGCACTAGATTTATAACCAACTGGTTGGTTTAACTATTTGGTTGAAATTGCATGGCCTCCAAATCATCTATCGCGCGGGAGAGAATCCTCGACGCCTCCTCGGCCGTCTTCGCAGAGGAAGGCTTTGCCGGAGCACGGGTCGACGCTATCGCCCAACGCGCGGGGGTCAACAAGGCGATGCTCTACTACCACATCGGCGACAAACGAGCCCTTTATGGCGAGGTCCTGAACCGGAATTTCCGTCGCATCGAAAAAGCCCTTCAAGAAGGTCTCCCGAATGAAGGGTCGCCTTCCGACCGTTTACGCGCGGTCATCACAATTGTCGAGCGGGCTATCGCAGCGAACCCGGATCATGGGCGGATCGTCCTCCGCGAGTTCGCCTCCGGTTCCTCGAATCTTCCTGCAGAAATCCTGCACCGGATGTTGGGGCTGCTCACGGTGGTCAAAGACATCCTTGCGGAAGGATCCAGGACCGGAGAATTCCGACCCACCGACCCCGTCATGACCCACCTCACTCTCATCGGTGCGATCCTCATGTTGAACGTCGTCAGCCCGCTTCGCGAGCGGGTTGTCGATCTTGGCTCAACCGTCGACTTTCCCACCGCCGACGCAGACATTGCCAGATTCCTCGGCGATCTCCTGCTCGAGGGAATCACCACACCACGAAGTGGAGAACCCACATGAAACGAATTGCTTTGACCCTCGTTCTGATGTCCACGACCGCTGTCTTCGTGATTGGATGCAGCAAATCCCTCGACGACAGCACCATCCGCGCCTCAGGGCACATCGAAGCCACCGAGGTGCGTCTCGCAGCAAAGGTCGGCGGCCGTCTCCTCGAGGCCCCCCTCGAGGAGGGCCAGAAGATCACCGCCGGCGTTCTGGTGGCCCAATTCGAAACCGTGGATGCCGAGCACCAGCTGGCCCAGGCGCGGGCCAACGCCGAAGCCGCCGACGCCCAGCTCCGACTGCTCCTCGCGGGAAGCCGAGCCGAGGACCTGCGCCGTGCCGAAGACCAGATGGCCCAGGCGCAGGCCGAGCTCGACGCCGCTCGACGCGACCTCGTCCGCCTGTCCGGCCTTGCAGATCGGGGCTCCGCGACCGAGAAGTCGCGTGATGACGCGGCGACCAGAAAGGAAATTGCGGAGCGAGCAGTCGCCGCCGCCAGAGCCCAGCTCGACAAGCTCGTGGCCGGACCGCGCCGTCAGGAGATCGAGGCAGCCCGGGCTCAGCGCGCCTCTGCCGAAGCGATGGTGGCGGCGGTGGAACAGCAGATCACGGACGCCACCGTTCTGGCGCCGACTGACGGCATCGTGACCACACGGATCGCGGAACCGGGCGAGATATTGCCGCCCGGGGCCACCATAGCGATTCTCACCGATCTTTCTCGTCCCTGGTTGACGGTGTGGATCGACGAACCGAGCCTGTCGAGGGTGACCCTCGGCCAGAGTGTGACGGTGCGGGTTGATGGAAGCGATCAGGCTTTCGAGGGAGCGATCTCGTTCATCTCGCCGGTGGCGGAGTTCACTCCAAAGAACGTCCAGACCCCCGACGAGCGGGCGAAGCTCGTGTTCCGGGTCAAGGTGAGGCTCGATAACGTGGATGGGATCTTCAAACCCGGAATGCCGGCCGATGCGCACTTTGGCTGAGGAAGAGGAGTGACTTCAACGCCACTTCTCGAAGCACGAGAGCTTGTGGTCTGCTACGGGGACCACGAGGCCGTGCACGGCATCTCGCTCGAGGTGAATTCGGGCGAGGTGGTGGGCCTGATCGGCCCCGACGGCGCCGGCAAGACATCGACTCTGCGGGTCCTCGGTGGACTGCAGAAGGCTGCAGCCGGCGCCGCAAAAGCCTTCGGCGACGACTGCTGGCGGGCGCGACGAGCCCTCCACGCAAAGCTCGGTTATCTGGCACAGCGGTTTGCGCTCTATGGCGATCTCACGGTTGACGAAAACATCCAATTCTTCGCCCTCATGTACGGCGTCCCGGAATGGAAGAATCGTCGCCGCGAGCTGCTCGAGCTCGTAGGGCTGGCCCCCTTCAACGACCGCCTCGCAGACCGCCTCTCCGGCGGCATGAAGCAGAAGCTCGCCCTGGCCTGCACCCTCATCCATTCGCCCCGCGCCCTGCTGCTCGACGAGCCAACGACAGGGGTCGACCCGGTCACCCGGCGCGAGTTCTGGCGACTGCTGGCGGATCTGGTGAGCGAAGGGCTGACACTGTTGGTCGCGACGCCCTACCTCGACGAGGCCGAGCGCTGTACTCGCGTTTTGTTGATGCACGAGGGCGCAATCCTCGCGGACGCCCGACCACAGGAGATTCCAAATCTGATGCCCGGCCTTGTGGTCGAGGTAGCCGCTACGCCTCGTCCAGCCGCAGCCGAAGCACTCGCAGCCCTCGACACGGTTGTCGATGTCAGCGTCTTCGGCACCAATCTTCACGCCCACCTCGTCGGGGAGACCGATCCCATTGGTTCAATTCGAAAGATCCTTGCCACGAACGAGATCAACGTCGAGTCGACCCACGAAATCCCAGCCGGTCTCGAGGACACCTTCCTTTACCTCACCCGAAAGACGACACCACCTCTGTCAACGGAGGCATCATGAAAGCCAAACAAACTCATCTCGCCCTCGTGATTGCGCTTGCTTTCGCAATGGTCGCTGCTCCCGGACGCGCCGAGACCCTGGCCCTCGATGCCGAGGTCGCCGCTCGCATGGCGGTGCGGGCATCGACCCTCACGGATGCGGCGGCTGACCGGGTCGAGGCCAGCCAATCGACAGTCAAGGCGGCCGATGCCGCGCGCCTCCCGGTGCTCACCGCAAATGCCAGCTATACCCGGCACAGCGCTGTGCCCGAATTCGGCGTTCCAACCGATGACCCCACCGAGCCGGTATATATCCTGTTTCCGAATATCCAGAACCACTACAGGGTCGATCTGACGGTGTCACAGCCCATCTACACCGGCGGCGCCATCTCCGCGAGCCGCGAAGCAGCGCAAAAAGATGAGACAGCATCCACGTGGTCGGAAAAACTTACAGCCCTGGATCTGTCCTATTCAGCGCGATCGTCATACTGGTCGGCGGTGGCCGCCGCGTCCGGTGTCGACGTCGCCGAGGCACAGATCAAGCGCACTCAGCGACTCCTCGATGACGCCCGCGCCCTGCGCGAGGCGGGGATGGCGGTCAACGCCGACGTCTTTGCCGCCGAGGCGCGATATGCGGCCGCCGAGGTAGACCTCATACGGACTCGCAACGAGGAAGCGAAAGCCTTGACACGCCTGCGGTCGTTGCTCGGCATCAACGCCGCTATGACAATCACCCTCAAAGACGCCAGGACCGAACAGGTGCCGCCGACTCCGCCTCTTTTAACGAGCCTCGAGCGTGATGCTCTGGACAACCGGCCGGAACTCAGAATCGCCGACGCGCACATCGAAGGTCTCGGCGCGCGAGCCCGATCGGTCAATGCAACCCGCAAGCCGACGGTAGCAGCCACGGGCCAATACCTTCTGGCACGGCCCAACCAGCGTTTTCTTCCTCCGGTCGACGAAAGAAACGACTCGTGGTTTGTCGGCGTTGCGGCCAGTTGGCAGATCTTCGACGGCAGTCGCACCAAGGAACAGGTCGCGACGGTTCAAGCCGAAAAGCGGGCCCTCCAACACGACCGGAGCGAGTTTGAACGTCAGATCCGCCTCGAAGTGGCGACCGCGCGTCTCGAGCTCAACTCGGCGCTCAAGGCCGTTACTTCGACCGACAGCTCGGCGGCCGCCGCAAAAGCCTGGGAGGACGCATCCGGCGAGCGTTACGCCGCCGGGATCGCGATGCTGTCTGAACTGCTCGACGCTCAAGCCGACCTCGCCGCCGCCGAGATGGCGCAGGTGAGGTCACGAGCCAGCGCCTGGTTGGCCGACGCGGCACTCCGCCGGGCAGTGGGTCAGTGACAATCGGTTCCGCAGCAGCTGCAACTGCGCCTGAGATCATGGTCTCGGCGACCGAGCTGACCCGTCTTTTCGGCGACTTCGTAGCCGTGGACCGCGTGTCCTTCGATGTTGCCCCGGGCGAGATCTTCGGTTTTCTCGGTTCCAACGGCGCGGGCAAAACAACTGTCATTCGCATGCTCTGCGGTCTCCTGAAACCGACCTCGGGCAGCGGCACGGTGGCCGGCTTCGATATCGCCACCCAGGCGGCCGAAATCAAAACCCGTATCGGCTATATGTCACAGAAGTTTTCTCTCTACGCCGACCTGACGGTGGACGAGAACCTCCGTTTCTGGGCCGGCACCTACCGGGTTTGGGGCAAGCAGTTCGAGGAGCGTCGGGAGTGGGCGTTCGAGATGACCGGCCTCGGGTCACGGAGCAACGCCCTTGTCGCCGATCTCCCCGGAGGCTTCCGTCAGCGGCTCGCCCTCTCCTGCGCCCTCCTCCACCAACCCCGGGTGGTCTTCCTCGACGAGCCCACCGGTGGTGTCGACCCCGAGGCGAGGCGTCGGTTCTGGGATCTCATCGACGATCTCTCGGCCGAAGGTGTCACGGTCTTCGTGACCACCCACTACATGGACGAGGCTGAGCGATGCCACCGCGTCGCTCTGATGCACGCCGGCAAGCTCCTTGCCCTCGATACCATTCCTGAGCTCAAGAAGATCTTCGCATCAGGGTCGGTGCTCGAGATCGAGTGCCGCGACGCCGCCCACGCTCTCGATACCCTCGACGATCTTCCGGAAGTCATCGACGCAGCCCTGTTTGGCAATCACCTGCACGCCGTGGTCACCGCTCCAGAAATTGCTCCGGTGATCCAAAGCCACCTCGAGGCGGGTGGTTTCGACCCGGTGCAGGTGCGTCCGGTGCCGCCATCACTCGAAGACGTCTTCATCCGATCGATCCGCGAGGCCGAGGAGGGGCTCAAACGGTGATCCGACGTGTCCTCGCCACCACGGTCAAGGAGCTCCTCCAGCTCAGACGCGACTGGCGCACTGCCCTGGCCCTCCTCGGGATGCCCATCGTTTTGTTGATGATCTACGGCTACGCCCTCAGTTTCGACGTCACCGATATCCGGCTCGGGGTGGTGGACCTATCCAGGACCCAGGCCTCACGCCAGGTCGTGGAGGCCTTTCTCAAGAGTGGATATTTTGTCCAGAAGGCTGCCCTTGACGAGAGTCGACCGCTCGACGACCTTTTCACTGCCGAGACCATCCAGGCAGCGTTGGTCATACCCGCCGATTTCGCTTCACAAACTTCCGCCCGGGAGCCAACGTCTCTCCTCTTCGTCCTTGACGGCTCCGACGCACAGACGGCCAACACCGTGCTCGGATATGCCCGCCAGATCGTCGCATCACAGATCGGGAGCCTTTACGACATCGAGGTCCAGGCCGCCTACCAAGCAGACCCCCTCGTCTGGTACAATCCGGATCTCAAGTCATCCATCTTTCTGGTCCCCGGTCTACTGGCCTTCATCCTCATGGTGTCCTCGGTCATCGCCACTGCTCTGGCGGTGGTGCGCGAGAAGGAGCGCGGCACCATGGAGTCGCTCCGCGCAACGCCAATCCGGGCCATCGAGCTGTTGCTCGGCAAGACCCTGCCCTATCTGCTGGTAGGTTCCGTTTCGGCGGCCGGGTCATTGTTCCTGGCCTGGGCTCTGTTTGATGTGCCGATCCGCGGATCGCTACTGTGGTTGGCGGCGGTCACCCTGCTCTTCCTGGCCGGTGGGCTCGGGTGGGGGATCTTCATCTCGACCATCGCCGAGACCCAGCAGTTGGCCTTTCAGCTCAGCCTTCTGTCGTCGATGTTGCCGACCCTGCTGCTGTCCGGGTTCATCTTCCCGATCTCATCGATGCCGAAGGCGCTCCAGATTTTCACCCTCATCGTCCCGGCCCGCTATTACATATCCGCCCTGCGCTCGATAGTGCTCAAGGGTGCCGGTCCCGAAATGTGGTGGCAACAGGCGACCGCCCTGATCGTCTACGCGAGCGTTGTGCTGCTGCTCGCCACCATCCGGATGATCAGGAATCTCTGATGCGGATGCTCTGGAACATGCTCGTCAAGGAGCTGCTGCAGCTGCGGCGCGATCCCAAAACCCTTTCAGTTCTATTCGTCGCACCAATCGTCCAGCTGACCATCCTCGCTTATGGCGCCACGACCGACATCAAACAGGTCGAACTCGCGATCTGCGACCTCGACCGCACCGCGGCCAGCCGCGGGCTTGCCGAGAATTTCACCGCCTCCACCTACTTTCGCCGCGTTGCTACGGTCAATACCCAGGACGCTCTCGATCCGTGGTTGGCGAGCGGCAAGGCAAGGGTCGCTGTCACCATCCCCGCCGGTTTTTCGGCCGAGCGGGCGGCCGGTCGTACTGGTAGGGTGCAGGTGGTCGCCGACGGTTCGGATGCCATGGTCGGGACCCTCGGCCTCGCATACGCCCAGGGCGTGCTGCAAGCGGCGGCCGAGATGGAGGGCGCCCGTCTTCCACTCGAACTCCGGCCGAATGTCCTCTACAACCCCGACCTGCTGAGTCGCTACTTCATGGTCCCCGGGGTGCTGGCATTGATCATCCTCATCATGACCATGATGCTGTCGTCGATGGCCATCGTCCGAGAGACCGAAATCGGGACCATGGAACAGCTCCTCGTGACACCGCTGACCCCGACCGCGGTGATCACCGGCAAGCTGGTGCCCTACGCGTTGGTTGGCGTTGTCGAATTTCTGACCACGCTGACGGTGGTGCTCTTCTGGTTCGAGGTTCCACTGCGAGGCTCATTCTGGACCCTGGCCCTTTTGACCGCCCCTTTCATCGTCTGCTGTCTCGGGCTCGGCCTCCTGGTCTCCACCCTCTCGCGCACTCAGCAACAGGCGATGATGATCTCCACTTTTGTCATCATGATGCCGCAGATCTACCTGTCGGGCTTCGTCTTCCCGATCCAGAACATGCCGCAGGTCTTTCAGTGGGTCACCTACGCCATTCCCCTGCGCTACTACGTCACGATCCTGCGCGGCGTCTTTCTCAAAGGAGCGGGCCTCGAAGTGTTGTGGCCGGAAGGTCTCGTTCTGGTCGGTCTGGCGTTCCTCATCCTCACTTTTGCCCGCCTGCGATACCGGGTCCGCCTCGGCTGAGCCAACGCCGCAAGCTGAGTTTTGCTACGCTCGGTTCGCCTGTTCGGACGACCCGAACCAACCGTGGGTGCGGCTGCACCACTTCCGGAGGATGAACATGCGTACGATCATCGAGCCCTTCCGCATCAAAATGACGGAACCCCTCAAGATCACAACCCGCGCCGAGCGAGAACGGGCACTCATTGCGGCATACCACAATGTCTTCCTGATCGACGCCGAGGACTGCTGCATCGATCTCCTCACCGACTCCGGCACCGGCGCCATGTCCGCGCAACAGTGGGGCGCGATGATGCTGGGTGACGAGAGCTACGCCGGAAGCAGATCCTGGAAGAAATTCGAGTCGACGGTGCAAGAGATCACGGGAATCGATAACGTGTTGCCGACCCACCAGGGCCGCGCCGCCGAGGGCATCCTCGCCGAGTGTGTCATCAAACCGGGGGACATCATCCCCAATAACAGTCACTTCGACACCACCCGCGCC
>Ga0316198_10002328_pt1 | contig 11444 bp, 9 predicted proteins | sample OudBieAanoxic_MG_FD_204935 | JGI IMG/M metagenome (GOLD analysis project Ga0316198, IMG submission 204935) | Coastal sediment microbial communities from Oude Bieten Haven, Netherlands - site A anoxic | ecosystem: Environmental > Aquatic > Marine > Coastal > Sediment | place: Netherlands... | reverse complement strand
TGGATGCTTGGCGCAGCCGCGATTCCAAACGCCGTCCAGGCGATGAACTCGCCCCCGGTGGGCGGCACGACGACGACGCTCGAGCGCGCCCCCTCGTGGCGGACTTCCACCGTCCAGCCCTGGTGCTCGTCGCGAAGCTCGCTGAGCGGGTCATCCGATGGATGCTGTGTGCCCGGCGCCCATCCCATGATCGCCGGGGCGTGGTCGGTCGCAGATGGCTCACCGTCCAACGCGCCGTCGCTCGACAGCTTGAAGCGGAGTACGCATTCCTCGTCGCCGGACCAGGCGAGCACATAGAGAAGCGCTCCCCCATCGGCAGCCGGCTCCACGCGCGGGCTTCGCAAGTACCGCTCTGGAGTTTGCTCGATGAGGGTCATGCCTAGCTCAATGTGCGTATCCGAGTGCGCGGAGCTGATCACGAATCGTATCGTCCATCTCCGCCTCTTCGCGCTCTAGGCGTGTACCGCCGTTCTGCTCGGCGCTCAACCAGTTCGCGCGATCGGTCGCACCGAGGAACTGCCCGAGCAGCATTCGGGTGTATCGACGCCCAATCGGGAATGCCGCGCCGTCGAGCTGGGTCTTCTCTCCCGGATCGGCCTGGAGGTCGAACAGCGTCGAAGTGAGGTTTCCCCGCAGGATGAGCTTCTGCTGTCGGGTCGTGATGACGCGACGGTCGTCCTGGAAGTCGCTGAACGCGACCGCTGGATGCGACGAGGGCTGACCGAGCATCAGGCCGACCAAGGGGTGCCCCTCGTTGCTCGGCATGCCCTCGACGCCAAGTAAGTCGGTGACCGTGGAGGAGATATCCATCGTACTGACGGCATCGCTCACTCTGCCTCCCGAAGGCACGCGACCGGGGAGGCGGAACATCAACGGCACGTGTAGGAGCTCTTGGTAGACGGAGTGCCCATGGCCCCAAGACCCGTGGTCGTCGAACTCCTCCCCGTGATCCGAGGTGACCACGACCAGCGTGTCTTCTTCGAGACCAAGCCCCGCCAAGCGTTCGAGGAATGCCCCGAAAAAATGATCTTGCTGCGTGATTTCGCCGTCATGGAGCGCTGCGAGGCGGCGCTTGTCGCGGGCGTCGAATACGACCTCGGGCGGGCGTCGCTTCGCCTTCTCGAGAAGTTCTCCCGTCATGCGAGGCCGAACCTGACCGCTGTACTCGCTCGGGTCGTACTCGCGCAGGTATGCGCCCGGCGGGTCGTAGGGCACGTGCGGATCGATGGTCTGGATGTACGCGAAGAACCGCCCGTCCTTGTGCTCTTCAATCCACTGGCCGGCCTTCTCGAAGACGTCCTTCGCCTCGGTGCTTCCGCCTTCACGAATGTAGTTGCTGTAGTCGTCCCAGCCCTGATCGAAGCCGAAGCGATCCGAGACGTAGCCATTCGCGATGAAGCTGCCGGTCGCGAAGCCCTGGTTCTGAAGATGCTCGCTCAGGAGCAAAGCGGAGCTTGGGAGTGCGGACTCGCCCGTCTTCTGCTGATGCGTTTGCGGATGGAGCCCGGTGAGAATCGAGGCGACCGAGGGCTTGGTCCAGTTCTCCGGCGACTGCGCGAGCTCGAACACGACGCCGTCGGCGGCAAATCCTTCGATGGCGGGAGTCTTCACTCGGCTAGCAGGGTTGAACGGTCGAAGCTTGTCGGCGCGCAGCGTGTCGATCACCAGCACAACGACGTTCTTGGCCGGCTCGAGCTGGTTTGGAGCCACCTCAGGTACGAGCAGGCGTGGGGCGTTCCAAGCGAGACGCCCAGGGCCCTGACCCTCACCCCGGAGATCGATCCGCACCATCTGTCCGGCGAAGCGGCTCAGGTCGACTTTGTGATCCGACCACGACGAAGTCGCCGTGCCAGCAAGCGCCGCGATGCTGGGTTCACCGTCGACACTTACCTCGATGACGAACGGGGTCTCCCCCTCGCCTTCTGCACCCACGCCAACCCCGAGCGCACCGTGAGTCGGAACCACCACATAGTACCGAAGCGTCGATCGTCGCGAGAGCGCGACAGCCGGCCGCTCCTCCTCGCCGAGTCGGACCGTCGCCATCATCGTGCCGTACGCCGGTGCACGAGCTTCCGAAGCGAGATCCTGCTGATTGCGAATCGAAATGGAATCGACCGAGACCGAAACGTCTTGTCCGTCGATCGGCACCGTGCCGCCGAAGGTGAGCAGCAAGTAGTTCTCACCGCTCTTCACATGCTCCTTCGGCAACTCGATGTCGTACTCGGCGAAGCCGTCACCCTTGCCGAGGTGAATCGATGCGAGTTGGGAGTTGTTGAGATAGGGCGTAAGCGCCTGGGTGCCATGTGGACGAAGCCGAACTCGGGCGACCAGAGCTTCCGGGCGGTCGGCACCAAAGTAGACGCGACCGCGCATGCCGACATTTGCGTAGCTCGTGTCCCCGTCGACCCCCCGGGCAAGCCATCCGCTTCGCCAGTCTCCGACGGTGTACTTGGCCTGAGCGGGCGTCCCGAAGTCGATGAACCAGCCGCCATCGCGAACCTCGGCAAGATGGCGAAGCTCAGCTAGGTCGGTTTGAGTTTGGAGTCCCGCGAACGGGTCCGATTTGCTCTCGCCCCGGCTACAGCCAGTCGCCAATGCCAGGGTCGTGAGAACCACCAAGAACAATCGCATCCGTCGCTTTCCTCCCCGGGCTCAGGGGTCGGTTTTCGCCCCGGCTCGCGCCCCCGAACAACCTTCGTGCGGGTAGCACGCGTGTTCAGCGAGCGTCAACAAAACCACCCGGCCGGGTGAGGACTCGCGCGCTTCGTGTGGACCCTGCTTTGACGAAGTAGAAGCGATCGGCGAAGCCCAATTCGTCGGAGTAACGGACCCGATGACGCCCTTGATCGACGACGAGAGATACGGGAAGCGATCCACGATCGATCCCATCGACGACGACGCGCACCTTGGCGGGCCCGAAGAGTTCGAGGACGCCCTGCCCCGGCCCCGCACCAAGAGCGGGATCGAGGCTTGGACGAAGCACACCCGAGAACTCGAACAGCCCCCCGCTCGCGGGCGCGGCGGGCGCCGACGGCAGGGGGACCGCGACGGCCGGCGTCTCCGCGCTCGGCGTTGGCACGTCGACGCCGGGCGAGAGCTCTGCCGCTGTGACTAGCTTCTCCGGAGCCTCAGGTCCTAGGGGTGCGGTGACGAGCCGCCAAGCGATCAAGCCGATGGTCGCTGCGACGAGGGTGAGAAAGCCTGCACCCAATATTCGAGACATCACGCGTAGCTCCCAGTCAAACCCCGATCGAGGCGCATGGCTTCGCGGCTCAGGCGAAGCGTGAATTCGCCAGACGGGATGCGTCGAGCGCCGGGTACGATTGGCCGGCTCGCGATACAAGGCGACGGTCGACTGAGCCCGGAGGTCCTCCCGGTCGGACGCGTCGTTCTCGGGCTCCGGCTCCCCGTTCTCGGGCTCCGGCCAAAGCTCCCGGAGCAGGACCATCAAAGCACCGACGAGCGGCGCCGAGCCCGTCTGGGTATCCCAGGTCGCCTTCGGCGGCTCCCCATCGGCCAGCAGCACCACGGTGATGTCCGCGAGGTCAGGCTCGTTCTGAAGAGCGGCGAACAGGGCGCGGCCGTCGAGCCCTTGCAGATCGAGCGCCGCCACGATCAGCTCCGGCCGCGCGCTCGATGCAAGCTGGAGCGCCTCGACCCCGTTACGGGCCTCCGTGACGCGAGCCCCTGCACCTCGGAGGAGGCCGACATACGCCCAGCGAACGGAGGACTCACCGTGGACGACCAGCACTCGCCGCCCCTCGAGCGTGCTCTCAGCAGCCCCTCCCCCGCCGGCCGGGGCAAGGTGAGCGAGGTCACTTAACTCCATGATTTCCAAACCGTTAGTCATCAAAGCTCGCTGTGCGTATGGGGAGTGTACGCATCCCCGCAATTAGTTCGAGCCGGAAGTCGGTTGCCCTCGAAGAGCGCCCGACGTAGGCACGAGCCGTGGACTTCGTCGACGAGGTGAGACTGGAGGTGGCGGCAGGCGACGGCGGCAACGGCTGCGTCGCGTTCCGGCGGGAGAAATTCGTCCCTCTTGGCGGGCCCTCGGGCGGGGACGGCGGGCGCGGGGGAAGCGTGACCCTGGTCGCGCACGAGCGCTTCTCGACCCTGTTCGATCTGCGATACCGCAAGACCGTGCGCGCGGAGCGCGGGGAAGATGGCCGCGGCAAGGACCAATTCGGCAAGGCGGGCGAGGACATACGGATCGAAGTTCCAGTCGGCACGCAGGTCCTCGACGACGAGAGCGACGAGCTCCTGGCGGACCTTCGCGAGTCGGGCTCGGAACTGGTCGTCGCAAGGGGCGGCCGTGGCGGCCGCGGCAACATCAAGTTCGCGACGCCGCACGACCGCGCGCCCCGCCGCGCTCAGCCTGGCGAGGCCGGCGAGCGGCGGAAGATCCGCTTGGTACTCAAGCTGCTCGCGGACGTCGGCATCGTCGGCTTCCCGAACGTCGGCAAGAGCACATTCATCGCCACCGTCTCCCGGGCACGACCCAAGGTGGCCGACTACCCCTTCACCACGCTGGTTCCGAACCTCGGCGTCGTCTCGCTCGGTATCGATCGACAGTTCGTCATCGCTGACATCCCAGGCATCATCGAAGGTGCTTCGGAGGGCGCGGGGCTCGGCCTGCGCTTTCTCAAGCACGTCGAGCGAACCCGGGTGCTGCTGCACATGGTCAGCGTCGACCCTGACCCAGAGCGCGACCCGGTGGCGGACTTCGATCAGCTGATGGTCGAGCTCGAGCGCTTCGACCAGAGCCTCATCGAGCGCCCCATGCTGGTGGCGGTGAGCAAGTGCGACCTGCCCGAGGCCCAGTCGGCATACGAAGAGGTTCGTGCAGCGCTCGAGCCAAGGGGCCTCGTTGTCTTTCCGATCAGCTCAGCAACGGGCGCAGGGGTTCAGCCGCTCCTCGAGGCGCTCGAGGCTACTCTTCGGCAGCCAGACGACGAGTGAGTCGCTCGTGGGCCCATCCCGCCGCCTCACGAACGAGCTCTGATGCGTCGTCCCTTCGAGCCTGGTCGAGGACTGGAAGATGAACCGCCTCGCCTCGATTCCCCAATACTAGCGCGATGTTTCGCGCCAAACCTTCCCGGCGTGCACGCTTCACCGGAGAGCCCTGAGCCCAGCGTGCGAAGGTCTCCTCGTCCATTCGGAGGAGGTCCGCGGCGTCGAGATCGCGCCATCGCTCGCCGGGCTGGAACGCTTCGAGCGCGCCCTCGTCCCGGGCGCCCTGGTTGTAGGGGCAGACGTCCTGGCACACATCACAGCCGAACATCCACTCGCCGATAGCGTCACGGTGCTCCTCCGGAATCGGACCCCGGTGCTCGATGGTCAGGTACGATATGCACTTGCGCGCATCGAGCACCCTGGGCTCCGAGAACGCGCGCGTCGGACAAGCGTCGAGGCACAGGGTGCAATCGCCGCAGCGGCGTTCCATCGGTTCGTCCGGCCGGAGCGCAGCGCTGGTGACGATGCAGGCGAGAAAGACATGTGACCCGAGCCCTGGGACGATGAGGCAGCAGTTCTTGCCCACAAAGCCAACCCCGGCACGCTCCGCCCACGCCCGCTCGAACACCGGCTTCGAGTCGACGGCGACGCGAGCGGCAAAGCCCGCCTCCTGCAGAAGGCCCGAGACCCGGCGCGCCTTCTTGGTGAGAACATTGTGGTAGTCCCGACCTTGGGCGTACTTCGCGATCCGCGCTGGAGCAGGTCCGGCGTAGTCGCTTCGACGGCCGTAGGGGGCGGCGAGCACGACGACGCTGCGTGCGCCATCGAGCATGTTTGGATGCCGTGGATCCTTGCGAACCTCCGCGGTCCGCTCCATCCAATCCATGTCGCCCTGTCGACCGGCGGCCAGCCACGCGTCGAGATACGTGGCTTCCGAATCGAGGCGAGCGGCCTCCGCGACACCAACGCGTGCGAAGCCCTGCTCCAAACTCTCCGCGCGAACTCGCTCGGCCAGTTCGGCGTCGAAGCTCATCCGAGGCCGGAGCCAGGCGGCACCGGCGGAGCCTTCGGCTGCTCTTCTTCCTGACCCCGTGGCTGGGCGGGCGGCGACTTCTTTGGCGGTCCCTTGGGTTCAGGCGCCTCGCGAGACCCTCCGCCGCCGGTCTGCCATGTCGGCTGCGCACCCGAGGGCACGACGGTCTCCCAATCGGGCACGTCGGTCGGGCCCTTGCTGCCGGTCCCGCGCGGGTTCGGAATGATGTACGGCTCGGCGTTGAACGTGCCGCACTGGCGTTGGTTTCGGTAGAAGCCCCAATGGAAGTAGACGCGGCCGTCCCCGCTCAAGATCGACGAGGGTGCCGGTGGATAGGGCTGACCGCGGAGAATCGAGTTGAACGCTCCGAAGTCGAACGGGAGCAAGCCGCTCGAGCGAACGATCCCGACCCGATGCACGGAGCCGTCGCGATTGAGCACGATCTCCAGCTTTGTCATGAGCGTCGGGTCTTGGTAGGGGCTGCCTCCGATGGGCAGACTCCTCAGGAATCGATCGGCATACTCCTGGTGAATCCGGCGGTGCACTGCTGCGATGTAGGTCGCGAAGGGCGACGCCGCGGCATTGAGGGCCGTGGTCGCACCCGGCTTCACGCCCGGAACGTAGTTCTCGATCGCCGCACGGAACTCGTTCCAGCTCTTCTCCCGCGAGATCCCTCGCTGCGACGATTTCTGCTCTGCGAGGTACGCGCGGCGGTCCTGCTCGAGTTTCTCTGAACCGACGGCGGCTTCGAACTGTGACCAGGCAACCTTGCCGCCAGGCCCACGGCCCTTGGCCTGCTGCCCTCCGCCCTGGCTGGCCTTGCTCGGGCGGCGAATGCTGAAGGTCCCGGCCGAGTCGGTGATGGTGATCGTGTCGTCAGCTTGCTCGGCGGCGCGATCACCCGAGGTGTCGGCCGTCTTGCCGGCCGGAGCTTGATTGGTAACGCGCTGGGCCTTGATCGGATCCGCGTCGATCGCCTTGTCGGGCCTCTTGCGCCGGGCCTCGTCCGGGGTCGCTTTGCGCGCGTCGCTCCCGTCCTTGTTGCGCATCTCCGCAACCTGTTGCTCGTTCGAGTTGCCGGCCTCTTCGAGCGTGTCGCTCGCTTTCTGCTGGCGGCCTGGCGCGGGTCTCTGATCGTCGCGCACCATGTTGCGCTCCCGCGCGACGGACTCCTCTTCGACCCGATTGTTCTGCTCGGCGATGAAGCGTGCATTGTCGGGCACCGCGTCGGGGTCGGTGCTGTGTTGCTCGACCGCCTGAGGTGCATCGGGTGGCGGGGGCTGTTGCTGCGGCTGCTGTTGCGGCTGCTGTTGCGGCTGCTGTTGCGCCGCCGCGACCTGCTTCTGATTCGGCTTCTGCTGGCGCTTCTCCGCAGCCTTCTTTCGCGCCTTCTTGCGGGCCAACTGGGACTTGCCCGCCTTGGGCACTTCGAAGTCGACTTCGACCGGCTCGTATTTGCGGTTCTTGCGCTCCTCTTCCGACTGAGCGGCGATCCGATCGGCCAGATCCCCAAGCACCTCGTAGACGGGAAGATGCACCGAGAGCGACGCGACTAACGCGATCGCAAAGGCAATGACGACTGGCTCTCGATAACGACGACGCAAAGGCACCCTAGGGGCTTATAGACACTAACCCAAGGTAAGGTTACCTCGCCCCCCCGCAAGGGCAAAGCGTCTCGCGAGCGGCCTAGCGGCCGCGGCTCACCGGAGCGGCTCTTGCCCCACCAAAACCGCCAGAAGAGGGCCTTCCAAGGCCTGTGGGGCGGCTGAAGCTCGGGCGCGACGGGCTCATGCTCGGTCGGCCGAAGGACCCCCCTCGCGAGCCGCCAGATGTCGTTCGGCCAACCGTGTTGGTTCGCAGGGGGCTCGTGCTGGGCCGGCTGAAGCGATCGGATCGGGAGCTGCCCAGGCTCGGGCGGCGTACGGACGAGGAGCGAGTCGGGCCCGTCGCGGTGCGCCCGACCGTCCCTGTACGGGATGCACCCGCGTACCCACTCGGTCGCGCCACTGAGACGGACCTCGGTGGGGTCGAGCGAACGAGCGTCGGTGTCCGGGACGGCGGAACACGGCTCACCGTCCTTGCACTGCTCGGGACCCGGCTCAACGTTCCTGCACGGCTCGGCGCGCGGCTCACCGTTCCTGCACGGCTCGGCGCGCGGCTTACCGTTCCTGTACGGCTCGGCGCGCGGCTTACCGTTCCTGTACGGCTCGGCGCGCGGCTTACCGTTCCGGCGGATCTGTAGCCCGGCTGCCGACCCAGCGTTGGAACACGCCCGCTTGGAACCGGCGCGCGACCCACCGGTCTGGCCACGGTACCGCGATAAGGTACCCCTCGGCCCACGGGGACGCCCCGGTACCCCCGGTAGTAGGGATGATAATAGGGCGGAAACCAGTGCCGCGGCCGGTAGTAACCGTAGCCAACCCACACTCCGCACGGGCGGTAGTAGCCCGGAACGAACCACCAGACGTTCGAGTAGTAGTCCCAGCGCGGATGTACGAATACGTAGTTCACGCGCTCGACCACGCAATGACCGTCCACCCAAACGTACTGCCCGTCACCGTAGGCCCAGTGGCCCTCGACCCAGATCCCTTCCGAACAGAGCACGGCGGGCTGCGCGACGGCGACGGTCGTTGGCGCTGGGGGAGGCGCCGCGTCTGTGGCGGCGACCGGGTCGGGCTCTTGGACGACAATCACGGTTTCACCGCCGACATCCTGGGGAACGCCTTGCTCGACCTCGATGACGACGTAGTCCGTCGAGCTCGCTGAGTTGGTCGGTTCGCCGGCGGGCCCCGTTTCGCCGCTCGGGTAACCACTATGCGAGACCTCGTAGACGACCGACGCCTCATCGGAGCCATAGCCCGCCGCATTTCCGTAGTCGGCGGCAGCCGAGAACGGGACGAGCAGAGCGAGCGCACACGCCGCGAGTGCGGCGCGCCGAGAATGGATAGACATAACGACTCCCTTACTTGTAGGCGCAGCAAAGCGGTTCGTCACCCCCCTCAGACCGAGCGGGCGCGGCCTGCTCGACAGAGCGACGATAAAGTGCTTGGTTTCGGACCGTTCGAATGAACTCACAAGACATTGACGCCTCAACCGAGCAACTTCTTCAACGCTATGGCTTTGAAGACATACCCTTCGAATCGTTGAAAAAACGCCTGGTCGACGGCCAGGTCGGTGCCGACCAAAACCGGATCCGGGGTCGAGTCGAGCCGCCGGATGAAGGCGATCTGCGCGCCCTTCCCCCTCTGGGCGGCGATGTGCGCAAAGCTCTTGCCGAGCGGGGCGAGGAGGCGATGCGACGCGGCGAGGTCGCGGCGGTGATTCTCGCAGGCGGCATGGCGACCCGCTTTGGCGGCGTGGTGAAAGCGGCCGTGGAGGTTATGGACGGGATGTCGTTCTTGGAGCTGAAGCTCAAGGACATCCAGGCCGTCGCGGAGCGAGCGGGAGCCACCATCCCCGTGTACCTCATGACGAGCTTCGCCACCCACGAGGCGATCGAGACCATGGCAGCGCCGCTCAGCACGGAGCGCTGCCCCATTGTCTGCTTTCCGCAGTTCATCTCCCTGAGGGTCACGCCCGACGGTGAGCTCTTTCGCGATGCGGACGGGCACCTCTCTTCCCATGCGCCCGGTCACGGAGACCTGACGTTTGCCCTTCGACGCTCCGGGATTCTTCGTAAGTTCCGAGATGCCGGTGGCCGCACCTTGATGATGTCGAACGTCGACAATCTGACGGCCACCCTCGACCCGGCCGTCATCGGCGCACACCTCGAGGCGGGCGCAGCATTGACGGCGGAGATGGCCCCCAAAGAGCGAGGCGACAAGGGCGGCGCTCCGGCGCGCGTCGACGGCAAAGCTCAGATCGTAGAAGCCTTTCGCTTTCCCGAGGACTTCGACCAGGAACGGATTCCCGTGTTCAACACCAACACCTTCGTGATGGACGCGGCGGCGGTCGACGCGGACTTTCCGCTGACTTGGTTCGCGGTCGAGAAGACGGTCGATGGCAGACCGGCGGTGCAATTCGAGCGACTCGTCGGGGAACTCACTTCCTTTCTCGATTCGGCGTTTCTGCGTGTCGAGCGACACGGACCGGACGCTCGATTTCAGCCGATCAAGACGCCGGCGGACATGGACAAGGAGCGCCCCGACATCGTGGTCGCGCTTCGTGCCCGCGGAAGCCTCTAGGCGAGCGGCAACTTGCTCCGGCGCGACTCGCCGTGAAACGCGAGTTGGCCGCAGGCCGCTGCAACGTCATCTCCACGTGTCTTTCGGACGAATACCGAAAGCCCTCGACGAGTCAGCTCTTCTTGAAAGCGGGTGACGTGGCTTGCGTCAGGCGCACGAAGCTCGGAAGCGGTGATCGGGTTCATCGGAATCAGGTTCACCTTCACCGGAATGCCGCGAAGAAGCTCGACCAACTCCCTCGCGTCGCGTGTCGAATCGTTGACGCCCTCGATCAAGGTGTACTCGATCGTGATGCGCTGGCGCTTCGACATGGGGTACCGGCGCAGAGCGCTCGTGAGCTCGGACAAATCGTGCTTGCGATTGATGGGCATGATCGCGCTGCGGTCTTCATCGCGGACCGCGTGGAGGGAGATCGCGAGCTGCACCTGCCCATCGAAGTCGCTGCCGAGTCGGTCGATCTGTTTGACCAAGCCGCTCGTCGACACGGTGACGCGGCGCTTGGACAGGTCGAGGCCGTCCGGGTGCGTCAGCAGCACGAGAGCCCGGGCCACTGCGTCGTAGTTGTGCAGAGGCTCGCCCATGCCCATGAACACGACGTTGCGAACGCGCTTGTCGGGTCCGAGCTCGCGGCGTCCTAGCAATACCTGAGCAACGATTTCCGCGTCGCTCATTTGGCGTTTGAGGCCGGCGACACCCGAGGCGCAGAACACGCAGCCCATCGCACAGCCAACCTGGCTCGAGATGCATTGAGTGACGACATTCGGATCGCCGAGCTGCGGGATGAGGACCGTCTCGACGAGCTCGCCATCGGGCATGCCGACCAATAGCTTGGTGGTGCCATCGTCCGAGACGTGCCTCGAGACCACGTGTATCGGCCAGGCGAGCCCTTCGCCCTCGAGCCGTTCGCGGAGCCTCTTCGGGACGTTGGTCATCTCGGCCGGATCGAGAACACTCTGCCGATGGATCCAGTCGAAGATCTGCTGCGCGCGGTATGCAGGCTCGCCCCACGCCTTCAACTGCGCCGCCCATTCTTCGGGAAGGCGCGCCACGGGATGGGCAGGCGGAGCGAGATGTTCAGGCGAGAGCTTCACGGCCGTCATGGGTGCCAGACAATCGATGGGGACGCAATCGGAGTGGATCGCCCTACACTTGACAGCGGCTGCGTGCGACACAGTTTGCCCGCATGGATCGTCCTGGTACCGCTGCTGTTCTGTCCTTCGTGCTCCCCGGCCTCGGCCAGTTCTACAACGGCAAGTTCCTGCGGGGCTTCGTTT
>Ga0316198_10002327_pt1 | contig 11447 bp, 8 predicted proteins | sample OudBieAanoxic_MG_FD_204935 | JGI IMG/M metagenome (GOLD analysis project Ga0316198, IMG submission 204935) | Coastal sediment microbial communities from Oude Bieten Haven, Netherlands - site A anoxic | ecosystem: Environmental > Aquatic > Marine > Coastal > Sediment | place: Netherlands... | reverse complement strand
CACAAACTGAAGTCATGGTAAGAATACCAAAAAGTAGTGCCACCAAGCTTTTCACTTACTTTGTTTTTTTTAGTTGTGAAAATATGCGGCACATAGTTGTACTATTCTTATCAGGAGAAAAAAATATCCAAGAAAAAACGAAAAGATTTAGGGCCAAACTTTTCACGTAAATATCAAAATGTGACTAATCCGTAATTACTCAAAAACCCGGAGTATATTACCATTTAGTTCCGTGTTAAACGTTTTAAGCGGATTGTTTGTGATTGTGTTTAGAGGAGTCCCGTTTTGATCAAATTCTGATCCATGGGTGGAGCAACGAAAAATTCCTCCATTATCATCCAAAAATCTCACCTGATCTGTTTGCTGATGACTACATATCTGACTTGCTGCAACAAAATTCCCCTCAAGGTTCTTAACTACTACTACTTCATTCTTTAAGATAAAATCGCCATTATTCTGTAATCCTGACCCTTCCTGTGAATTAAGATCCACAGTGAAGTCAACACCAGTAGGTATGGGTTTCATTTCCAGATCTCCATCATCACTTGAACAACCATTAATACAAGGGAAGGTAAGCGCAAACGCCGCCCCTGCTCCCAGACTTCTTAAAAATTCTTTTCTCTCCATAACAATTATTTTTTAACATTTACAAGTACTTCAAAGCCCGGAATCGGGCTAAAAACAACTATAAAAAGAACGCTTCAAAAGAGTGATTCGTATACCTTAGTAGTTAAACGTTCCGTATTCGCTCTTAATTGTCAGCTTTTTTGAAGTATTTGGCTCTACATAGCCAACAATTTGGGCATCTACGTCAAACTCCCGGGAAATTGCTATCAGGTCTTTTGCAATGCTTTCATTCACATAAAGTTCCATCCGATGACCACAATTAAAGACCTGATACATTTCTTTCCAATCCGTACCTGATTGTTCCTGTATTAATCGGAACAATGGTGGTACGGCAAACATAGAATCTTTAACAATATGGAGCTTATCTACAAAGTGAAGAATCTTAGTCTGTGCCCCCCCACTACAATGTACCATGCCATGAATATCTTTAGAATCGTATTTCTGAAGAATTTTTTTAATTATCGGAGCGTAGGTTCTGGTAGGAGACAGTACAAGTTTACCAGCATCAAGGGGAGAACCCTGGACAGCGTCTGTAAGTTTTACACTTCCTGAATACACTAATTCTTCAGGTACATGAGAATCATAGCTCTCGGGATATTTAGTGCTCAAATATTTTGAAAAAACATCATGCCTTGCCGATGTAAGTCCATTACTACCCATCCCTCCGTTATATTCAGTCTCATAGGTAGCCTTTCCATAGGAAGCCAAACCAACAATTACATCCCCCGGACAAATATTTGCATTATCTATAACACAAGTCCTTTTTAACCTTGCTGTTACCGTAGAATCAACAATTATCGTGCGCACCAGATCACCAACATCTGCGGTTTCTCCACCGGTACTATAAATAACAATCCCATGTTTAGCCAAATCTTCAATTAATTCCTGCGTGCCATTAATTATTGCCGAAATGACTTCACCCGGAATCAGGTTTTTATTTCTCCCGATAGTTGAGGATAGCAGTATATTATCTGTTACCCCTACACATAAAAGATCATCCAGGTTCATAATCAGGGCGTCCTGGGCAATACCTTTCCAAACAGATATATCCCCTGTTTCTTTCCAATACATATAAGCGAGTGAAGATTTGGTGCCTGCACCGTCTGCATGCATTACCAGGCAGTATTCTTCATCCCTGGTCAGGTAATCCTCTACAATCTTGCAAAATGCATTTGGAAATAGACCTTTGTCCATATTTTTTATGGCATTATGCACGTCTTCCTTTGAAGCAGAAACTCCTCTTTGGTCATAACGTTTGCTGGTAGATGAATCCATGGGTTTTGGTTTCCGCAAAAATAGAATAAACCACAAAAAAAGCCCACAAAATGTGAGCTTTAATTATATGCTTATTTAATAAACAATAGTTCCCGGTATTTTGTCAGCGGCCATGACTGATCTTCAATTAGTTGCTCCAGCTTATCGCAATGATATCTGATTTTATCAAAATAAGGCCGAACATTATCGCTGTAAGCAAAAGCTTTCTTATTCAGGTCCTTTAAATTGTTTGCGCTTTTTCTGGCATTGGTCATATCATCGGTATTCTTTTTTAATTCAACCATATGCTCTGCAATCTGTTCAATAAGAGTAAGATGACCTTCAGATAATTTTTTATGTGCCGCTCCATAAATCTCTTTTAAACCCAGAACATTTTTAATTAACTTATTTTGGTATTCAATAGCCGTAGGAATAATATGGCTATAAACTAAATCATTAAAGACCCTGCCATCAATTTGGGTGTGAAGAATATAAGTCTCTAATTCAACCTCCTGCCTCGCTTTAACTTCTATTGTACTCATTACTTCCAGGCTATTAAAAAGTTCCAGACTTTCTTTGGAAGTCATAACCTGAATCGCGGAAGGAGTAGTTTTGTTATTACTCAACTTCCTTTTTTTAGCTTCTTTTTCCCATTCAGCACTATAACCATCGCCGTCGAAACGAATTCTTTTGGAAGACTTGATATATTCTCTTAATACATTAAAAACCGCTTCGTCCTTTTTTAATTTCTTTTTATTAATTAAAACATCTACTTCCTTTTTAAATGCCTTTAATTGATTTGCTACAATAGTGTTTAGAATGGTCATTGGTTTTGCACAATTGGTTTTTGAACCAACCCCTCTCATTTCAAATTTATTCCCTGTAAAGGCAAAAGGCGAGGTGCGATTTCTATCTGTATTATCGAGTAAAATCTCAGGAATCTTACCTACTACATTGAGTTTTAATTCCGTTTTCTCTTCCGGGGAAAGCTTTCCTTTGGAAACCCCTTCCAATTCATCCAATACATTACTTAGTTGTGTACCTACAAAGATTGAAAAAATAGCGGGTGGAGCTTCATTTGCCCCCAGCCTGTAATCATTACTGGCAGAAGCAATTGAAGACCTTAAAAGTTCCTCATAAGTATCTACAGCTTTTATTGTATTCACAAAAAAGGTAAGAAATTGCAGGTTTTTCATGGGTGTTGAACCCGGGCTTAAAAGGTTTACCCCAGTATCTGTTGCCAGGGACCAATTGTTGTGTTTCCCTGATCCGTTGATTCGAGCAAATGGTTTTTCATGAAAAAGGACTTTAAAATTATGCCTGTCCGCTACCTTTTCCATAATATCCATTAGAAGCAAATTATGATCAACCGCCAGGTTTGCTTCCTCAAAAATCGTAGCCAACTCAAATTGATTTGGTGCTACTTCATTATGCCTGGTTTTAACAGGAATCCCCAGACGAGTACATTCCTTTTCCAGATCTCGCATATAATTAATGACCCTTAATGGTATTACACCGAAATAATGATCATCCAATTGTTGTCCCTTGGCTGCCAGATGTCCGACTAATGTCCTACCCGTAAGAACAATATCCGGGCGAGAACCGGCCAGTGCTTTATCAACCAGAAAATACTCTTGTTCCCACCCCAGTGTTGCGTGGACCTTGGAGACATTTTTATCAAAATATTTAGCAATGGCGGTAGCCGCTATATCTACCGCATGTAATGCTCGTAATAGTGGAGCTTTATTATCAAGGGCCTCACCAGTATAGGAAACAAAAATTGTGGGAATACAAAGTGTCGTACCATAAATAAATGCCGGAGAAGTTGGATCCCAAGCTGTATAGCCTCTTGCTTCAAAGGTATTTCTAATACCCCCACTTGGAAAACTGGATGCATCTGGTTCTTGTTGTACAAGTTGAGCACCCCCAAATTTTTCAACTGCTCTTCCATCGGCCGAAAGATCAAAAAAAGCATCGTGCTTCTCTGCTGTAGCTCCCGTCAAAGGCTGAAACCAATGTGTGTAATGGGTTGCACCCATCGTGATAGCCCAGGCTTTCATGGCCTCTGCGACCTGATCAGCTATTTTTCTGTCAATTTTTGAGCCTGAGAAAATGGCCCCTTTTACACTTAAATAAGCATCCTTCGTAAGATACTGCAGCATTCTTTCTTCATTAAAAACATGGGTTCCGAAAAATTCTGATCGCCTCCCTGTTTCTGTAATGAGTAGCGGTTTATGTTGATAACTTTCAGTAATTGCATTGAATCTCAATCTAGACATACACTGGATTTTATAATTTAATTAAAGCAAAATTAAACAATTCATAGAAAAATTGCATAATTATAAAAATATTGCAAAATCCCTTCAAAAAATTGGGGGTGTTAATAATTATATCGAAATTTTTGATAAATACCCCCTATTTTTTCATAGATGTATTTAAAATAATTTATTTTTGGAGATCGTAAATTGAAAAATTAACACCGAAGATTATGAGCAAGAGTAAATTAGAATACATTTGGCTGGATGGCCACGAACCAACTCAGGAACTAAGAAGTAAAACCAAGATTGAAGAAGACTTCAGTGGCAAATTGGAAGACTGCCCTTTATGGTCTTTTGACGGAAGTTCCACAGAGCAGGCCGAAGGCGGTTCTTCAGATTGTCTGTTGAAACCTGTAGCTATTTATCCCGATCCGGAAAGAACCAATGGATTTTTAGTAGTGGCAGAAGTGTTAAATGCAGACGGAACACCGCATGAATCCAATCATCGTGCTAAAATTGATGATGATGACAATGACTTCTGGTTCGGATTTGAACAGGAATACTTTTTAATGGATACCGAAACAGATTTACCTCTTGGGTTTCCTCGTGGTGGATTTCCAGGACCTCAAGGTAAATATTACTGCTCCGTAGGAGGAAGGTATACCTGGGGTAGAGAGTTTGTAGAGGAACATATGGATTTATGTATTGCGGCTGGAATTAATTTTGAAGGTATAAACCAGGAAGTTGCGCCAGGACAATGGGAATTTCAGTGTTTTGCCAAAGGTGCCAAAAAAGCGGGTGATGAAATTTGGGTAGCACGTTATCTATTGAATCGCCTTAGCGAAAAATATGGCTATTACATAGAATTACATCCAAAACCCGTTAAAGGCGATTGGAATGGTAGTGGAATGCACGCAAACTTTTCGAATACTACTTTAAGAACATGTGGTTCTAAAGAAATTTATGAAAGAATTTGTGAGGCCTTCAGACCTGTCGCTCTTGATCATATAGACGTTTATGGCGCTTTTAATGACGAAAGACTTACCGGTTTGCACGAAACAGCATCTATTAAGGATTTCAGTTATGGGGTATCAGACAGAGGTGCTTCAATCAGAATTCCGATAATAACCGTTGAAAAAGGCTGGAAAGGATGGCTGGAAGACAGACGACCAGCATCTAATGGAGATCCATATAAAATTGCAGGTAGAATTATCAAAACGGTAAAATCTGCCAAAATAGAAGCAGTAGCTAACTAATTTTCAGAATTAATTTTATAAAGCCGCCTTTAATTCCTTAAAGGCGGTTTTTTAATTATCTATAGTCTTTAAAGGGGTATTCATCCATAATTCAGAGAAATCATCTGGTTTAACTATAGGCTGGTTTTTATCAATAGGTCTGTCCTTTTGCATATACAGACTATCAGCAGGACCTGTGACATTTGGTTTTACCTGCTGCACGAAAAATTCCCTAAACTGATTGTAATTAACATAGGTCCTTGAATTAATTTCGTTACCCTCCTCATCCTTAATCTTTTTAACATCAAATGAAAACACCTTAGGATCTATCATATCATCCTTATTTCTGTAACTATTTAATTCCTTGAAGAAGGATAAACTTTCATCAACAGTGCTAAAACTGGGGTAAATATATGTGCGTTTATTATCCATTATAATCTCCTTTAATCTGATCTTTTTACCCTTAAATTTAAATGAATAGTTCTTTTTTATGACGGCGGATTGTTTTTCAGGTTCCTTGTTAAACGCTACAACAAAACATAGTTTCTTCTCATCTATTATCAGTTCTTCTACACTAAATTTAGGAGGCTCCCTTAACCTGAAAGAATTGTTAAAAGAAATATAGTTTAAAAACATTTTTTCAGGAACTCTTTGATATTCTGTAATGACTTCAAAAAGTAGCTGACCTATAGTTGGGTATTTGTTTATTTCACCCTTAGAATAGCTTACTATATTATCATAAAGGGCGTACTCCATTTTATAAATGGCAAAATCTCTTTGGGAAATATATAATGTACCAAAGGCCGAATAATGAACGTCCCGTTTTGTAAATCTAATTGCATAAAGGAGTTCATTTCCTAAATAGGTTTCAGCCCCTTTAAAAAAATTATGATTTTTAATAAAATCATATTTTAAACGATGTACAAATGAATAAGAATCAATATCATAATTTCGCAAGGCATCATGGATTCGCAAAATAGTAAATTCATTCCCGCCATAATTCCATAAAAATGCGTTATCTATAACCTTTAGACCATTTTTATAATTATAAGGCTTTAGAGCTATAGTATCTCTTTTAAAATCGATGTTTTCCCTGTAATCATATATCCGTATCGCAGTGGTTTCATTATCGGACTTATCAAAACCTTCATCAAAAACTCCTAAAATGGCTTCGTTAAGATTGATATATTGATTTTCTTTTTTTTGATAATCGCGATAATATCCCACTGTTGAAAAAGAAAACTGAGGGTAATTATCAGGAATTGCTGCTATGGCCTTTTTAACAATCATACTTGCAGTGAGCCTCTTTTTTTTAGCATTTGTGACTATTACTTCCTGAAGTTCTATGGCTTTGGGAAAGAGCATTATTATGTTTATTTGCTCTGAAGTTAATTCTGATATGAGGATCTTCTGTTCCCTGAAACCCATTGAGTTAATCTCAAGCCTTTCGCCTATTTCTTTGAATTTTAAGGGTATTGCAAATCCGCCATCCTCATTGGAAATCACGCCTATTGCTTTGTTCTGAATTCGTATTGTGGCAAACGAGACAGGTTCTTTAGTTTCTGCATCTATGATTTTCCCATATATAAATTCAGACTGCTGTGCCCTGGCAACAGACATGCAAAGACCTACTAGGACAGAAAAGACCAGAAGTAATCTTAACCTCATAAAAATTTAACTATTCATAAGTACTCTCAGAATAAAGCAAAATATAAAAATAGCGCATATAATGCAATTAAAATAATTCCATCCCGCCATCCAAGCCGCAGGCCTTTTGGAAAGAATACCAGTGGCAGGATAATAAAGGAAACCCCAAGCATCCACCAAATATCACTGGTCAGAAGACCCTGATCAATAACATATATTGGCGTTATCATTGAGGTTATTCCCAACACGGCCAATAAATTAAAAATATTGGATCCGATAAGGTTTCCAACCGATATGGACTTTTCCTTTTTAATTATGGCAATTAGTGATGCGGCAAGTTCGGGGATACTTGTACCCACGGAAACAACCGTAATTCCGATAATACGCTCGCTCACTTCATAGAAAGTGGCCAATCCAACAGCACCTCTTATAAGTAATTCTGAACCTCCCCATAGAGCAGCCCCTCCAATTCCAAGAAAAAGCAACGCTTTATGCAGCGGCAGGGGTTTATCATCCTCATGCAAGTCATCAACAACAGCTGACTTCTGAAAACGAAGTAAAAAAATCAAAAACAGAAATAGAAAAAGGATCATAATAACTCCTTCATAGCGCTGTAGAATACCATCAAAATAAACAAAACCAAAAAATAAGAGCGAAGCAGCCATCATCACCGGCCAGTCTGTAATATAAAAAGCTTTTCGCACATCAATCTGACCGAACAGTAATACTATAGCCAATACTAAGCCAAGGTTGGCAATATTCGATCCTATTACATTTCCCATTGCAAGGTCCGGAAAACCTTCCATTGCCGCATTTATGCTTACTATGAGTTCCGGAGTGGAGGTAGCAAAGGATACGATCGTCATCCCGATAATGATCCTGGGTATGTTCAGTCGAAGGGAGAAAGCGACAGCCGATTTCAGTAACCAGTTGCCTCCAAATATTAATAGAGTCAAACCAACTGCGATAAACAAAAAATTCAACATCAGAAAAATTTTAGCAAATATAGCAGAATACGTTTGCAACAGAGTTGGGCACTATAAAATAAATAGTGCTTTTTCCGTCAAATTATAGATAATTTTATACCCGCAGATGTTACCCGTTCAATGAAATGTCAATTTCTAAAACCAAAAAGGAGAACTAGCTCCCGAAAGTACTTAAACTAAATACTTATATTCTTAAAATACCAATCACATTTCTGATCGGTATTTTTTTATTTCACAACGGAAGTGCCAATTAAAGTGTTTTTTACCTATAAAAACGCCTTGGATTTCAAAAAAAGTGCCAAATAACCCCTACAAATATTGCAGTTTATAACTTTAACGATTAATTATTCTTACTATACAAAAGTTTAAATAAGGCTATGTCAATAAAATTAAAACCATATTCGTCTTTTTACTTACAATACTGCATTCAATCTCATTAATTATTGCCGATTTCCTTGGAGAGGAGGATTGGATTGCAATATCTTCGAATAATAATAAATCAAAATGAACTTTTTTTAATCGTATAAAATACAAGTTATGATCACTATTGCCAAGATAATTATATTCGTATTAGTATCGCTAATTCTGATAATAACCTGATAAGAGGTTGTGTTATATTTATATTAAGTAAGCTTCCTAAGCATTCTGTATAAGATAGTATATTTGCAAAAAGCAATACATGAAAAAAGGACTTTTTAAGCTTCTTGCCAAGATTAACAGACTAATATTGCCTTCTTTTACTAAAAAGAGATTAGACCTTTCCAAAGCCTCCAAGTACCAAATGGCCATTATTGGTTGGCGTTACTTTATTACAACCAACGCCCTGGATTAAAAACTTACCAATGATTTAATCTGGTAACCATTTAATTTAGCCGCACCTTTAAGGTTTAACAACTCCAGCAAAAAATTACATTGTATTACTTTACCTCCCAATGATTCCACCAATTCACAAGTCGCTTTTGCAGTCCCTCCTGTAGCTAAAACATCATCATGTATAATTACATTTTCTCCGGGCTGAATGCTGTCTGCATGTATTTCCAGAGTATCTTTTCCATATTCCAGTGAATAGGTTCTGCTAACCTTATCTGACGGTAATTTTCCCGCTTTTCGTACAGGAACAAATCCCGCATTTAATCGTGATGCAAGTATGGGCGCAAAGAAAAATCCCCTGCTTTCCATTCCAACTACTTTATCTACTGTTACATCACCGATCATCTTTAACATGGCATCTGCGGCTGCCTGCAATGCATTTGCATCTTTTAAAAGGGGAGTAATATCTTTAAAGGTCACGCCTTTCTCAGGGAAATCGTGAATATCTCTGATGTAATTTTTAAAATCCATTTATTTGATAGCTAGTAATTTTGCCTTAAATGTAAAAAGAAATATATTTGCAGCCCCGTTGGGGAACATAATAATAAGGCCTCGTGGCGCAACTGAATAGCGCATCTGATTACGGCTCAGAAGGTTACAGGTTTGAATCCTGTCGAGGTCACTTGTAGTTATCAATTAAATTCAAAAAGTCTGTAAATCAATGATTTACGGACTTTTTCATTATAACAAATATCGTTTGATATCATATAAAATCACCCAGTCTGGTGAGTGATTCGGTGAGTACTTTTGGTATTCGTAAAAATACCGGTGATTGTATGTTAAAAAATTGAAAGTCAGTTTTTTAAGCAAAAAGTTAGTCGAAATTAATTAACTAAAAGCTTAAGAAAATGAATGATTCCTTCTCCATTTTGTTCTACATCAGAAAAAATCAACTGGATAAAAACGATAAATGCTCCATTTATCTCAGGATTACCGTAAGCGGAAAGCGTTCCGAAATAAGTGTTAAACGAAAAGTCAAACTTGAAGATTGGAACTTCAATTCAGGACGTGCCAAAAACTCAAAGTTATCCAATCGTGAACTGAACAAATACTTGGAAGATATTCGTGCACTATTGTATCAGATTCAGGGAAAATTTGTGTCAGACGGAAAGCATTATACCGCACAAATGATAAAAAATACTTTCCAAGGAAAAGACACGAGATATAAAACATTGTTAATCATATATGGTGAACATAACAAGGAAATCTCTGAGTTGGTCGGTAGGGAATTTTCATCAGGTGCTTATCAAAGACACCTTCGAACAGCCAGGCATTTAAAAACCTTTATCAAGAAGGAGTATGGTTACGATGATATCAATGTAAGAGAAGTCGATCTCAAGTTTATAAACCGTTTTGAACATTACTTGAAGACAAACTTAAAGTCATGTGGACAGAACACGGTCACGAAATATGTGACCAATCTCAAAAAGATAATGCGGATATGCTATGCCAACGATTGGATTTCCAAAGACCCCTTCTATCATTGGAAGGCCAAATGGAAAAAGGTTGAACGGGATATCCTGAATGAAAGAGAATTAAGGATACTGATGCAGGCCGAACTTCCATCTAAAAGACTGGATCAGGTAAGGGACATCTTTGTTTTTTGTTGTTTTACCGGGCTATCCTATATCGATGTCCAAAAGTTGTCCAACAAGCACATCGTACTGGGAATGGATGGGGAGAAATGGATAAAGATCAAGCGTTCCAAAACCGACACCATGAGCAGTGTCCCATTCCTTCCCATTGCAGAACGGATAACAGATAAGTACTCAATGGGTTCGAAGATCTATGATGATGATGAACAATTATTACCTGTGATAAGCAACCAAAAGTTGAACACCTATCTAAAAGAGATAGCAAAGCTATGTGGGATCCATAAAAAGCTGACCTTTCATTTGTCACGCCACACCTTTGCGACCACGGTTACCCTTGCCAATGGGATTCCTATTGAATCGGTCAGCAAAATGTTGGGCCACCAATCCCTTAAGACCACCCAGATCTATGCCAAAGTGATAGACCAGAAATTAAAAAGGGATATGGAAATACTCAAAGGAAAGTTTTCAAAACCTTATCTTAAAATCATAAAAGATGATGAGGCCAAACAAAACGAAAGTGAAATGTAATGCTATTCATTTTTTAGGGCTTGTTTGAAACGTGCCAATTGTTCCCTTGGAATGTTTATTCTTAGGTAATCTTTTCCTAAGCGATTTTTAACAGGTTCAATCTGTTCCAAAATGTATCGTAGGCGATCCTTGGTCTCAAGGAGTTTATCTCTTGTTCTGTTAAATTCGATTTGGGAAACGCCTTTCTTTTCTTTACTGATTTTGGACTTAGACTCATCCAAGGATTTTGTCTGCAGCAACTTCGGATCATACTTTTTGACCTCTTCCTGAAAGAGTGAATTGAGCATGGTCTCAATATTGACCAAAGATATATTTTGGGACTTTTCAATGCTCTTCATTATGGCAATAATAGCATCTGTTCTCTTATCCACCTTATTACCAATCCGCTGTAATTTTGGCCCTAGATTTTCATAAGGTGAAATCAAGTTTACTTCAAAAAAATACAAC
>Ga0316198_10002326_pt1 | contig 11451 bp, 8 predicted proteins | sample OudBieAanoxic_MG_FD_204935 | JGI IMG/M metagenome (GOLD analysis project Ga0316198, IMG submission 204935) | Coastal sediment microbial communities from Oude Bieten Haven, Netherlands - site A anoxic | ecosystem: Environmental > Aquatic > Marine > Coastal > Sediment | place: Netherlands... | reverse complement strand
GCAGCGGGGCAATCCGCCGAGCTGGCTTACAGTCGCGAAAACGAAATGCAGGCGGATCAGTTCGGAGTTGAATTTCTCACCAAAGCCAATTACAGCGCCAGCGGTTTGTTAGAAATTTTAAAGAAAATTCGCAGTAAGACCTGGTTCGGATCCAATCAGATCCCCACCTATCTAATGACCCACCCGGCTGTGGAAGACCGGATTGCTTTTATCAGTTCCTGGATCGAATCCTACGACCAAAGCCATAAACCCATCGCCCTTGTGAACCAGGATGAGTTTAACCGGATTCATACGCGGTCAGAGACCCGCTACGGTGACGAGCAAATCGTTTTGACCAACCTTGAATCCGAGGTTGAAAAAAATCCAGATGATCCGCTGGTGCATTACCGTTATGGGTTGATTTTGGCCAGGGTAGGCAAACGTCAGGAAGCCGTCTCCCAGATGCGGATCGCGCTGACCAAAAGAGCCTTTGATCCGTACATTTTAAAAGATCTTGGTTGGATATACTTTCTCGACGGCAAATATGAGCAGGCTTTAAAAACTCTGGAAAGCGCGTGCGCCATGATTCCCAAGGACCCGGAATGCCTATTTTATATAGGGCGCACCCAGATGGAATTGGGCAATCAGGCCGATGCCTCGGACAGCTTCTTAACGCTGACCCGCCAATATCCCCAGTTTGCCCAGGCCTATTATTTCCTGGGTCAAAGCCTGGGAAAGCAGCAACAACTGGGTGACGCACACTATTATCTCGGTGTTTTCTATCTCAGGAAAAGAGACTTTAAAAATGCTATGACCCAATTGAAACAGGCCTTGAAGCATTCCCAGGATGATGAAAAGCGAAAACAGATTCAAGACTGGTTAAGCCAGATGGGCGGCAAGAAAAATAAGGACAAATCTAAAAGTGGTGGGTAGCGGCCTTGAGCATTCCACTCAAGGTTAGCTGCGATCAAAATGGGAAAATTGCATCGAGAAAGTCCCGCGGCCCTGGGTTGCCGAACGCAGGGCGGTTGAATAACCGAACATCCGTGCCAGGGGAACAGTGGCTTTGAGAACCTGGGAACCCATTTTGTGATCTATGGACTCTATTTTTCCACCGCGTGCATTTAAATCACCAATCACCTCGCCCATGAAGGCTTCCGGAATAAAGACCTCCACATCCATGATCGGTTCCAGTAAAAACGGCGCGGCTTTCGCCAGGGCGTCTCTGGCGGCCATGGATGCACTGACCGTGTAGGCCAGTTCAGTGCTTAACGAATCTTTGTGGTTAACGCCGGTGAGGGTGATTTCAACATCAACCACCGGATACCCCATCAGCGCACCGCTCTCCAGTGATTCCATGGCGCCTTTTTCAGCGGCGTCTATATAAACCTGCGGCAGTTCATCTTCGGAAATATCAGACAGAAAACGGGCACCGGATCCTCTGGGAAGCGGGGCGGCACGTAAGGTGACCTCACCGTATTGGCGCTGTCCGGCAATTTCTTTATCGAAAAGTGCTGATGCGTCCGCAGCATTGCCAATTGTTTCCCGGTAGACAACCTGGGGCTGGCCGACATTGACGTTGGTGTTAAATTCCCGCTGCATGCGGCTGGTAATAATTTCCAGGTGAAGCTCACCCATGCCCGAAAGGATGGTTTGACCGGTATCTTCATCCTGGCGTACTCTCAAGGTTGGATCTTCAGCTATAAATTTTTCCAGAACCGCTTCAATTTTTTCCTGGTCGGCATGGGTTTTAGGCTCTATCGCCACCGAAATAACGGGCTCATAAATATCAATTTTTTCCAGTAAAACAGGATGATTGGAAGTGCACAGCGTCTCTCCCGTCGATGAATCCTTTAAGCCGACAACGCCGACAATGCTGCCGGCGCCCACAGTCTCCACACGCTCGCGTTTGTTGGCATGCATCTGTAAAATACGCGTCAGTTTTTCCTTTTTCTTCAAAGAGGGGTTGTAGAGCTCTTCGCCGACTTTCATTTTTCCGCCATACACCCGGACGAAGGAAAGCTTGCGGCCCTCGGTCATGGCGACTTTAAATATCAGGGCTGCCAGGGGGCCGGAATCTTTGGCCTGGCATTCAATGATATCACCGGTTTCAGGGTGTGTCCCCTGGATGGGGGGGACATCGACCGGGCTGGGCAGAAATTCAACAATCGCATCCAGCAGGGGTTGGATTCCTTTGTTTCGCAGGGCAGACCCGCATAATACGGGGACCAACTCCAGTCCCACAGTGGCTTTACGGATTGCCTCCAGAATTTTTTTCGAGTCGATGGGCTCTTCCGACAGATAGGCCTCCATTACGTCGTCATCGTATTCAGCTGCGGCTTCTATAATTTTTTCTCGGTATTTTTCAGCATCTTTACGGTATGCCGCGGCGATGTCCTCATAATGATAGGTGGTGCCCAGGCTTTCTTCATCCCACCGGATCTGTTTCATTTCGATCAGGTCAATAATGTCCGTAAATTCGTCACCCTGGCTGACCGGCAGTTGAAGGATGATCGGATTGGCCTTTAAGCGCTCCTGCATCATATCAACCGTTCCCATAAAATCGGCCCCTATGCGGTCGAGTTTGTTGATAAACGCCATCTTGGGTACCCCGTACTTGTCTGCCTGGCGCCATACGGTTTCAGACTGGGGTTCAACGCCTTCCACCGCACTGAAAACACCGATGACGCCATCGAGGACGCGCAGTGAGCGCTCGACTTCAATCGTAAAGTCCACATGACCCGGTGTGTCGATAATGTGGATTTCACAATTTTTCCACTCGCAGGTGGTGACGGCCGATGTAATGGTTATGCCCCGTTCTTGTTCATCAGCCATCCAGTCCATCACCGCTTCACCATCATGGACCTCGCCGATTTTATGGGATCGACCGGTGTAGTAAAGCATTCGCTCGGTTACAGTGGTTTTACCGGCATCAATGTGAGCAATGATGCCGATATTTCTGATGTTGTTGATTTTAACTTTTGTCTTCATCGTATTAACAGCATGTTGGCTTTAACCGGTAGTTGCAGGTCAATATGTCCTGCCAGGGTAGGGGCTTCATTTCCCTCAATTAAGATTTGGACGCACTCAATTTCGGGTACGTTCAAGACCAGCGAATTGACCATCGAATAAATAGTCAAAAGCTCTGACTTGCTGCCCCCGGGATGGTCCTTCCTGACGGCTTCCGACAGATCGACATAGCAGGTTCCGTCGGGGGTAATGTAAAGGGCCCGGAGTTGTGTATCGGCCGGGATGGTTTTCCGTAGACCCTTTTGGGGGCCTTTTATCAGTGCTTTGACAATGGTTTCGGCCAAACCGGCCGGATCATCCGGATGGAGGACCACCCGTTGTTCGGCCATCAAAAAATTACTGCTGCGACCGGCAAAATATAGGTGAATCGGAGATTTTTGGGTTGGTGTCGACATGCCGCCGGGCAAAGGCACATCTTCTGTGTCTGGCCCTGCTGCCGAAATGGATACGGCCGGCATGGACATCAGAACAGCACATCCCGCCAGGAGTAGGCTGAGGGCCCTGAAATTTAAACGTCTACGGTATGGTGACATGATCAGCATCATCCTGTTGTAAGGAGAACATCGGCTCCTTGAGCGGTATGGGGGCACAACCGCCGGTCACCGAACTTACTGCTGATGTCTATTATAGCACACGCACATCAAAGCCAATAAAAAAAGGTTAGCTTGATGATACTAACCTTTTTATTTACTGGTGGAGCTGAGGGGGCTCGAACCCCTGACCTCATGACTGCCAGTCATGCGCTCTCCCAGCTGAGCTACAGCCCCAATTACAAAAAGTTTTTCTAACAAATGCCAATTACGGTGTCAATATTTATTTTGTTCTATAATTGTGTGTCAGCGTCCCGCCACGTCGCAATTACCTGCTCTCATTGGGTCCCTGCCAGCGGGAAGCTGTTGACAAACGTCTGGTTAGAAAATAATATGAATCTTATTCCAATACAGTCGTCAGCCGCTAAACGATCATTTTTCACTGGTCCGATTACACATATTCGCTTATTCTGATAATATGATAACATTTTGCGATTCTGGAAAATTACTTTAACTTCCTATAAATATATGAGATAAGCACTGGTTGACATGTATTTAACTATTAACGGGGAAGATATGAGGGTGGTGTAGAAAGGAATGAAATGCTCAGTTTAATGCGCAAACATGCAGGCAGTTGGCTGATAAAAGTATTATTAGGGGGAATAGCGGTAACCTTTATCTTCTGGGGGGGATATCAGGTAACCTCCCAGCGCTCCGGCAGAGTGGCCACTGTCAATGGCGAAACCATTACGGCGGAAGAATACCGGCTAACCTATAAGAGATTAATCGAGCAGGTCCAGCAACGATTCGGCAACAATTTGAATGAAGAAATGATCCAAAATCTGCGACTGCCCAAACAGGCCATAGACCAGCTCGTGGACCAGATGCTTATGCGCCAGGCGGCCACTGATATGGGTTTGCGAGTTACAGACGAAGATCTTTCCCGGTCCATAAAAAGTATCAGCGCATTTCAGACGGCCGGTGTGTTTGACCCGCGCCGCTACAAACTGATCCTGAATCGCAATAATTTAAACCCTGAAAGTTTTGAGGCCAGTCAAAGAGAATCGCTGCTGATTGAAAAAATCAATAACTTAATTGCCGGTAGTGTTAAAATTTCCGACGATGAGGCCGCCGAGTGGTATAATTGGAACAATGCCATGGTCGACATAGAATTCGTCGTATTTGAACCGGATCGCTATCCGGGTATTGCTGTTACGGCTGAAGAAATTCAGCAATATTATGAAAGCCGCAAAGACGCTTACAAGACTGAGCCGCAATTGAAAGTGCGATACTTGAAGTTTGAGCCGCAAAACTACGCTGCCAAGGTTGCGGTATCCGATATCGAGATTTCCGAATATTATGAAGAACACCCGGATGAATTTCAAAATCCGAAAACGGTCGAAGCCCGGCACATTCTAATTAAGGTGGGTCCGGATGCGGCTCCCGAAGAGGTGGCACAGGCCAAAGAAAAAATTGAAGATATTTTGAAAAAGGCCAGAGGGGGCCAGGATTTTGCCGAACTTGCCAAACAATATTCCGAGGGCCCCAGTAAAGACAAAGGCGGACATCTGGGCAGCTTCCGGCGCGATGCGATGGTAAAGCCCTTTGCAGACAAAGCCTTTGGTATGCAAGCCGGTGAGATCAGTGATCCGGTGCAAACCCGGTTTGGCTGGCATATTATAAAAGTTGAACAGGTAAATGAAGCCACGGTGACAACCCTGACCGACGCCAAGGACAAAATACGTCAAAAGCTGACCGATGAATACGCCAAGCAGTTAGCTTACGACGGGGCCGAATCCATTTTTGATGCCACCTTTGAAGGCGACCGGCTGGAAATCGTTGCCGCTGACCAACAGCTTGTCATGTATACAACCGACTTCTTTACCCGCAACGGCGGGCCGTCAAAGGGTGTCCAAAAGAAATCCGAATTTGCGCGGGCGGCATTTGAATTACCTGAAGGCGAGATCAGTGAAATTCAGGATTTTGGCGATGGATATTATCTTTTGGAAATCATGGAGAAACGTCCGGCTCAAATTCCCGAATTAAAAGCAGTCGAGAAAAAAGTCAGGGCCGATCTGGTCAAGGAAAAGAAAGGTGAGAAAGCCAAGGTAGATGCCGAGGCCCTGCTGTCGGCCCTGAAAGACGGTGCAGACATGGCGGCGGCCAGCAAGGAACTCGATTTAAAGGCTCAAAGCACCGGATTTTTCAAGCGCAATGACGCCATTCCCAACATCGGTTTTGAACGCAATATCTCCGGCGTTGCCTTCGGACTGTCGGCGCAAAACAGCCTGCCGCCGGAAATAATCGATGGCCCCAAAGGGTATTACGTTATTAAATTCAAACAAAGAAAAGCGCCTGCCATGGCTGATTTTGCCAAAGAAAAGGACGGCATCAAGGATCGGCTGTTGCAGCAAAAACGGTTTAAAGCCTTTCAGGCATGGCTGGACCAAAAGAAAAAAAGCAGTGAAATCATCATCGAGGAGAGTTTTTTGTAGCCCAACGTCCACATAGGAGGACCATGGTGAGCCCTGAAAATCAATCCGATACCGGAAGGATTGAATATGCCACAAAAAAATGTCCGGATTGTTATGTGCACCTGGCGCTGCATGTCAAGAAATGTCACGCCTGCAACGCCAAGGTCGGCGACGTGGATAAGCTGGGATTTGCGGAGAAACCGGTAGACTGGCTGGGCTATCTGGTTGCAGCTGTTTCAATTCTGGTATTTGCCGCCTTTATATGGTGGGGCTTTTTTCGGGAATGATCCTTTGTGATTTTGGATTTTTAATCTCAGATTGCGGATTTGTAAAAAGGATATAAAGCATTGTTTTTATTTATATTTCTGAAACAACTAGTTTCCGGTCCCCGGCATCCGTTTCTTCGTAATCAACTCAATCAACCAATCAACCCTTCACGGTTCTATCTAGCCAGCATTGCCCGCATCATGTCACCGGCGTTTTCAGCATGGTCTGCGATGGACCCGATGGTTTCGGCAAGTCGGATCATGTGAAAGACTGTGACCGGATCGATTTGCATATTCAACACCTTGGCCTTGATCGCGTCTTCGACTTTATCGGCCTCGTGTTCCTGCTGGCGCAGGGTATGGATTATGTCCTTGATCAGCCCGCGCTGTTTTTCAGCGAAATTAGTAAAATATTTCCTGGCCTCCCCCACCATGCGGCACATCTCCTCCACCGGATCTAACACGGCATCTACAAGCAAAAAAAAGTCCTTATGGAGTGCATCCGGTATTCCGGGTTCGGACCTAAAGGAGATCCAGTCGAGGGCCTCTTCAACCGCATCCAGCACTTTGTCCTGTTCGTGAAGGTATCGAAACAACTCAAATTTATCCACCGGCATCAGGGTTCCCTTGGGCAGGTGACCTCGAATGCGCCGTTTAACGGCATCCGCCTGGCTTTCCAGATTGTCGACCTCTTTCCTGAATTCCTCAAAGCTTTCACACTGGTCGGTGATATGACACTCCATCGCCTGCTGAAAAGCCCAGACACATTCTTTAATCTTTTCCGCATGCTCCAGCAGTCCCTCGAACGGAGATGTCATAAACATTGAAATAAATGGTATTCGCATAGTGCCCCCTTTTGGACTGGTTAAAAACGAAGGATCCGCCTGCGGCGGAAATAATTATGGATAGCGGTCGGTTTTATTCCTTAATTCATCATTCATCAATCGTCATTCGCCAATTCAAATATGAATCTTTCGTCAATAATTTTTTATCCAGTCTGTGGTTCCCGTTTATGTCTGATTAGATAAACAGTTGTAATATAATAAATATGATCACACTGGTAACGGCGGCGGCCGGAACCGTGAGAACCCAATAAATCATAATCTGAAATACAATTCGAAAGTTAACGGCTTCGATGCCGCCTGCCAGCCCGACCCCCAGGACACCGCCCACGGCGGCATGGGTTGTGGAGACCGGCAGTCCCATCTTGGACGCTATCAGAACCGTCGAAGCCGCAGCAAAATCGACTGAAAAACCCCGGGTGTTGGTCAGGGTGGTGATTTTGGTGCCAATGGTTTCCATAACGCGGTGACCGGCCATGCCGATGCCGCAGGCTATACCGATTCCGCCGAACAAAAGAAGCCAGACCGGCACCGGAACTTTGGCACCCACATTGCCGGTATTTACCAGGAAATAAATGAGAGCCAGAGGACCGATGGCGTTGGCAACATCATTGGCGCCCTGAGCCAGTGCGACGTAGCATGATGTTCCGATTTGTATTTTTCGAAAGACCTTTTCGGTGCCGCCCTCTTCATCAATCCGGACAAACCGTTTTAAAGCAGCCTTGCCCGCATACCCGATTAACCCTCCCACAACCAGAGCCACCAGCAACGCGGTCCAGGTGTCCATGGAAAGGGTTTTGCCGAGCGGGGTTTTAAACAGAAAGGATAGAACGACCACAAAAGCAGCCAGACCGATAAAGACAGGCGACAGGCCCAGCGCCCGGGAGAATGCATCTTTTTTAACCAGAATCAATTTGACGATTGCCTTAAACATCAAAAAAGAGATAATCAGGCTAAACACCGGCGATATTATCCAGCTCATGACCACGGCAGCCAGCTTGGCCCAATTGATGACCGAAAAACCGCCGGCCATGATACCAAAACCAATCATGGCCCCTACGATTGAATGGGTTGTTGACACCGGCAATGATTTCCAGGTTGCAAAACTGACCCACAGTGCCGCTGCCAGCAACGCCGACAAGGCGCCAATCAGGGCCACGTGGGGATCTGCTAAAATATCCGTCGAAACGATGCCTTTGCGGATGGTATTTGTGACATGCGAGCCGATGAAAACAGCCCCGACTACATTTAAGATCCCGGCTATGAAAACGGCCTGCCGGATAGTGATCGCTTTGGCGCCGACGGCTGAAGCCATTGAATTGGCGACATCGTTGGCACCAATGTTCCAGGCCATGTAGAAGCCGAAAATGTAGCCAATTATAAGGATAATATATTCAGGAGTCATTTATTTATAAACGTGAAAGCGACACTCAATCGAAACGGGGGTGGTTGTCACTGGGACCGTCAGGTGCTGTTGTCATTTAAGTCGTTATTTTGGGGGACATATCATGAGAACGGGCTTGGATCAATGGCAAAGTTTTGCATATTCAGGAATATGGCATCAGATGATTCGTCTTAGCCCAATAGCTGTGGCAGGCAAACTGGTTTCAGGTGTCAGGATTCAAAAACCAGACCGCTAAAAAATGATAATATTCTGATTTTTGGATGTTGGCCTGCCATGCTTTCGCTTGATAGCCCCAGTGCCATCCTGTTCCACTGACACCTGACACCTGAAACCTATCATTACCGGGCTATGTGTGAAAAATCTGATTAATGGTCGCAACCCAATTACGACATTAAGCACAACTACTCCGCCCACCGCTGTTCAAGAATGTCTTCGGGTATCATGTCGATAAAGCGTGAGGGACGGTTTAACATCACACCAACGCTACGGTCATAGATCTGGCCCGGGTAGGTAAAATACAGATTATCCCGGGCGCGGGTTGCCGCTACATACATCAAACGCAATTCCTCTTCAAGGTCCTCCTCTTTGTACATAGACTGGGCCGAGGGAAAACGTCCGTCCAGGGCCCAGATAATAAAGACCGTGTGCCATTCCAGCCCTTTGGCCGAATGGACGGTGGACAGAACCAGTCGGTCTTTGGCGGCTGTTTCAGTTGCGAATGTATCGCCAACGCTGGTATTGGGCGGCTCTAAGGCCATGTCGGTTAAAAAGTGTTCCAGATTCCCATAACGCTCCATGATGGCCAGTAATTGCTCCAGATCTTTTTCCCGCTTGGGATGGTCATCATGGCGTTCTTTTAAAATGGGTAAATAGTATTTAATAATGGCTTCCCCCATTTGAGCCACTGACATGGGAAAGCTGTCGATTTCTGAAAAAAGGCCTTTGAGCCGGCCCAATCCTTTAAGAGCACCGCTTGTCGCTTTTACAGCCAGCAAACCGGTGTAACCCGAACCTTCTCCCTTTATCGCTTCAAATACTTTTTGAGCGGTAGTAGGACCTATTTTGTTAAGAAGCAGTAAAATCCGATACCAGCTGATGCGGTCATGGGGGTTGGATATAACGCGCAGATGAGCCAGCACGTCTTTGATATGGGCAGATTCAACAAAGCGAAACCCCCCGACCTTGATGAAAGGCAATTGTTCCCGGTTCAACTCGATTTCAAGATCAAATGAGTGAAAACCGGCCCGGAATAAAATCGCAATCTGATTCAGGGGAACACCCTGATCAACAAATTCCTGGATTTTGCGAACGATAAACAATGACTGAGTGTTTTCGTCCCGGGCGCTCACCAGTACAGGAGTTGCACCACCTGACTTTCGGGTAAACAGGGTCTTTGAATACTTTTCCGTAGCCTGGTCGATGATGATGTTTGTCAAATTTAAAATAGGCTGAACGCTGCGATAGTTTTCTTCCAGGGTAATGATGCGGGTACCGGGAAACATGTTTGGAAACTCCATAATGTTTTTGAAATTCGCTCCCCTGAAAGCATAGATGCTCTGGGAATCATCTCCAACCACCATGATATTTTGATGGGCTCCGGTCAGCAAATACAAAATCTCAGCCTGTATTTTATTGGTATCCTGGTATTCATCGACCATTATATAGCGGAAAGATGAGGACAGGCGCTCGCGGACCTCAGGGTGGCTTTTTAAAAGCTGTTGCAGATACACAAGAAGATCATCGAAGTCAAGGAGCTGATGGTCACTTTTATGGCGTTGATAGGCCTGGGATAAAGTGACGATAGCCTCCATATACGATGACAAATGGGAATAGTCGTCGTAGACAACATCTTCAACGGGGGTCATTTTATTGACGGCCCGGCTAAATATATTGGCCAGGGTGTGTTTGCGCGGAAATGACCGCTGCTTGCGCCCGGTATCAATTTCTTTGCGCAGGATGCTGATGGCGGCTTCTGCATCGACGCGGTCCATAATGGCGAAACCCGGATTAAGCCCCATATGGGAAGCATATTTGCGCAGGATGCTGTTGCCAAACGAGTGGAAAGTGCCGCCGGCGACTTTGCCGCAGCGGCTATCCAGCAATTCGGTGGCTCGCTCCAACATCTGGTAAGCTGCCTTGCGGGTGAATGTTAAAAGAAGAATTGAAGACGGTGGTACCCCCGCTTCCACCAATCGGGCTACCCGGTAGGTCAGGGTACGTGTTTTACCACTGCCGGCCCCTGCAATTACGAGCAGCGGGCCTTCGGTGGCAGTAATCGCTTCATACTGGGCGGCATTTAGTTGGGTTTTATACTGAATGTGAAATTTACTGATAGGGGAATGAGATGATTGCTCTGGCATAATTATTTGATTCACAAATCCGTTTTCTATGCAAACGATTTCTTTAAAATTGATTTTCCACTGTCATCGCAAGATAAGAGGCCTACTTTTCATATCCCTGGTGCTTTGTCAACAGCCGTCTTGTCTTTATGCTGCCCGGAGTTGACTTTCATAGTTAGCTGTCTTACTGTTCGCAATGATTAAGTTAAAGAAGAAAATGCTGAAGTAAAAGCAAAGGGAGGAAATACCCATGTCGAAATTACAAACCGATCTAAAAGCAGTTTCCAAATCGCTGACCGTTCTCTCCAAACAGGTTGAGCGGATTTCAAAGCAAGTCGATAAACTTCAACCTGCGAAAAAGGCAGCAGCCAAACGCAAGGCTGCTCCGGCACGCAAGGCTTCCCCGGCCCGCAAACCTGCCGCCAGAAAGGCTGCAGCTTCCAGGGGCACAACCGTTCTGGATGCCGTCTACGATGCCATTAAGCGAACTAAAAATGGCGCTACCGTGGCGCAGCTGAAGCAAAGAACAAAACTTGATGCCAGGCAATTGAGCAATGCCCTTTACAAACTGTCAAAAAAAGGTCAA
>Ga0316198_10002324_pt1 | contig 11466 bp, 12 predicted proteins | sample OudBieAanoxic_MG_FD_204935 | JGI IMG/M metagenome (GOLD analysis project Ga0316198, IMG submission 204935) | Coastal sediment microbial communities from Oude Bieten Haven, Netherlands - site A anoxic | ecosystem: Environmental > Aquatic > Marine > Coastal > Sediment | place: Netherlands... | reverse complement strand
GCATCGGCCAGTATCCTGGATATCAGTTCATCCCGCTCACATTCTGAGATGTATCGCCTCGACCGAACTTCGCGGATTCCGGCTTCGCGGTCTCTCTTTCTTTTCGCGGCTGCGTAGATTTTGTCGATCAGTTGATCGATATCAAAGGGCTTCACGAGGTAGTCGACGGCGCCTGATTTTTATGATCATATGATAAAAACTTTTCTTGACACTAATAATGTTAACGTTTATATTATGCTCAAATGAGCATATAAGGAGCCTGTTTTGCCGCGACCAAGGAAACCGCGTTTTGTTTCAGGATTTCCGACAATGACCGCGTTTGTGCCGCAGGGACTGCCGGTCACGGGTGAAGTGTCCCTCACGGTGGAGGAGTTGGAGGCCATCCGGCTGTCCGATTTCGAGGGTCTCGATCAGGAAACGGCGGCCGGCATGATGGGCGTGTCCCGCCACACATTCGGCCGTGTCCTGGCCGGCGCCCGCGCCGTAATCGCCGAAGCGCTGGTGACCTCAAAGGCACTGCGAGTCGAGGGGGGTACCTTTGAAATCCGTGGTCCGCACAGACGCCGTCGAAGAGGTCGCGGACCGCTATAGGAAAGGAGGTGATCGTTATGCCAAGAGGAGATGGAACAGGACCTCAGGGTCAAGGGCCCGGATTTGGGAAGGGCAAGGGCCGTTGCAACCGCAGTAGCGGTGATCCCGCCGGCCAGTCCCCCCGCGGAAAAGGTGCCGGTAAAGGTAGAGGCAGAGGGCCGGGCGGAACTTCGGGAAAGGCCACGGGAGGTGGTAATGCCGGCCGGGGCCAGGGATCTGGAAGACAGGATCAAAACGGATAACCAACATCGTTAAAGGAGGCAAATTATGCCTGGACTCGATCGGACAGGACCAATGGGCGCCGGTTCGGTGACCGGCGGCGGCAGAGGACTCTGCAGGCCGGACGGCCTTTCGCGTCCGTCGGCCCCCAGGGGATTTCGCATGGGTGGCGGTCGTGGTTTCGGCCGTGGAATGGGAAGAAGCCGGGGATTCGGTAGAGGTCTCGGTTACGGGAGGGGTTTCGGAACGGAGAGCAGATTTTTTTCCGATCTCACACCGGCCGGGGAGCTCGAGGTGCTGAAAAACGACGCCGAAAACCTCAAAAAAGAGCTGGAGACGATCGGCAAACGGATCGTGGAACTCGAGAAGGTGCCTTTGGCATAACATCAAGGAGCCCGGCAGAAGACTAAGGGTTCGCGAAAAAATAAGTTGGCAATTTTGGATGTTCCTGCCCCCGGTCGGCAAGGCGCGAAAATGCTTAAGTATCTGGATATTTCGAGTTTTCGCAACACAGTCGGACGGGATGCATCGGCGTCTAAAATGTAAAGATATTTTTGAGCGAGCCCTAACTCCGCTAAACCATTTTTCATAGCGCGGTGAGGTTATGCGCACCCCTTCTATTCTTTCGCATCGATCTTGTTTTCGATTCAATATTCATTGGGTAATGCAGCCATGGCAGCGGGTCCGCCGCCAACCAATTCAGGTCTTTCGCCGTCACGAACGTCTTTCTCTACAAATTCGCTGTATTTAAGACGCGCTTCAGATATCTTACGCCCGAATAGGGACAGAATATATTCCGTGTTTTGCCAATCATGGTGGCATCTGTCCATCAAGGCACAGGACCCAGCATAGTTGAATCACTTTAAACTTTTGTAGTACGCCACAAACTTGGCACACGCAATGGATTAAGGTGAATGTAATGTACCAACTCCATCAATACATCAATAGTCCTATCCACGAATTTGTATGTGGTTCGCCTGACATTCCCAGAAGCGTCTATAGACTTTAAGATAAAGATTTTGACTGCGTTATCGGTCGTCTGCGTATTACAATACAGCCTCCTCCCTCTGGCCTTGCCAAAATCTTTATCTTAAAGCCTATATCTCCTCCCGACCATCCGAACGGTGACGACTTGACATGTTTCCTAACGAAATTAGAATTATATTTATTTTTTATGAGTAAAACACTTTAGAAATTTAATATGAAAAAACGAACGCTAACTTCCAATCTAATCTTTGCTGTTCTCGTGTATTTCACCAACGGGGCGGTGGGTGGCATCGCCGTGGCCTCAGGTCCATCCTTCGACTGCAGTAAAGCAGCCGGCAGTATTGAACAGATGATATGCAAAGACGACACATTGTCCACGTTGGACCACAAAATGGCCAAGGTTTATGCCGCAGCCTCCAAAAAAGCGGTAAATGAGCATCCGCCCGTGCTGAAAGCTGAGCAACGCGGTTGGATCAAAGGGCGGAACGACTGCTGGAAAGGCGAGGACAAGCGCGAATGCGTCGAGGAGAGCTATAGACGCCGTATCGCCGAACTGCAAGCACGCTACCGTCTGATTCCGCCAAATGGTCCTGTATTCTATACCTGCAATGGAGATCCGAGAAATGAGGTGGTTGCCACCCTTTTCGAGACCGACCCGCCGACCCTGATTGCCGAGCGCGGCGACCAGGTTTCGATCATGTACCTTCAGCCGTCCGGCAGCGGCTCGAAGTATCAGGGGCGAAACGAATCACTTTGGGAACACCAGGGCAAGGCCACGATTGTTTGGGGATACGGCAGTCCAGAGATGCGCTGCTCAAAGAGGCGGTAGCGAAAAATAAGAAAGCGATCCAATTCACTGTTCATTGCATCATGGGGGGACCAATAACTAACCATTTCAAGTGGGTGATTCTTTCGGCGGCGCTGCTCGCTTCATCTGTTGGAGCAGCCGACCCGTCTCCACAGCCCGCAGAATTGCCAGTCGTGGAAACAAAGCTCGTCGCCCCCGTGGAATACAGGGCAGCTTCAGCCTTTGCTGCGCGGGGAAGCGCTCCACTTGAAATCGTGCTGAAAATTGTGGGAGAGTTTGAGGGTTCGACGCAGCACATCTCTCAGGTGAACGAGGGCAGCGAAGCGCCTTCGGTAACTCGCATAACGGTTGTGAGGGACGGTCTCATGGACGATTCGGTGAGGGGAGAAAGGTGGGACATCACCCTGGAAAGAACGACCGCGAGCGTTTGGAGAATTAGGGAAGTCAGGCGGGCTTGGCGTTGTTGGCGTGGAGAGCAACTGGATCGGTTTGCAACAGTGTCATGCCCTTAACGGGATATAATTATGGCAAAACGCAACAGAGTATATCGCGCGATTTCGGCACTCTCGGTCGTACTGGTGTCCTTAGCCGTCATATCCTGCGCTTTATGGCCGCCATCTGCTCCATCCGCCAGCACGACATCCCCTCCCGACGACTCCGCACTGAAAACGCAGGCCCTGGTCATGGGCATGGCCGATGACTATATCGCATCGCTCGGTGAGTCTGTGTACTTGCTGACGCGCAGCGGTAAACTGGATTCGAAGGGCCGCTGGCTCGCCCAGTCGTTCCTTCGCAACGGCGTGGGCGCCAGCCTCGACATCGCGGTTGGCCCGAACCCTCCGGTAAATTTGCTTGATCTACTGGTCCTGACAGCCCTGCAGTCGTGGTCGTTCGAGGCCCATTGGATCCCGGCCGGTATAGGAGACGCCGGCCTTCCCGCGCTGGATCGACTCAAGCGGGCAGAAGCGGAGGTATGGGACTCCGCACGGGAAATACTATCAGAGGATCAATTACGCACCTTGCGGAAACTGATCGAAACATGGACAGCGGAGAATTCTGACCGGACGGTCGTTGCGCTGGTGCGATTCAAGGAGTTCGCTGACGAGCGCAGGATGAGTTCTATGTCGCTGCGTGGAGAGGCGCAGGGTCTGCTGCAAGAAGTCGGCGAGGCGAGCGCCGCCGTTGACGACGCACGCCTGCTGGGAGAACGGTTACTTTGGTTCGCCGGGCGCTACCCTTACCTGCTTGGCGAGCAGACAGAACTCACGGCATACCGGCTCATCGATCAGCCGGAAGGCGCACAGCTCATGGAAGCGATCAAGTCCGCCCGGCAACTCAGCCAAGCCTTTACAGAGCGTATCGGAAAAATCCAAAGTGATCTGGAAGCGCAGCAAGCGGCCTTTTTTTCAAGGGTTTCAGCCGAGCGGACGGCCGCGATCACCCAGTTACAAGCCGCGCTGGAAACCACCGTGAAGGAATCACTCGATCGCGAAACCGAAATCCTCAAAACCCAACGTACCGAAGCGATAAACCAGCTCTTCGATCGGCTTGCTAAAGAACGAACCCTGTTTTTAGAAGACCTTGGGTCCCGCCAGAACGAATTCCTTGAACTCATGACCGAACTTAGCGAAACGATCTCCGTTTCCGGTGCGCTTGCCAGAGATTTAACCAAAACGGTGAACGCCATCGACAAGGTGGTGAGTCGCTTCGACACTGATCCGGAGGAAGAACGAGAGCCGCTTCGCATGACCGATGTGCGCGATGCGGCAATCGAGACCGGACGCGCCGCAGATCGGGTGACGATCCTGCTCGAGCGGGCCATCGAGATGCTCGAGTCCAAGTCGTGGGACCAGAAAATCTCGAGCCTGATCAACCCGGCGGATGCGCTCTTTAACAAAGTGTTATGGCGAGGCGTCATCCTGATCTGCCTTCTGATTGTTGGCTTAGGGCTGCTTCGATTGGTGCCGCAACGTATAAAAGACACTTAAAAGCATAGGCGGTCTTCGTATTCGGATGGACAGAAAATGTCATTACGTTATGTCTTGATCCATAATTGGCCATGCTAAAGACGACGAGGAACGGAGACCGATGGTATGAAAGCTCTATCCATTGTATGGACTTGTGTTAACTTGCTGGCGACATTTTCCCTCGTCTCTGCCCAGGAGATCTACGGCAATACGGACGCACCGTTGGTAGCAGCGGTTTTAGGCACGAAAATCCATACCGGTGATCCGGACGAAATGAAGTACGTGATCCTCGCCAAACTGTTGGACCAGTATGCCGAGGATCATGATATAGGGGTAAAGCCGGTGGAAATTGATACGTATGTTGAAAGCCTTCACCGGGTGGCCGAACGCGACCGGAAACGCCACGAAGAACGCAGGCAGGAGCTATCCCGTAAATTGAAATCGACATCGCTGACTGCCTCCGAGCGAAAGTCGCTCTCGTCGGAACTCGATACGGTGAACGAGTTTCTTAACGATGTCGAAGAGATGACGAAAAGCACCGCAAAGAATCCCGATGAGGTCAGGCAGTATAGAGAACAGGTCGCGGCCGCATTTATCAAGCAATGGAAAATCAACCGGTCGCTCTACAAACAGTACGGCGGGCGGATCATCTTCCAGCAGGGCGGACCGGAGCCGCTCGACGCTTATCGCATGTTTCTCCAAGAACAGAAAAAGAAGGGTGCTTTCATGATCCTGGACAAGGCGTTCGAAGAAAAATTCTAGGAGTACTAACTGACAGACGCCAAACATTCATTCTACCCGAAAGGAAGCAGCGAAGAGAAGCAGGTTTTTGAGACACCCTGGTGGCTGACTGAGCCGCGGGAAGAGCAATGAAAGGATACTGTGCTGTTAGGGCCCCAGCAAAAAATAATTCCACATCTTGCTTGTCTTTTGGTCCGTCTACTGCGTTACATCCACCGACACGTATCTCGATATGCGCCGCTGGATGTGCCTTGTAGACGAACCCAAATCCGGCGCAATCTTGTGGAATTATTTCTTACCGTGACCCTTAATTTTTAATTCAGTACTCTGATCGAATAGTCAGAAAACGGATCATACCTCAAAACGCAGAACTGAGTGGAACCAATTGATCAATGCATCTTTTTCAGTTTACATATCATAAGTGCTGTGGCCGAATTACGGGTACCCTAAATATATTACCTGTCGGATTAATTATTTTTCCCATTTTCCTCTCGCAGGCGCCAACAGAGATAAAAAGGAAGTCCCGATGAATTCTCGCCTCGTCATATTAATAAGGCTATTCGCTAACCGGCTTCCTATGACGTCATTCCGGAGCCATCTTGCCTTTCAAGTCATTTTGATTGTTGTTTTTTCGGCGTTATGCGGTTGTGCTCCGAAACCGATGATCCCGTATTCTCCTGAAACGCCGCCGCTGATCCTGGTCCCCGCGCTCGAAGCCGGTGTCATCGACGGCCGTTCCCGTTTCCGTGAAATCTTTTGTGCAATCACAAACGAACGCGGGCGGGAAATGCCGGATTATCGTCCCTGTGAAGAAGCGCTGGTCAGACTGGAAAACGAGCCGCCGCCCATTGGCGCCCCGGTTGATTTAGGAGTCAGCCAATCACCGCTGAGGATAATGATCGTTTTCGGGGTGGGAGCAGACTGTGTCAAAAACTTTCTTAATTTTCAAATGACTGTCGCCGACCATCTCGACCGTTTTGGTCACGAGGTGGGCATCCTGCAAGTCGAATCTCTCTCCAGCAGTGCCCGCAATGCCGACATCATCCGGGAGGCCGTCATGACGATGCCAGATCAAAATGAAGGCATGCGCCTGGTGCTTTTAGGCTACTCGAAGGGCACTCCGGACATCCTCGAGGCGGTGGCCACCTACCCGGATTTGCAGCAACGGGTTTCCGCGGTGGTGAGCGTGTCTGGCGCGGTCGGCGGATCGCCGCTGGCCAATACAGTCACGCAGTCCGTGCTGAACCTGCTGCAATATTTTCCGGATGCCGAGTGTGATCCGGGTGACGAAGGCGCCCTGGAAAGCCTCAGGCCGGAGGTGCGCAAGCGGTGGCTGGCAACCCACTCTCTGCCAGGATCGATTCGGTATTACTCGATCATTACCTATCCCGATGCCGAGCATATCTCTTCAATATTGAAATCGAGTTACGATAAGTTGAGCCAAGTCGATTCCCGCAACGACTCCCAGCTGATCTTTTATGATCAAGTGATCCCCGGCAGCGTGCTGCTGGGTTACCTGAACGCAGATCATTGGGCCGTGGCCTTGCCGATAAACAGAACGCACTCGTTCCTTGCCTCAACTTTTGTTGACAAAAATGCCTTTCCGAGGGAAATCTTGGCAGAGGCAATTGTCAGATTCGTCGAAGAGGACTTGAATCTGAGATAGTGTGACCGATCATTTTTCAAGCGGATCTTCATTATTGTTAAGTTGGTGATGAATCGATCGATGACAAAAAAACTGTTTAAAATGTATATTTTAAGAATGGCAGTTGTTGCATTTGTCATCCAGGGATGCACGACAACCAAATCTTTACCGGCAGATCCCTTGGTCTACAAAAACCGGACGAAGAGCAGTGTAAATGGGGATGTGGCGGTCACGGTCGCAGTGCCGACCATTGCCGAGGCCCAGGTGATTTACGGGGTCGACCTGGCATCGAAGCACATACAGCCGGTATGGGTGGAGGTCAAGAACGACGGCACGACTCCTTACTGGTTTTTGCCTTCGGGCCTCGATCCCAACTACTATTCCCCCTCAGAGGCGGCCTTCGCTTTCCACACGGGTTCAGTTGATGCCAACCGGGAGCGCGATGAAAAATTTCAGAAACTGCAATTCCAAAACCCCGTTCGGCCGGGAACGACGCAAGCGGGCTTCGTGCTCGTCAACCTGGACGAAGGCTTCAAGGCCATCGACATCGACCTGATTTCCCGTGAAGACGTCAAGAGCTTTTCATTCATCATCGTCGACCCGGATTTCAAGGCCGACTTTAAGATGGTCGACTTTAATACCCTGTATACGGCCGAAGAGATCATTAATATCGAAGACGAAAAAGAGCTGCGGCGGGTACTCGAAGAGCTCCCCTGCTGTACCACCAATGCCAAAGGGGACGATTATGGCGATCCCCTCAATCTGATTATCATCGGGGAGACATACGATATCGTGCCGGCCCTTGTCCGCCGCGGCTGGCACGCCACGGAAGTCATCTGGTCAAGGGCCATTTTACGGACGATCAAGTCGTTCTTACAGGGCGAGCCCTACCGGTACTCGCCCATCAGCCCTTTGTATGTTTACGGCAGACCCCAGGATATCGGCTGGCAGAAAGCGCGCGGTACTGTTAACGAGCGCAACCACATGCGGTTCTGGCTGAGTCCAATCCGGTATCGAGGTCAGAAGGTATTTGTCGGGCAGATCAGCCGGGACATCGGAGTGAAATTCACGTTAAAATCGCCGACCATCTCGACCCATGTCATCGACCCGGACATTGACGAGGCGCGGCGCTACTTTGTCGAAGATATGGCCTATTCGCAGGCGCTGACCAGGCACGGATATGTAAAAGGTGTTGGTTTTGTCAGCAGGGAGAAGCCCAAGATGAATCTTATGGGCGATCCCATTTACACCGACGGATTGCGGGTCGTGCTTTTTTTCGAGCCCCGTCCTTACTCCCTTTCAGAAATAGAATTTCTTGAGTGGGAAATGCCACCGGGTTATTTTACGAAACATGAATAGAGTTTTGATGGTTCACCTCCAATAGGTGAGGGTAAAAACCTATCGAGGAGATTCGAAACGTGAAGGAAAGTAAGTATCTAAAAATAAAGCGATCGTTTATCGTTGGTTTGACGATTTATCTTGCACTGTTCGTGAATGCCTGTGCGACTTTCAAAAAGCCGGATACCATCAACGAGGCTTCCGTCCAGGACCGGGCGCAGACAGAGGAAAGCAACGGGATTCGGGCATCAGCCGCCCTTGTCGGCGACGAGGAGGCCGGGCAAATCTTCGGGATCGACCTGCTCAAAAAGAACATCCAGGCTCTGTGGCTTGCGATCGAAAACAACACCAATCGTCCGCTCATATTGCTGCCGACGGCTATCGACCCGGAATATTACGCGCCGCTGGAAGTCGCCTTTGCCTATCACAAGGCGTTTGCCGCCGATGCGAACGCCGCACTCGACGAGCATCTTCTGAAGTTGAATTTTCCCATAAGAAGCCTGATTTTGCCGGGATCGCAGGCATCCGGGTACATTTTCACAAGCTGGTCGGAGCAGGTAAAAGCCATTGATGTCGATCTGTTGGGCGATGATTTCAGTCAGAACTTTACCTTTTTCGCACCGAATCCGAATTCGGATCTAGATCAAGCTATCCTCGAAAGATTGGATACCATGTATTCGGCCGCCCAGCTGCAGAATATGGACAGCGAGGCCGACCTTCGCCAAGCCCTGGAACAGCTCCCCTGTTGCGTAACTAAAGATAATGACGAGCGTTCAGCCGCCGAACCCATCAATGTCGTTATTATTGGCGCTATCGACGATTGGATCACTGCTTTTATACGGAGGGGCTATGTATACCAATTGTTGAACCCGCGCTATGCCTTCGGGCGCAGCCAGGACATTTCCGGGAAGAAGCTGAGCCGAGGCTACACCAAGGCCCAGGCGCATACGATCCGGATCTGGCAGACATCGATTCTCTTTCAGGGTAAGCCGGTCTGGGTGGGTCAAACCAGTACCCGTCTAGGGGGACGTTTTTCTGACAAAGTTCCTTCAGAGGTAACACTCCCAGTAGATCCTTACATGGACGAGTCGCGCAATGACCTCACCCAGGACCTGGCCTATTCGCAGGCGTTGATTAAAATCGGTTATGTCAAAGGGGCGGAAGGTCCCCAGTCGAACGCTGCGGAAGCATCGTCTGAGAGCACTCCCTATATGACCGATGGTCTGCGGGTGGTATTGGTCTTCGGGGATCGCCCGGCTTCCTTGGAAAGTATCGATTTTTTTAACTGGGAGAGACTCGCTGACTACCGCTAAAAGCAGGCAAAGCAGCCGGCACACAGGCATGGCCGTATTCGTACAGATTAGGGGTGGGGAGAGGAATATATTTGGAATCGTGAAATGTCCGGTTTCGAAGAAAGGCCAAAATCGTTTGATCAGAAATATCCTTTTTGCGGGAATCATATTGGGTTTTATCGGCTTTCCTTTGGGCCAAAACCAACCGCAGGCAGCATCGTTGTCCGGTAAAAAGGAAATCCCCAGGATTACCTTCAAGAACCTCTCTCCACCCTACAAGGACCATGACTATTTCCAGGGCGGTCAGAAATACGGTTTTCGATTCAACGCAACCTCGTTTAGTTTAATCAATGCCTGGTGGCTTGCAGAAGCTTCCGCCTTGGTGTATGCGAGTGAAGATTTTGTCAGCTCTCGATTTAGTGCGGCCGGTCTTCCGGAAGTAAAATTTTTTACAAACCAAAGTACACAGTGCTATGTGGCCAGTAATGATAGATCCGCTATTGTTGCTTTCAGGGGAAGCGAAATCTGGAAAAAAAAAGAAAAGACCGACCTGAACGAAGAGGTATCAGATTTAAAAACGAATATCGATATTCGGCTGACGGATTGGGAGCAAGGCGGTAAGGTGCACCGTGGATTCAAAGAAGCATTAGATGAAATTTGGCCCGATCTTCTGCCTTACATCCGAAAGATCCAGGGCAAGGGGAGTAAGATATGGATCACCGGGCACAGTTTAGGTGGCGCGCTTGCAACGCTTTGTGCCGGACGATATGGCAATGTGCAGGGCGTCTATACATTCGGTTCTCCCAGAGTGGGCGATGAGGCCTTCAAGCTTGCTTTTAAAATGATTTATTTTGATATCCGACAGCCAGGGCCATGTTCACCGTTACCTCATGCATCGTCCAGTATCGGTATGAAGGCCGAGTCCATTCTAACCGCCCTTACACATTCGTATGATGAGAACGGCTACCCGCTTTATTCCCTCGCTCGTGTATTTTATTTCAGAAAAATCATCTGATGCTGACCTATTTCCTGCGGCAGTGGTATCCGGATCGATTTTTAAGATCAAATGCGATCTTGCAAAAATCTAATGATTATAATAAGATTCAGAATATCGACGCCCTTTTAACCCCGGAGCACCATCTATGGACGAGACCCGCCGACAAGGCCCTTTACCGGTTGAAACGAAATCAAAAAGTCTGAAAAGCGACATCCTGCGGCACATAGAGTTTACACTCGGCAATGACCCCCAACAGCCGGACAGTTTTTCGTGCTACCTGGGGCTGGCCTACAGCCTTCGCGACAGGCTCATCCGGCGTTGGATGGAAACCCAGCGCTCCCTCTACGATACCCTGTCGAAGCGGGTCTATTTTTTATCTCTGGAGTTTCTGCCGGGCCGGTTTCTTAAAAATTACCTGATCAGCCTCGACATGCTGGAGGAGGCCCGACGTGTGGTTGGCGACATGGGCTTTGACCTCGATGAACTGGAAGAAGAAGAATGGGACGCCGGCCTGGGAAATGGCGGGCTCGGGCGCCTGGCGTCATGTTACCTCGACTCCATGGCCTGCCGTAACCTGCCCGGATACGGATACGGCATCCGCTATGACTACGGCATATTTCATCAGGTTCTTGAAAACGGGTACCAGCGCGAACATTGCGACAACTGGATGCGTCGCGGCAATCCGTGGGAAATCCAGCGCCTTCCCGTAGAACAGCCGATCCGCTTTTTCGGCCGGTCCGAAACTTACATCGATGGCGGCGGGGTATTGCGTTACCGGTGGGTTGGCGGAGAAGTCGTCATCGCCGTGGCCTGCGACATCCTCATTCCCGGCTATGGTGACGACTACGTCACCAACATGCGGTTGTGGGCGGCCAGATCGA
>Ga0316198_10002323_pt1 | contig 11466 bp, 8 predicted proteins | sample OudBieAanoxic_MG_FD_204935 | JGI IMG/M metagenome (GOLD analysis project Ga0316198, IMG submission 204935) | Coastal sediment microbial communities from Oude Bieten Haven, Netherlands - site A anoxic | ecosystem: Environmental > Aquatic > Marine > Coastal > Sediment | place: Netherlands... | reverse complement strand
GGGCTCACGGTGGTCATCTCGGCTAAGGTCCGCCAACCACAGTTCGAAGGCCAGACGAAGACCAAACTCGGCAACACCGAGATCAAGTCGTTCGTGCAGAAGGCTCTCAACCAGGCAATCCCGGAGTGGCTCGAGCGGAACCCGGGGGATGCTCGCCGAATCGCAGACAAATCGTCTCAGGCCGCTCGCGCTCGTATGGCTGCCCGCCAGGCCCGTGACCTCACCCGACGCAAGAGCCTGCTCGAGTCGGCCGGGCTTCCCGGGAAGCTCTCGGATTGCTCCACGAAGGATCCGGAGCGGAGCGAACTGTTCATCGTCGAGGGCGACTCTGCCGGTGGTTCGGCGAAGCAGGCGAGGAACAGCGAGTTTCAGGCGATCCTGCCGATCCGCGGGAAGATCATCAACGTCGAGAAGAATCGACTGGCGAGGGTGCTCCAAAACAACGAGATCCAGTCGTTGATCACGGGGATCGGCACCGGTATCGGGGACGAATTCGAGATCGACAAGGCTCGCTACCACAAGATCGTGATCCTCACCGACGCCGATGTGGACGGCGCGCACATTCGAACGCTGCTCCTCACGTTCTTCTTCCGGCACATGCCACAGTTGATCGAGTCGGGATACGTGTGCATCGCCCAGCCGCCCCTCTACAGCGTCAAGGTCGGGTCCAAGACAACGTGGATCCAGGACGACATGGGTTTGGACGAGATCAAGGTTCAACTCGCCGGCAAGAAGCTGAACATCCAGCGGTTCAAGGGCCTCGGCGAGATGAACGCCGAAGAGCTCTGGGACACCACGATGGACCCAGACAAACGAGTACTCCTCCAGGTTGGCCTCGAAGATCAGTTCTCCGCCGAGGAGACGTTCTCGACCCTGATGGGCAACGACGTCGAAGCTCGCCGCACCTTCATCCAGCAGAACGCAAAAGACGTTCGATTCCTCGACTTCTAGGACACCGAATGCCGAACGAAGAACAGCAAAGCAGGATTGAGCTGATCGACATCGAGCGCGAGATGCAGGACTCTTTCCTGGAGTATGCGATGTCGGTCATCGTGTCTCGCGCCCTCCCCGACGTCCGCGACGGGTTGAAGCCTGTCCACCGGCGCATCCTCTACGCCATGTACGACGCGGGGATCAGGCCGGGCACGCCGTTCCGAAAGTCCGCTCGCGTGGTCGGCGACGTCGTCGGGTGGTTCCACCCGCACTCTCCCGAAGCCGTCTACGACGCGATGGTGCGCCTCGGCCAGGACTTCTCGATGAGGAATCCGCTGATCCAGCCGCAGGGCAACTTCGGCACCGTTGATGATCCCCCGGCAGCAATGAGATACACCGAGGCGCGTATGGCGGCTATCGCTGCCTTCCTCCTCGAGGGTATTGACGAGGACACCGTCAACTGGAACGCCAACTACTCGGGGGAGCGGGACGAACCCGCGGTGCTCCCGGCCCGGTTCCCCAATCTGCTGGTTAATGGCTCCACCGGCATCGCTGTCGGCATGGCGACGAACATCCCGCCGCACAATCTCACCGAGGTCGTCGATGCCGTCCTGCACGGACTCGATCATCCCGAGGCGACCGTGGAAGACCTGTCCGAGTTCGTGCAAGGCCCCGATTTCCCCACCGGTGCCTACATCGTCGGAATGGCAGGAGTGAAGCAGGCTCTCGCAACCGGGCGGGGATCCGTGAAGATGCGGGCCGTCACCGACATCGTGGAGATGAAGCGTGGCCGCATGGCGATCATCGCCACCGAGATCCCGTATCAGGTGTCGCGCGACCGGATCATGGAGAAGACGGCCGACCTGGTACGCAGGAAGGTCATCAGCGGTATCGCCGACCTCCGCGACGAATCAGACCGGGACGGAACCCGTCTCGTGGTCGAGCTGCGGAAGGATGCGAATCCCCAAGTCGTCTTGAACCTGCTCTTCAAACACACGCAACTGGAGGAGAACTTCTCGGTCAACCAGATCGCTCTCGTCGACGGTGTTCCGCGAACGCTGAACATCGCCGAGATGATCCACTACTACATCGCCCATCAGCTCGAAGTCATCGAGCGGCGGAGCCGCTACCGGCTCGCGAAGGCCGAGGCCCGCTCCCACATCGTCGAGGGGCTGCTCATTGCGCTCGACAGCATCGACGAAGTTGTTGAGATCATCAAGTCTTCCCACGACGTTGGCGCTGCTCGCACCGCCTTGATGGAGAGATTCAACCTCAGCGAGATTCAAACCAACCACATCCTCGATATGCCGCTGCGGAGGTTGACTGCTCTCGAAACTGGGAAGCTTCGCGAGGAGTATGAAGAGCTTCAGAATCTGATTGGAGAGCTCAAGGCACTCCTCGCCGACGAAGACAAGCGGCGGGTCATGATCGGAGAGGAACTCGCCGTCATCCGCGACAAGTTCGGGGACGAACGGCGCAGCCGCATCATCCCCGACACGGGGGAGATGTCCCTCGAAGACCTCATCGCCGATGAAGAACTGGTAGTTACGGTATCAGGCGCGGGCTACATCAAGTCCGTGCTCGCCACGACGTACCGGACGCAGGGCCGCGGAGGGCGTGGAGTACGCGGCGCGACGCTGCGTGAGGACGACATCGTCGAACACGTGATCCACTCCTCAGCGCATGCCTACCTGCTCTTCTTCACCAACCGGGGCAAGGTCTATCGGATTCGTGCCCACGAGATCCCGCGCAAAGACCGCAATGCGAAGGGTGTGCTCGTCCAGTCGGTACTGCCGATGGACCCGGACGAGATCGTCGAAGCGGTGATCGACACGCGCGACTACGAGGCCTACAGATACTTGGTGATGTTCACGAAACAAGGACAAGTCAAGAAGTCGAAGTTCAGCGATTATGACTCCCGAAACCAGGTGCTCGTAGCAATCAAGCTCCAGGCCGGTGACGAGGTCGTTGACGTGCGCGCGACCAACGGTGATAGCGACCTCCTGATGTTCACGAAGAAGGGCCAGGGCATTCGCTTCTCCGAAGGAGACGTACGTCCGCTCGGGCGTGCCTCTCAGGGGGTCAGGGGGATTCGGCTCCGCGAGGGCGACGAGGTGGTTGCCGGCACGACGGCCGACGAGGGCGGCGACGTGCTCCTGTTCACCGACGGAGGCTACGGAAAACGCACCAAGATGGAGCTCTTCCGGCGCCAGGGTCGGGGCGGTATGGGTGTGAAGGCCATGAAGCTCACCCGTGTTCGGGGGTCGCTCGTTGCCGCGCTCGCCATCAGTGCGGACGACGAGGTCTTCGTGATCTCGTCTGACGGCATCGTCATCCGGCAGGCGGTCGGCGAGATCAGCCGCCAACGGCGCGAGTCGACCGGAGTGAAGGTCGTGAGCATGGACGGTGGGGCAAGCCTGTCGGCCGTAGCTCTCGTTCCCAAGAACGGAGACGAAGAGGAGTAGCCGTCAAACCGCTTCTCTCAAACCCCCGGGCTATTCGGGGCTGCTTCCTACACTCGGCGTATGGCTGTTCGGCGTGTGCGACGGGTCATTCGCAAGATCGACCCGTGGACGGTGCTCAAGGTCTCCCTCGTGCTCAATGCGATTGGGGCGCTTGTGTTTGTTCTGGGTGTGTGGGTTACGTGGTCGCTGGCCGTCCAACGCGGCATCCCGGAGAAGGCCGCTGAGTTCTTCGACAATTTCTCTCTCGTCTTCACGGCGAATGGAGAGCTCTACTTCAGGGCCGTGCTCTTCTTCGCCATCGTTCTCTACGCAACGATGACCGGGCTGATGACGCTTGGAGCCGTTCTGTACAACCTGATCTCGGATGTTGTCGGCGGCGTCGAACTGATTGTGTTGGAGGAGACGTATCTCGTCCCGGCACCGCGAACCACGCCGGTACGTCCAGCGGTTCACACGCCTGGGAACGGTGCCGGCGCTTCCACGAAGACTGAGCCGGTCACCACGACGTCGGATGCCGATACCACGAAGACTGAGCCGGTCGCCAAGGTGGACGGCGCCTGATCGTTACCCCTCGAGAGCGATGAGGTCGAGTGGAAGCCGAATCGAGGCAGATGGTCCCGTTGCCGCCACGTCGAGCGGAATCTCGAAACGAGCTCGTTCGAGCAAGCAGAGTCCCTCGGCATCCTTCCGACACCAGACAAGTGCCAGGTCGGCGGTGATCATTCCGAGACCTTCGCGAAGCTCGAGCGGGATCGAGATCGGGAACGTCGTACCGGTCAGGTCGACGCGTTCGCCGTCCGGGAACGACGACACGCCGCCTTCGTCGGCCAGCGTCACGGAGGAGGAGGCGTCGTCGTTCACCTTGTAACCCTCAGGGAGCCGTACGTCGAGCAAGAGCTCAGCGGCCCCCGCTGCGGCCGACACGGTCGGCAGTGTCACCACCGTTCCGGGGAACAGCTCCGAGTCCGATGGTGTATCGAAGGTATCAACACCGGAAAGCACCAGCGTGGTGGTGACGCCTGTGGTGAGGTCGATCATCCGAATCACGTGGTTGTTCGTGTCGGCGACCCACAGGAGATCACCGTCCACAGAGAGCCCGCCCGGTTCGTAGAACTGGGGGTCGAGGCCGTCGCTCCACCCCTGTTGCGAGCCGAACAGTGTTGTCGCCTGACCGGTTGAAGTATCCACCGACTTGATCTTCGAGTTGTACGTGTCGGCAACGAGCAGCGTGCCGGCGTAGTCGTCGATACCGAGCGGATGCTGGAACCGGGCGTCTGCTCCAGTGCCGTCGAGATCGCCGAACTCGAAGAGGTTCGTTTCGCCGCCGGCAACAAGAGAGGTCTCTCCGGCCGGCTCCGCAACGACGGCGCTCCTGATCGAGCTGGACTCGGAGTCGGCGAAGTAGAGCATCCCGTCGGTGTCGAAGGCGAGACCGGATGGTTGGGCGAGTTCTGCCAGGAGCAAGGGGCCGTTTGTGGTTCCCTCTGCGGCGCTGCCCACCGACGGCTCTGCCGTGCCTGCGGCCAGGTTGATGGTCCAGATTTGGTGTGTGCCGGCGTTCGCAACGTAGAGCTCATGGTCGGCGAGTTCCAGCGCCCACGGTGAGTTGAGAACCACTTCGTCGACGGGACCTCCGACGGGCGGCCATCCCTGTTCGCCGGTTCCGGCCAAGGTCGTGACGCTCCCTGCGGCCAGATCGATGCTCCGTACTGCGTGGTTGTTGGTGTCGGCGACGTAGAGGGTGTCACCGTCGGCGAGCAAGCCCTGCGGAGAGGAGAACGACGCCTCGGTGGCGCTTCCGTCTTCGAATCCTTCTCGCCCCGATCCAAAGACGGCGGTGACCGTCCCGTCGTCGGTTGCGGCAATGATCCGATGATGGCCCGTGTCGGCGATGAACAGCCGGTCGGAGGACGGGTCGGCGTAGACCTTTCCCGGGTAGGAGAGAACGGTCTCCGGGGAGCGGTCCCGTTCGAGGACGAGCGAGATCGGCGTCGGGTCGATCTGACCAGCACCATCGAACTCCTCGAGGAGTTTCGAGATCACCGGCTGTACAACCCGGTAGACGCCCTCGCCGGCGTGAATGCCGACGGCGTTGCCTTCCGGATCGATGAGGGCGACCGTCGGCCAGGCGCGTGCTCCCCACGAATTCCAAACCTCGAAATCGGCGTCGTTGACCACGGGGTGACGGAGGTCGTAACGCTGCGTGATCTCGCGGATGTTCTCGGTGTTGCTCTCGTTGTCGAACTTGGCGGAGTGCACGCCGATGACGACGAGTTCATCGGGGAACTCGGCTTCGAGTCGCTTCAGGTCCGGGATGATGTGGATGCAGTTGATACATCCGTAGGTCCAGAAGTCCAGCAGGACGATCTTGCCGCGAAGGGAGGCGAGATCGAGCGGTTCGCCGACGTTCAGCCAATCGAGCCCGTCGGGGAACTCGGGTGCGGGGGTCCGGTCGGGCTCCGATTCCGTCGTCGACACCGCGACCGAAGACGTCGTTATGGACGATTCGGCCGAAGTTGCGGACGGCTCCGTCGTACCTCCGCCGGTGCAAGCGGACGCGACGAACGCGATCAGGCTGATGAGAACGACAAACATCCGCATGTGGACATTCAACCGCAGGTGAGCACCTACGAGGGCCGTGGACTCAGGTGGTCGAGGTGAACGAGGCGATGTCGAGGCCGATGCGCAGCGCCGCCAGGAGGTAGTCATCGGCAAACTCCTCAGGATGGTGAGTTCCGGATGGCACGAGGCCGGCCGCGGCCGTCACGGCGCCCGAGGCGAGGGCTATCGCCTCGAGGTGGGTTGCAAGATCGGCGATTCCGAGTGTGTGTGTGACGGCATCGGTGGTTGTCTGGACAACAACACCAGCCCACTCGTCGGGGGCGGGCGCCGCAACCTCGAGGCGGCGGTTCGTCATGCGTCGCCGAGCGCCCCACCGTGCGCCGACCGGATCAGGGAAGGTGACCGGTTCGCCGCTGCGCAGAGGTTTGCCCGGTTCGGTCCAAGAGAATCGGACCTCGGCCGACGGGCCGGCGACCCCGGTCTCCCTTTCGGCGAGGCTGCGCCCGATACCGGTGACCAGGTTTGCGCCCGCGAGGACTGGAACCGCGCCGGTCTCGACAGCGAGAACGTCCTCGTCGGCCCACAGGACACAGGGGATTCCGGCGGCGACCGCCTCAGCGAGGATGGCCGATTCCGGGTCGTCGGTCACAACAGCATCGAACTCAGCGACTCGATCGATACGCACCAGTCTCGGATCGCTGTCCTTCACGTCTCGACGAACGATGCCGAGTCTGTTGAGAGTTGGTTCTCCGAGAAGAAGCCGAACGGCCCGAACAGCGATCTCAGACGTCTGATCGAGAGCGATCTTCATCGGCCGGGTGGCTCAACCGGTTGCCAGGAGCCCTCGGGTGTCGGGGGGCGGCTGGGTCGCCTGGTGACCACGAGCGCCACGGCGACGGCTGCAGCAGCAGCAAGGACAGCAACATTGATCACCGGTTTCATGGTTCCGGAGCGTAGCGATTTCGCTGCACTCATGGCCCACCTGGGACCGGCGCCTCGGGAGAGCCTCATTGCTACGCTTACAGGTCCCGGGTTTGCCCGGGCGCCGAGTGTGAAGCGAAGTCCGGTGCGAATCCGGCGCTGTCCCGCAACTGTGAAGCCCCTCGGGGACGAGCCAGGACGCCTTCCCGCCGGTGTGCGACGAACCTTCGGAGGAGGGGTCACGCCGCATCCAAGACGGCTCCTCCAGAGAGAGGAGCATTCGCTTGTCCCCAAGAATCCTGCCGGCTATCGCTGCGATCGCGCTCGTTGTTGCGGGGTGTGGATCGTCGTCGGCAACGGCGGAGACAACGACGACTGCCGTATCAACCACGCAATCAACGACGACCACGAGCGAGCCGCCCCCGAGTACGTCCACCTCGGGTGCCGAAGCGACCGGCTTTCCTGTGATCGTCGAGACGGCAAACGGCCCCATCACGATTGCGGCATGGCCGGAGCACATTGTGTCACTTTCACCGACATCGACCGAAGTCCTGTTCGCTATTGGCGCCGGAGGCCAGGTGGTGGCTGTTGATGATCAGTCGAACTACCCCGAGGAAGCTCCGACCACCGACCTGACGGGCTTCGAACCGAATCTCGAAGCAATCGCCGGGTACGACGCCGACCTCGTCATTCTCATGTACGACCCCGGCGAGGTCGTGGCCGGTCTCGAGGCACTCGGCATCCCCGTGATCGTGCACCCGGCCGCCTGGACGCTGGAGGAGGCGTACGCCCAGATCGAGCAGGTCGGCGCGGCAACCGGACACGCTGCGGATGCCACTGAACTCGTTGAATCGATGAGGTCCGACATTGCCACCATCGAGGGAGCGACGGACGGCGCCGGTGCGACGTACTACCACGAGCTGAGTCCTGATTACTACACCGTGACGTCTGCAACGTTCGTCGGCACGCTCTATGAGAGACTCGGCCTGACGAACATTGCCGACGGAGCCGATCCGGACGGCTACGGCTATCCACAACTCTCTCCAGAGCACATCCTGGCCGAGGACCCGTCACTGATCTTCCTCGCCGATACGAAGTGCTGCAGCCAGGATCGCGAGACGATCGCCGGGCGACCCGGTTGGGGTGTGTTGTCTGCCGTACAGGCCGGTGCGATCTCAGAGCTCGACGATGACACCGCGTCGCGATGGGGGCCACGGGTCGTTGATCTTTTCGAGGCGATCGCCGAGGCGGTCGATAGTCAGAGCGACGAATGACCGGTGAAGAGATCCGCCCGAGCCATCTCCACTGGTGGTGGTTCGCCGGGGCGCTCGCGACCCTGGGTGCTGCGGTTCTTGTGGCCTCACTATTGGGAGCCGTCCATCTCGACGCGTCGTCGGTTGTGGCCTCATTGGTCGATCGCCTGCCGTTCGTGGGTATCGACTCGGGGTTGACGGTTCGCGAGGAGGCGATTCTCTGGGATCTGAGGATGCCGCGGATCGTTCTCGGTGGGATTGTTGGGGCGACGTTGGCGGTGGCGGGCGGCGCGTACCAGGGGTCGTTCCGGAATCCCCTGGCCGACCCCTATCTGCTCGGAGTAGCTGCCGGCGCCGGCCTTGGTGCGACGATCGCGATCGTGTACGGCCCGGCGATTCAGTCCGCGCCGTTTGGGCCGCTCCCCCTGCTGGCATTCTTCGGCGGCATCGGAGGCGTCGCAGCAACGTACGCCATCGGCTACTCGGTGCGTGCCGGAAGGACGGCGGTCACGCTGATCCTCGCCGGCGTTGCCGTGGCGGCGTTCCTGACCGCGGTCCAGACATACCTGCAGCAGCGGAATGCGGAGACCCTTCGCGAGGTCTACGGATGGATTCTCGGGCGCCTTTCGACGGTCGGCTGGACGGAGGTTTGGATGGTCCTTCCGTACGCCGTCGTAGCCACGGTTGTGATACTTGCCGGGGCACGACGACTCGACGTGCTCAGCGTCGGCGACGACGAGGCGGTCACGCTTGGAGTTGATCCCACGCGGGTGCGACTGGTAGTCGTACTGGCGGCGACTCTCGGCACGGCCGCCGTTGTGGCGGTCTCAGGACTCATCGGCTTCGTGGGGATCATCGTGCCGCACACGATCCGAATCGTATTCGGTACCAGCTATCGAATCGTCCTACCGCTCTCAGTGGTGCTCGGCGCCGCGTTCTTGATTCTGGCGGACCTCCTGGCGAGGACGATCTCCGCTCCAGCCGAGATTCCGATCGGCGTCGTGACCGCGTTCTTTGGTGCACCGTTCTTCGCGGTGGTACTCCGTTCGTCAAGGGGGCTCGGCTCGTGACGCGCGCACTCTCTCTCGCTGCCGTCGGGGTCCGGTTCAACGACTCCACGATTCTCGATTCTGTCGATCTGGCGGTCGAGAAGGGGGAGTGGGTCGGACTCATTGGTCCGAATGGTGCCGGCAAGACGACGCTTCTGAGGGCAATCACCGGGGCGGTTGCCTTCGATGGGTCGGTGGTGATCAGCGGAACGACCCTGTCAGCGATGAAGCGCCGCGAACTCGCCAGATCCGTGGCGCTGGTGCCGCAGCACCCGGTGCTTCCCCCCGGCATGCGGGTGGTCGACTACGTCTTGCTCGGGAGGACACCCCATCTCGGTGAGGTGACCGGGCCATCGCGCCATGACCTTGACGTTGTCGCAGCAGTGCTCGCTGCCCTCAGCCTGTCGGGGTTTGCGGATCGCGAGGTTACGACGCTGTCGGGGGGAGAGCTTCAACGGGTTGTGATCGCGCGTGCTCTCGCCCAGGAGTCTCCGATCCTCCTCCTCGATGAGCCGACCACCGCTCTCGACATTGGGAAGCAGCAGACGGTGTTGGAGCTCGTGGACAGCCTCCGCCGCGAGCGCGACCTCACCGTGTTGTCGGCCATGCACGACCTGACGATCGCCGGCCAATTCCCCGACCGCTTGGTGATGCTGTCCGGAGGGGTGGTGGTTGCCGAGGGACGAGGCAAGGACGTGCTCGACCCGGAGCTGATTCGCACGCACTTCGGTGCGGGTGTGAGGATCTTCGACGACGGTTTCGGCGGGATCGTTGTGGTCCCGGTGCGGTCTCAGGACGACATCAATGCTTCGAATCCCAGACCCACCACGTAGCTCAACACACCGCCGGCGAACCCGATACCGAGATTCTCGAAGGCGCTGCCGAATGGATTGGTCTTCGTCATGGTGGTCTTCGCTGCTCCGACGGCGAGCAGACCGATTCCAGCCAAGATCGCTGCGACGAAGAGCGCTGTACCGGTGTCTTCGAAGAACGCGAATGGGAGAACGGACGGGAGGGCACCGGCGAGGAAGAGACCGGCTGAAGCGAAGGCAGCGAGATACGGACTGCGTCGTTCGGTGTCTACGACGCCGAACTCGAGGCCGGCCATCACACCCATCATGGCGTCGTCGCTCTTGTCGATGATGTGAACCACCGTCTCCAGGTCGTCTCCTTTGAGACCCATTGAGCCGAACATATGCCGCAACTCGTCTCGCTCATGACCTCGATGCTCCTCGAGGTGCTTGGCCTCGAGCTTCATCTCGGCTTCGAATACCTCTTCCTGGGACTTCGTGGCGAGGTACTCCCCGACCCCCATCGAGATCATTCCGGCGAGCGCTCCGGCGACTCCGGTGAGAAGTACCTGGGTTGCGCTGAGGCCGCCACCGACGACGCCCGCAACGAGGAGGAAGGTCGAGACGAGTCCGTCGTTGACACCGAGGATGATGTCTCGCATGTATTGGCGCGAATTACCCAGGTGGTCTTCGTAGTCGGCGGGCGGGACGGGCGGTGGATGAGCGGTCATGAGCGCAATCGTACCGGCCCGACGGCTGTCTTGGTCGGCGGTCCGACGGACCGGACGCTGCCTTTCGTTCCGCGGGCTGGAGACGTCATTCGGGACGTGGTGAACCCTGGGTACGCGGGATGGACGGTACGATGTGGAGAGAGAGTCTGGAGGAACGATCACCGACGAATCCGCCACTGATGCGCCCGCAGAAGAAGCGAGTCCCGCCGCCGCCGAGGTGACCGATCCGCGCTCACTGCCGCCGTCTCCTCCGTGGTCTGCTCCCACGAAGATTGCCGTCGCCGTCGGTCTCGTGGTGTTTGCGGCGATCATCTTCTGGCTGTCGCGCGACGCGCTGCCGATCCTCGCCGTCGCAGGCATCGTGGCCTTCCTCGTGGCCCCGATGGTGCGGTTCCTGCACCGCCGCCTCCACGTGCCGAGGTGGCTCTCGCTCGCGATCGGGTACGTCGTGGTCCTCGTGATCTCCCTCACGCTGATTGCGATCCTGGCAATCGGTGTCACCCAATCACTCGCCGGGATCAATCTGGACGAAATGCAGAATTCGACGCGCAGCGTGGCCGAGTGGTTCGTAGATTGGGCCGACGGACTCGTGGTTCTCGGGGTCAGCGTTGACATGACCGAGATCACGACGCCGGTCAACGAGTGGCTGAGCGAGACCCCGTCCGAAGGCACCGGGAGTGGAGGCGTCAAGATCGACGCCGAGGCGCTCCAGACGCTGCTTGGAGGTGCGTTCAACTCAATCAGGACGGCGACAGGTCTCG
>Ga0316198_10002322_pt1 | contig 11469 bp, 8 predicted proteins | sample OudBieAanoxic_MG_FD_204935 | JGI IMG/M metagenome (GOLD analysis project Ga0316198, IMG submission 204935) | Coastal sediment microbial communities from Oude Bieten Haven, Netherlands - site A anoxic | ecosystem: Environmental > Aquatic > Marine > Coastal > Sediment | place: Netherlands... | reverse complement strand
CATGGGCACCATGATCCAGCGCTGCAATCTGGGTGAGGCAGATTATCGTGGTGAGCGCTTTGCCGACTGGCCTTCGGATCTAAAGGGCAATAATGACCTGCTGGTACTGACCCGGCCCGACGTTATTCGCGATATACATACCCGGTATCTCGACGCAGGCGCCGATATTATCGAGGCCAACACCTTCAACGCGACACGCGTAGCCATGGCTGATTACGCCATGGAAGAGCTCAGTTATGAAATCAATGTCGCGGCTGCACGACTGGCGCGCGAGGCGGCCGATGCTGTCGGCACGGATGAGAGCCCGCGTTTCGTTGCCGGTATTCTCGGCCCAACGAACCGCACCTGCTCCATATCACCTGATGTGAATGATCCGGCTTATCGCAATATTACGTTTGAGCAACTGGTCGATGCCTACAGTGAATCCACACGGGGACTGATCGAAGGTGGCGCCGACATCATCCTTATCGAGACCATCTTCGATACCTTGAACGCCAAGGCGGCTATTTATGCCGTCAAGCAGGTTTTCGAGCAGGATAATATCGAGTTGCCGGTAATGATTTCCGGCACGATTACTGACCAGTCCGGGCGTACATTGACTGGCCAGGTAACCGAGGCTTTTTACAATTCATTGAGCCATGCCGAACCCGTGTCCATTGGGCTCAACTGTGCACTTGGACCCGATGATCTGCGCCAGTACGTGGAAGAGATGTCGCGCATTTCGCAGTTCTATATTTCAGCACATCCCAATGCAGGTTTGCCCAATGAAATGGGTGGTTATGATCTCGGCGCCGATGACATGGCAACGGCAATCGCGGAATGGGCCGAGAGTGGTTTTCTGAATATCGTCGGGGGCTGCTGTGGTACTACACCGGACCATATTCGTGCATTTGCTGAAGCCGTTAAGCACAAGCAGCCGCGCAAAATACCACAGCTGCCGGTTGAGTGCAGGCTGTCAGGTCTGGAGCCGTTCAATATAGGCGAAGACTCGCTGTTCGTGAATGCCGGTGAACGCACCAATGTGACCGGTTCAGCGAAATTCAAGCGCTTGATCAAGGATGAGGAATATGAAGAAGCGCTGAGTGTCGCACAGCAACAGGTTGATGATGGCGCCCAGATTATCGACATCAACATGGATGAGGGTATGCTCGACTCGGTCGCTGTGATGAAACGCTTCCTCAACCTGATTACTGCCGAACCGGAGATATCACGTGTACCAGTAATGATCGATTCTTCCAAATGGGAGGTCATCGAAGCTGGATTACGCTGCATCCAGGGCAAGAGTATCGTGAATTCGATATCGCTCAAGGAAGGTGAAGACGCCTTCATAGAGCATGCTAAAAAGGTCCGCCGTTACGGTGCTGCGGTCATCGTAATGGCGTTCGATGAACAGGGCCAGGCGGATACTTTGGAACGCAAGGTCGAAATATGTACGCGTACGTACCGGATACTCACCGACAAGCTGGGCTTTCCGCCGCAAGATATCATTTTTGATCCCAACATATTTGCCGTAGCAACCGGGATTGAAGAACACAATAACTATGCCGTTGATTTCATCGAGGCAACGCGCAGCATCAAACAGACATTACCGCACGCAATGGTGTCCGGTGGTGTATCCAATGTGTCGTTTTCTTTTCGCGGCAACAACCCGGTGCGTGAAGCGATTCACTCGGTGTTCCTCTATCACGCTATCAAGGCGGGCATGGATATGGGCATCGTTAATGCAGGCCAGCTGGCCGTATATGACGATCTGCCGGAGGAACTGCGGGAAGCCGTAGAAGATGTCATTCTCAATAAATCGAGTGATGCCACTGATCGTCTGATCGAGATCGCACCTGGTTACATGGGTGATGGCACAACAGCACACATCAAGGAAGACCAGGCATGGCGCGATAAACCGGTGAATGAAAGACTTGCGCATGCGCTGATAAAAGGCATCACCGATTACATTGACGAAGATACGGAAGAAGCCAGGCAGCAGGCGAAACGGCCATTGCATGTGATTGAAGGTCCATTGATGGATGGCATGAACGTCGTTGGTGATCTGTTTGGTGAAGGCAAGATGTTCCTGCCGCAGGTGGTGAAGTCCGCGCGCGTGATGAAAAAGGCCGTGGCGCATTTGATGCCTTACCTGGAGGCGGAAAAAAATAGGTCCAGCAGCAGTAATGGCAAAATCCTGATGGCGACAGTCAAAGGTGATGTACACGATATTGGTAAAAATATTGTCGGCGTGGTGTTGCAGTGCAATAACTATGAAGTGATTGATCTGGGTGTGATGGTGCCCGCAGATACGATATTGCATGAAGCGGAAAAACATCAGGTCGATATCATCGGCCTGTCCGGTTTGATAACGCCTTCGCTGGAAGAAATGGCGCATATGGCGGCTGAAATGCAGCGTCTGGGTCTTGATATTCCGTTGTTGATCGGTGGCGCCACCACATCACGTATACACACGGCAGTGAAGATCGATCCGAAATATTCCAGCGCGGTTATTTATGTGCCGGATGCATCACGTGCTGTTGGTGTTGCCGGTGAGCTGTTGAGTGAAGATCGCAGTGATGGCTACGTTAAAAGCATCAAGCAGGAATATGCGCAAATGAGAGAACAGCGCGAGCAGCGCGCTTCAACGAAAAAATCCGTGTCTCTGCAACAGGCACGGGACAATTGTTATAAAGATGACTGGGAGCACTACACACCACCGGTGCCGACATTCCTTGGCCTGAAAACATTCGATGATTATGATCTGCAGGAGCTGGTCAAGTACATCGACTGGACACCCTTCTTTCATACCTGGGAACTGGCCGGCAAATACCCGAAGATACTGGATGATGAAGTCGTGGGCGAGCAGGCAAGGCATTTGTTCGCAGATGCACAGGACATGCTGCAGAAAATCGTTGATGAAAAGTGGTTGACTGCGCGTGCCGTTATCGGCTTTTTCCCGGCCAACAGTTTTGATGATGACATCCTGGTTTTTTCCGATGAATCACGCGATGAAGTTGTCACGGTGTTGCATCATCTAAGGCAACAACTGGCGAAGCCACCGGAAAGACCGAACTGGTGCCTGTCTGATTTCCTCGCGCCTGTGGAAACAGAGGTCAAAGATTACATTGGCGCCTTTGCGGTCACGACCGGGATAGGTATCGAGGAGCATGTAAGGCGGTTCGAGGCTGCACACGATGATTACAGTAGCATTATGCTCAAGGCGCTGGCCGACCGTCTGGCCGAAGCTTTTGCCGAACGCATGCATCAACGCGTACGTAAGGAATTCTGGGCTTATGCGGCCGATGAAAAGCTGACGAATGTGCAGCTGATCGCTGAAGAGTACAGGGGCATCAGGCCGGCCCCGGGTTACCCGGCCTGTCCGGACCATACCGAAAAGCAGACCCTGTGGGAGCTGATCGAGCCGGACAGAAATGCCGGTGTCGATATTACTGACAGTTTTGCAATGTATCCGGCTTCTTCTGTTTCAGGCTGGTATTTTTCACACCCGAAATCACAGTATTTTGGAACCGGAAAAATACAACGGGACCAGGTTGAGGATTACGCAGAGCGTAAGAACCTTGAAAAACAGGTGGTTGAGCGCTGGCTGGCGCCGGTACTGGCTTACGATGCCTGATTGTCGGAAAATCTGACGCAGTCCGAATATTTTTAACTCATTGTATTTAAAGAGAGTAATTGCTTGCTTGCTATATCTGGATGCTGATCAGCGCTAGCAGGGTGTCAGCAAAGATTACATTCGCGTGTGTTCTCATTCCCTGATCCCCAAAAATAAATATTAAAAAACAATAAGTTAACTATATTGGCAAGGTAAATGCATGCTTAAAAGAGTTTCTACAGAATTTCTTTCTTGTTGTTTGAAAGGGAAGCTGTTTGCAAGATGTAAGACTCTCTCACCTTTATGCCGGTACCCTGTGCCGGCGTTTTTTTGCATGGAATACGGATACTCTTATCCTGTTTACAAGCAGAATGTCAATCTTGAAAAGCTGTGGATAACTTTGGGGATAATTCTGCACCAGGATGAAGCACTGTATCGCCCGCTATGATCTGGACCAGGTCTAGCAATAAAATGCAGCTAGAAGAAATAACCCAATTAAAACAATTGAATAGCAGTTATTTTATAAAAAGTATTGACAGATTCCCTTCATAATGTTCTTCTAATATTGCTGCCAGTCAGGCTTGTTTTTCGCCTGTGTACAACTCCTGCCTGTAGACATGATTCACGGCCTTTGGTGGATAAGCTCATCGAATTAAAAAGATATTTCAACGGGTTATAATTGCTGTCATTCAAACTTACCGAAACCATGTCCATCATTCGTTTACGAAACATCAGCGTCAGTTTTGGCGGTCCCGCCATTCTGCACAACATCAGTCTGTCGATCGATGCCGGAGAACGTGTTTGCCTGCTCGGCAGGAACGGCATGGGTAAATCGACCCTGATGAAAGCCATTGCCGGGGATCTTGTCCCTGATAGTGGTGAAATCGAGCGCCAGCAGGGACTGGTAACAGCTAAACTGGATCAGCAGGTCAATATTGGCGCGGGCGGCGCGGTGTTCGATGTGGTGGCTCAGGGACTGGGTGAATCTGCGGAGCTGCTGAAAGCTTATCACCATGCCGTTCACAAGCTTGCAGTGGAGCATAACGGCAGGGCCGAAGCAGAGCTGGAGAAAGCCCAGCATGCGGTTGAGGTGGCAGGGGCATGGCAACTGAACCAGCAGGTTGAATCCATACTCAGCCGAATGAAGCTCGATGGCGATGCGAGGGTTGAGACCCTGTCAGGTGGCATGAAAAGGCGTGTTCTGCTGGCGCGGGCACTGGTGCAGAAGCCGCACTTGCTGCTGCTGGATGAACCCACCAACCACCTCGATATCTCTGCCATAGACTGGCTGGAGGAGCAGTTACTGGCGTACAACGGGGCCCTGCTGTTCGTCACCCATGACAGGGCATTTCTACGCAAGCTGGCTACAAGGATTATCGATCTCGACCGCGGCGAGTTGAAAAGCTACCCCGGCGACTACGATAACTTCCTCAGGCGCAAGGATGAGTTTCTGAAGGCGGAAGCAGAAGCCAATGCGCGTTTTGACAAAAAACTTGCACAGGAGGAAGTCTGGATACGACAGGGCATCAAGGCGCGGCGCACACGTAACGAGGGCAGGGTGCGCGCACTACAGAAATTGCGCAATGAGCACCGGCAGCGAAGGGATCTTCAGGGCAAGGCCGCAATGAAGATTTCCGAGGCGGAGCGTTCGGGCAAGCTGGTGGTAGAGGCAAACGACATTGGCTTCAGCTACCAGGGAAAGCCACTGGTGAAAGACTTCAGTACGACCATTATGCGTGGCGACCGCATTGGTGTTATCGGCCCCAATGGTGCAGGCAAGACAACCCTGCTGAATATACTGCTCGCTGAGCTTGAGCCGCAACAGGGCAGGGTAAAAACAGGAACCAATCTCGCCGTTGCCTATTTCGATCAAATGAAGGCGCAACTCGATGAAGAAGCGTCGGTTATCGATAATGTATCGCACGGCCGTGAAAGAATAGATATCAACGGAAAATCCAAACATATCATCGGCTATTTACAGGAATTTTTATTCTCACCGGAACGCGCACGTTCCCCGGTCAAGTCGCTCTCCGGTGGTGAACGCAGCCGTTTACTGCTGGCCCGGTTGTTTTCACAGCCTGCCAACGTGCTGGTACTGGATGAGCCGACCAATGATCTTGATATCGAAACCCTGGAACTACTGGAAGAACTGCTGCTGGAGTTTGCTGGTACCGTGCTGCTGGTCAGTCATGACAGGGAATTTTTAAACAATGTGGTTACCAGCACCCTCGTGTTTGAGGGTGATGGCAGGGTGGCCGAGTTTGTTGGAGGCTATGATGACTGGATCAGGCAGCGCGAGATCGATCCATTCAGTGAATCGCCGCTAAAGAATAATGCCGCCAGCAGCGGCAAGGAAGCCATTCAAAAGAAACCAAAAAAGCTCAGTTATAAGGACCAGCGCGAGCTGGACAAGCTGCCGGAAAAAATTGAATTGCTGGAAACACGGGTTCAGCAGTTGACTGAGGAAATGGGTCAGGCCGAATTCTTCCAGCAGGACAAAGACATTATCGTCAGTACGCAAAAACAGCTTGAAACAACCAGTACTGAACTGGATGCCTGCTATAAACGCTGGGAACAGCTGGAGTCAGCCGAGCTCTGACTGGATTATGTGTACTGGTCGCGGCTTGATCTGACAGTAACGCCTGATTATTACTCACCGATATAATTCTTAATGGACATTAAAAAGTCCACAGATAAAAGCCTGGATGAAGCGCAGCGTAATCCGGGTTGTTAGTTGGTGGAAACATCCCCGGATTACGTTTCACTCCATCCGGGCTACGGCATGCTGGTAACGCGTAGGGTGCAATAGCGAAGCGTATTGCATCGACTGCATCCGGTGGATTACGGCTAACGCCTAATCCACCCTACGGGTATGCGAAGCACGAGCGCCCGGGGCGTATTTCTTTGGTTACTTTCTTTATACGAGTAAAGACAAATTCATAGGGAATGAATTTGTGCTGCGAAGCAGACACGTAGGGTAAATCACAGGGATGTGATTTACAAAGTAACTCGCTCCAGCAGGAGCGAAACGAATGATTAGTTACACGTGATAATAAAAATATAAAATAATGTTGCTGCAATCAATAAAAAATGTTATTAACCACTATCAATTCATGTTCGCGACTAAAGTCAATCCTACGAAATAACAAATAATTCCGTGTACTCTGTGACCTCTGCGGCTAATCAAATATCAGTTCCGGGAACCCGGCATTGCCTTGTACACCACCCGTATGCACAGCGACGATGCGCGCGCCTGTTTCGAATGTACCCTTGCTGATCAGGTCAAACAATCCGAAGAACATTTTTCCTGTATATACTGCATCGAGTTCGATACCAAAATCTGATTTGAATTTTTTTATAAAAGCAAACAGTTCTGCTGATGTGCTGGCGTAACCGCCAAAATGATAGGCGTTTTCGATGTGCCAGTTATGTACGGAAGTGTAGCCGCATTCAGTCAGCATTTTTGTAACATCGCTGTTGAGCAAGTCCGCGCCTTTGAGTACGGCAAAACCAATGGCGTGTTGATCCGTGTTCAATGCGGTTGCAATACCGGCAAGAGTTGCGCCTGTTCCACAAGCGACAGCAATGATATCAAAGGCAATATCAATATCCGTAACTATTTCGGCACAGCCTTTCAATGCCAGTTGATTACTGCCACCTTCCGGTAGTAGATAAAAATCACCATAGCGTTGATGTAATTGATTTATGAAATCGGTCGAGGTTTTGTTGCGATAGGTTTCACGGTTCACATACTCGAGTTGCATGCCGCAAGAGCGCGCAAATTGCAGGGTGGGATTCAGACTGTCATGTGATTCACCCCTGATAATGCCGATAGTTTTGAAGCCGAAGCGTTTTCCTGCGGCAGCTGTGGCATAGATATGGTTTGACCAGGCGCCGCCGAAAGTGAGCAGGGTATTATGGTTTTGTTTTCCCGCCTGTAGCAGGTTGTACTTGAGCTTTCGCCACTTGTTGCCGCCAATATAGCTATCCGCGAGGTCCTCGCGTTTAACATATAAAGAAACGCCTGCTGTTTCGAGCAGGCGTGACTCAAGCTTCTGGAGGGGTGTGTCGTTTACAGAAAACGCGTTTGCGCTCAGCGTTTTTCTACCACGTGAATAACTCTGGAATATTCAAAAAATACAACACGGTCAGGATATGTCCAGCTGGTGATGGGCGGTTCGCCTACAGCTGCTGAGATTTCAGCGGGACGACCCAGTTCATTCTGAACCTTGTCCATCGACATGCCACGCCTCGGAAAGTCAACTGGACTGATTACGATGGTGTCACCTGGTTGCATTTCGAGCACATCACCACGGACCTGTTCAACCACAACTTCTTCTACGATGACATCTTCAGCGGCGGCTTCTTCTACCACAACGACTGCTTGCTCCGGCTGTTCAATCGCCATCGGCTGCGCCTGGTCGGGCTCGTCATAACGTTCTGACATGGCAGGACGGTCGGCCATTGACATGGCAGGAATCATCAGCCCGGCTAGAATAATTATTTTTTTATACATAACTCCCTCTTCGCAATAATGCGCGTGCTAATTCTGAGTGTAGCACTTGCAACGGGATTTTGCGGTCTAAAGCAGCCGCATCTGCCATGTTGAGCAGGGGCTGTGCGGAGTTTAGCCGTTGTATTTTTGCAGTACCAGGCAGGCGTTTGTGCCACCAAAGCCAAAGTTGTTCGACATCACGGTGTTGAGTTCAATATTGTCTTTTCTTTCGGTAACGATAGGCATGTCTTTGGCAGCTTCGTCGAGGTTGTCGATATTCGCTGAAGCCTGGATGAAGCTGTTTTCGACCATCAGCAGGCTGTAAATCGCTTCCTGTACACCTGATGCGCCCAGCGAATGTCCCGCAAGCGATTTACTCGAGCTGATTGGCGGTACCCTGTCGCCATAAGTTTCGCGAATTGCCTCCAGTTCCCTGGTGTCGCCAACAGGCGTGCTGGTGCCGTGAGTGTTGATATAGTCGAGCGGTTGTTGCAGATGCTCGGTTGCCATTTGCATGCAGCGCACGGCGCCTTCACCTGAAGGGGCAACCATATCTACACCATCCGAGGTGGCGCCATAACCGACGATTTCAGCAATAATGTTAGCGCCGCGGTTCAGTGCATGTTCGAGTTCTTCAATAACCATGGCGCCACCGCCACCGGCTATGACAAAACCATCGCGGTCAGCATCGTAGGGTCGCGATGCTTTCTCCGGAGTTTCGTTGTACTGGGTCGACAATGCGCCCATGGCATCGAACATCATGCTCAGTGACCAGTGCTCCTCTTCGCCGCCACCGGCAAAGATAATATCCTGCTTGCCCATCTGGATCAGTTCATAAGCATTGCCGACACAGTGTGTGCTGGTAGCGCATGCTGAGCTGATCGAGTAGTTCACGCCCTTGATATGGAAGGGTGTTGCCAGGCAGGCAGATACCGTGCTGCTCATGGTTCTTGGCACCATGTAGGGGCCAACGCGGCGCAGACCCTTGTTGCGAAGAATATCGGCGGCCTCCACCTGGTTTGAAGACGAACCCCCACCGGAACCCATTATGATACCTGTGCGTGGGTTGGACACCATGTCATCAGCCAGGCCGGCATGTTCGATAGCCTGTTGCATGGAAATATAGGCATAGGCAGCCGAGTTGCCCATAAAGCGCTTGACCTTGCGATCGATGTGGGCGTCGAGATCGATATCAATACTGCCGGCAACATGGCTACGCATGCCCATGTCGACATATTCTTGCTGGAATTTAATACCGGAGCGGCCCTGTTTAAGTGAATCAAGTACGGCATTTCTGTCGTTTCCAAGACAGGAAACGATGCCATAACCAGTAACAACAACACGTTTCATAAAAATCTCTAAAAATTATCGGTAGAGGTAAATAATCCTACTTGCAGGTTTTTTGCGGTGTAAATAACCCGGCCATCAACGGATAACTCACCATCCGCGATACCCAGCACCAGACCTCTGGCAATGACCCTTCTGATATTAATCTGGTAGCGGACTGTATCGGCGGACGGTAGTACCTGACCGGTGAATTTTACTTCACCTACGCCGAGTGCACGCCCACGGCCGGGGTAGCCGAGCCAACCCAGGTAAAAGCCAACCAGCTGCCACATCGCATCCAGCCCCAGACATCCCGGCATCACCGGATCACCATCAAAATGGCAGTCAAAAAACCACAGCCCGGGTTTTATGTCCAGTTCAGCCTGGATTTCGCCCTTGTTGTACTCACCGGTATTGTCAGCAATGTTTGTGATACGATCAAGCATGAGCATGTTTGGCAGGGGCAATTGTGCATTGCCGGGCCCAAAAAGCTCACCGTGTCCGCATTTTATTAATTCATCATAGGTGTAGGAACTTTGACGGTTCATTGAGGCTGCTTCTGTATTGTTTTTAGGTTTCTTGTTTGCGAGCATTTTGGTTTGGCTAAAAAGGACCGATTTTATAGGAAATTGCCTGACGATGGTATCTGACATAATCGAATGAGAAAGGAAATATGCAGGAAATTCTGCTCATTAGCCTGCTGCTGGCAGTAATCGCCTACTGGTGGGATACCATGCGCACCAACGAGATAGCCATGCAGAGCTGCCGACGCATCTGCCAGTCCACGGGTGTTCAACTGCTGGATGCGACTGTATCCAGGCAACGGCTGTGGTTGCGAAGGCATCCTCAAGGTGGGGTTCAGATATGCCGTTTATACAGCTTCGAATACAGCCAGGATAGCGAAAACCGCCAGTTCGGTTATATCGTGTTGCTCGGGCACCAGGTGGTAGAGAGCAAAATCGGGCCATCAAACGCAGTGGAGTCCGGCCCGGGTCCCGGGTCGGACTCCACCATGCATTAGCCCGCATTTCTCACCAGGCCGCTGAATCTCCCGAGTAACCGCATGATTAGAAAACCCGAAGCTCGATTTCAATCTAATGCAGTCTGTTTGGTGGGGCGCTATTTCGTTTCATGCACATCTGTAGCGTCCCTGCGTACACACCTTCCTTCAAACCATAGCTATTGCTATGCTTTTCAGTCCAGATGCGCACTCAGAAACGCTACAGATGTACCTGAATCCGAAATCCTGGTGAGAAATGCGGGCTGGATCAGGACTGGCTGTATCAGTAGGTAAAGAAGCGTTTGCTGAATTGCAGGCGTGCCGGGCCTTCCTCACCTTCAGGCGTGATGTTGAGCTTGAATTTCAGGAATTCACCATCGCTGACTTTCAACTCGGCAATGTAATAGATCGCAGTATCTTCCTTGATTTCGCGGAATTCGAGATTTTTCAACTGCCCGGTCAGGTTGCTGGCGTTGCCTGCAACAGTAGCAGCAACAGGTTTGCCCGTTGTTCCCATGACTTTCTTCAATACCGTAATGTTGACAATGATGCGGTTATTGCGACGTGTCAGCTCATATGCCTTGGCAATTTCCGGAGACAGGATGTCGCTTCTAAAAGCGTTGTAATGGACGACATAATCACCGAAAACCCTCGAATTTTCAGCGGTAGCATTAACGCCGAAGCCGAGCAATACAAGTATGAACAGGCTTTTTATAAACAGGTTCATTTTTCCTCGCAAACAGGATGACCCACGCATACGATATCTCCTCATAAGTATTCGTTATAACAATTATAGGGTAACACTATTGAGGTCATAAGGTACATTCTCAATAGCGGCATAAAGTCTACAATAGTATGGATATCGATGTTTTTCGACCATAAATGAGTATTTATTGACCAGCCGGCACCAGCTCCAGCAGCTTGTAGCCGATGCAGTCAAGCCTCCAGCCTCTCAATACCAGCAAATCGCGTTTCCCCAAAATAAGCTTTTCAGCGTCTTTGCGATTGCACAGCATGCCCTGTGAAATCCCGAGTGCGGAAGCCTTTTTACCC
>Ga0316198_10002321_pt1 | contig 11470 bp, 17 predicted proteins | sample OudBieAanoxic_MG_FD_204935 | JGI IMG/M metagenome (GOLD analysis project Ga0316198, IMG submission 204935) | Coastal sediment microbial communities from Oude Bieten Haven, Netherlands - site A anoxic | ecosystem: Environmental > Aquatic > Marine > Coastal > Sediment | place: Netherlands... | reverse complement strand
ACCACCCGGGAACTGCTGGAAATCTAGACTCCCGGCACCAAGGAAACTCGCGGTCATCGTGTTCGACATGGACCCGAGAAACGCAATGACATCGCCACTGCTGGGTGGATCAGCCGCCACCAGGATGCCGTGATCGAGTACCTCCGCGAAGAAAATCGAGTCTTGAAGCAACAACTCGGGGGCAGACGCCTTCGCCTGACCGACGCCCAGCAACGCCGCCTGGCGGCGAAAGGAAACGCCCTCGGATACCGGGTACTGTCCGAGGTCGCGACGATCGTGACGCCCGACACGATTCTCCGCTGGCATCGGCGACTGATTGCCAAGAAGTGGGACTACAGCGCCAAACGAAGAGACGCAGGGCGGCCGCCCGTGATGAAGGAGATCGCAGACCTCACGGTTCGCATTGCCAGGGAAGCGCCGAGCTGGGGCTACACGCGAATCCAAGGTGCCTTGGCTAATCTGGGCCACAGGGTCGCCCGCACAACCGTGGCCAAGATCCTCAAGCAGCACAGAATCGAACCTGGTCCAGAGCGTGGCAAGCGCACGCCGTGGAGCACGTTCCTCAAATCTCACTGGGAATGCCTTGCGGCCACAAACTTCTTCACCATCGAGGTCTGGGGCTTGCGAGGTCTCGTTACGTTCTATCTGTTGATCGTGATGGAGCTTTCGACTCGCCGGGTTCATCTTGCGGGAGTCACGCCCAATCCGAACACGGCGTGGATGATGCAGATGGGGCGCAACCTGACCGCCCCTGATGGTGGGCGAGTGCCTCGAGAAGATGATTTTCTTTGACGAACGTTCTCTCCTGCGAGCGGCCGCCTCTTTCGTGGACCATTATCACGAAGAGCGCAACCACCAGGGCCTCGACAATCAACTCATCGATCCCACACAGGATGTCGGCCACGCGGATGGCGAGATTCAATGCCGTGAACGACTCGGCGGCATTCTTCGTTACTACTTCCGTCAAGCAGCGTAGGCTCTTGCGCCCCTCTCACACGACCAGCAATCTCTCCTGCGTCTTCGCTCCGACTGTCCGGTGGCCGACCGCATAAACGGACCATACGGGTATGCTAGGCGAGTGAATCGGGGCTGCGGCGAGTTTACAGAATTCTACTTACCGGACTTCGGTACTTTCGAGGTCGGTCGGAAACGTCGCTAATCCCTCCTAGCCACCGCGCTTGATCTCTTCCTTGGTGAAAGCTAAACCAGAACGGCGTCAGATCGGTGGAAGACCAGAATCCCCGACTCGGGTGCGTTCAAGGGGCACGTTTTGTCACCTCGGGGGGCGATATGCCCCTACCGTGCCGGTCAGATCGATCGTCGTAAGCCGCCAGCAGCTCGTTCATCATTGCGGAATCGATAGGGGGGTGTACGGCGGTTCGGGGCCGGATGACACGAATTCGGTTGCGGGATTGAAACCTAACCCGACATAGCGACCGAATACTATCGCTTTGCAGGCACGACTCACAATGCGACAGATTCTGTCACGATTCCCAGCTGCAAACCGACGATCATGTCTCCGAGTGATCGTATACTCTGGCCACCCCCCAACGTGTAGAAAGGACTCAGCATGTCGCGAACCGCTTTTCTGACGCTTCTCCTTATCGCCATCGTCGCTTCGACTCCCGCGACGGCCCTGACCGTCAACGAAAGTCAGAAGCTCTTCGCCGTTGACGGTGTGGCCCGTGATTATTTTGGTTACGCTGTGGCCATATCGGGTGACATCGCCGTCGTAGGGGCATTCGCCGACGACCTCGATCTAAGAGACGCGGGGGCAGTCTACGTCTTTGACCGGGTGGACGGAGACTGGGTGCAGCAGGCAACGCTACGGCCAGACGACCCGGTCCAAGATCACTATTTTGGCTGGTCCGTGGCTGTTGACGGAGAGACGATCGTCGTTGGAGCTCCGGGAGATCGTTGGTTGTCGTGGGATACCGGGTCGGCCTATGTGTTTACCCGTTCGCATGATCTGTGGATCCAGGAGGCCAAGCTCATAGCTGCCGACGCTCAACCCCGCGCCGAGTTCGGGAGCTCGGTTGCGATCTCCGGCGATACCGTGCTGATCGGAACACCTCTCGCACACGTGTTCGAGCCGGAATTGATGACAAATCAGGGCGCGGTCTACGCATTCTCTCGCTCGGCCGGTGAGTGGACACAACAGGCGAAATTGCTGGCCTCCGATGGGACTAGGGGGGATGAGTTCGGAACATCAGTGGCAATGGAGGGCGATACGGCGGTAATAGGAGCGCCGCTCGATGATGCCCCTCATGCGTCGGGATCGGCATACGTGTTCAGCCGATCGACCGGAGTATGGGAGCAGCAGGCGAAGCTGCGCGCGACATTCCCCGTGGAGCAAGATTTCTTCGGGGACTCGGTATCCTTGTCTGGCGACACTGTCATCGTCGGCGCACCGTTTCTCCACGGCATGAAAAGCGATACAGGTTCGGCTTACGTATTCACGAAGTCACAAGGCGTGTGGGCGCGGAAGGCGAAGCTCGTCCCGTCGGATGCCGATTTGAGGGCAAACTTCGGGTGTTCGGTAGCGATTTCGGGCGACACGGCGGTGATCGGGGCAAGATTTGACGACAACTTCCGCTACGACACGGGTTCGGCATATGCGTTTACGCGGTCAAGTGATGTGTGGACCGAGCAGGCCAAGCTGCTGAGCTCTTACTTGCCGGAGCACAGTGAGCTCGGACAATCGGTCGCACTGGACGGAGATACTGCGGTGGTCGGTGCTCCGGGACTATTCGCGGGAGCGCTGTATTCCGGCTCGGCGTACGTATACACGGTTGGCGAGTATCGAACCATCGTTCTCGATGTGAAGCCCGGGGGTTCTCAAAACCCGATCAATCCCGATTCCTACGGTGTCATCCCTGTGGCGATCATGGGTAGTCAGGATTTCGACGTGACGAGCGTGGACCGTGCCAGTCTTCGATTTGGGCCACGGTTCGCCCAGACCGCCCACAACTTGACCGAGTCTTTCACCTATGACGACCACCTGGAGGACCTGAATCTGGATGGATTCACGGATCTGATGACACACTACCGGGTGCGCGAGGTAGGGATCACGTGCAGGGACGAATCGCTTACGTTGATCGCAATGACGGTCGATCGCCAGCTCTTGGTCGGAACGGATTCGATTACGACAAGGCCCTGCCGATGGTTCCGCAGTCCTGCGATCTGGATGCTGAACGAAGAACCTGACGCAAGGTCCCGTCAAGACGGGCCTGTCAACATCGACAGAAAGTGAACTGAGAAGTCGCCAGAGTCTGCCAGCGAGTTGAGATCGACGATTTCACCGTGTCTTGCGCGTCCAAGTCGAACGAAATCCGGTGAAGGAGTGATCGCAGGACATCGAATCAGGCGGCATTGACTCGATGCGGGCAACTCTGGATGTAGCGAGGTACGTATCTGCTAACGCGACAATCGTCAGCGCAAGGAATCGAGAGTCAAGCAGCACGGCGAAGGTCGATGACAGGCAGACGCTTGCGACCTTCGACGTAGCCCACCGCGAGTTGGACCTTCTCAACGTCGCCCGTGGATCGCGCGGTCGAGCGCATAGGAAGGATAAAGCAGGTTTTCGGTCGAAGGGTAAAGTACTCGGGGTCCGAAGGTCTGGTAACGGGTAAACTCCCCCTGACACCGAACATCCAACCTGTCGTGCCCCGAGCCGGCGGAAACAAAACGTAGGGTCCACCACGGACACACATCCTCCCGGCAGCGCCTCTACTGCGCCCGATGCTTCACATCAGGACTCGAGGGCGCCCGCGTACTCCGGGTTCGGTTCGTTGGAGGAAGAATCCTCCTCGGCCCGCGCCGCCTCCGGAGGATGGATCGCCGCGAGAATCCTCATCGGTGGCGAGCGAGGTACTCCCGAGCTCGGTCCGACTGGTCACCGTACCAGTAGACCTCGGCCAGGAACACCAGGGCCTCGAGCAGTTCGGCCGTCGAACCATCCGCTCCGGCCTCCTCCACGACACGGTCGAGCAAGGCCACCGCCTTGGAAGTGTCGCTGGACATGTCGAGGATTCTCGCGGCCATGCCGATGCGTTGGATGTGGTCCATCGTCGACCTCCGTGTCCTCCATGGCTGAATTTGGGACCTCGGGCTCCGGCGTCAAGCCCGGGAGCTCGCCTGGACTCGGTTTCGTAGTACGTCTTATCGAGGAGGTGGCGTTGAGCGATTCCGCTGAAGTCACCCGGCTGCTTTCGCGCTGGGCCGACGGCGAGCTGCGACGGCTCGCGGGCGGGCCGACAAACTCGGACGGCCCCACAGTCTGGGCACCACCAAGATGAGGTTGTGAATCACCAACCGCGATCTCCGGTGGCGGGGTTGCCTGTGATTGCCCCAACGCGTAAGTATCGACCGTGAAGCGAGGAATACGCATCGCGATCGTTCATCGCAGCCGCCTCTTTCGCGACGGCCTGTCCTTTTACCTGAACCGCCAGGACGACATGGAGGTCGTCGGAGCCGAGTCGGAGGTGGAGATCTTGCTGGCGAGGCTCGGCGAGGCTCGGCCGACGCTGGCCGTTCTCGACCTCGGTGTACCACGACGCGACGGGCTCGGAGAGGCTCGACTGCTGCGGCAACACGCTCCCACGCTGCCGATCTTGATGATCGGACTGACAGAACTGGAGTCGGACTTCGTCGCCTCCGTCGAATCGGGGGCCAGAGGGTGCGTCCGACACGACGACTCGCTGGATGATCTTCGCGAGCAGGTCGAGGCTCTCGCTGCCGGTGTTGTCCGCTGCTCCGCGAAGGAAGCCGAGATCTTGTTCCGCCGCGTCTCCGGACTTTCTCGTCGCAACAGCCGTGACCGTTTCGTACGTCTCACCTCCCGACAGATCGAGATCGTGACGCTGGTCGAGTGCGGGTTCAGCAACAAGGAAATCGCCCAGCGTCTGGGAGTGGCCCTCCAGACCGTCAAGAACCACGTACATCACGTGCTCGACAAGTTGAAACTCGACACGCGATGGGACCTCGCCCGATACGCTCGAGAGTCGGGAATCCAGAGGCCATCGGGCACCAGCGCGTACTAGTACCCAATCCGACGAAATACCGATCTCTTGGCCGGCGGACGGGCCGTCCGTAGGCCTGCGAGTACCGGGTCCGACGGTACCGCGGTCCATGGGTAGGGCCTCGAACTCTGCGTAGGCTCTCGGTCGATGGGAGCCCGACGATGATCGAACAACAACCACAGATCAGGATCGTCTTGGCTTTCGGGCCGTCCCTACTTCGGGATCTCGTCGGAGACATTCTCTCCAACGAGGTGGACATGCACGTCGTGGCTGATTGCTCTCGTCACGAGACGAGTCCGGAGCTGATCCAGGAATTGAAGGCCAACGTCGTGGTCTCGGGTATCGATGGAACAAACGACCGGGACCAACGCCGCCGCCTGTTGGAGCGTATCCCGCGACTGACGATCGTCAGATTGCCCAGCGACGCCGAGTTGGGCTGCCTCGAACAGATGCGCCCGAAACTCTGGCGCGTGAGCTTGCTCGAGAGAGACCTGCCCACGGTGATTCGAATCGCCGTGGGTGCCGCTCGCGGGCCCGAGGGTCCACTCGATGACCTCGACGCCTTGGCACACCGCACGCATTGAACACGGATACCCATGGGTTCATCAGGAAGTGAACTGTTTCCGAACGAACGAAGGAGGTGAAGAATGAACGTCAAAGCCGTCACCGGTCTTCTGGTCGCGGTCTTCGTGCTCGGCGCAGGGGCGTGGCAGCTCTCGTACGTCTGGGCGGGCGGCGACCGTGGGGTCCAGCCCTCGCGTCTGGTATACAACGCCAGCATCGAGCCGGTTGCCGACGGTCCACCCGTTTTCCGCCCCGACTCGGCAGGAGCGTTTCACCTGTCGATCCGGGCCGGTCTCGACCCCGGAACTTACAGCGGAGAACTCGTCACCCAGCCGGGCGAACTTCCCGCGGCTTGCGTGTGCCCGGACGACAATGGCTCATGCGTCTGCATCGTCAAGCCCGTTGAGCTGAACACCGTTTTTCGATGAGCCGCTTCGGCTCGGAGGAACTGTCATGAAACGAAAAGTAGCCATTCTGGTCGTGGTGCTTCTCGCACTCGCGACGATCGAGACCGGGTTCCTGCTGGCCGGTGCGCCGGCCGCCTACCTGTTCAACGCCACGCTCGAGCCGCAGCCGGACGGCAAGCTCGTCTTCCGCATGGACTCGACGGGAAACACGGCGAGGATCTACTGGAACCTGGCCAAGGACCCGAAGCCAAGTCCCGGAACTTACAAGGGGCAGCTCGTCGCGCAGACGAATGAGCCGCCGCGGTGTTCCTGTCCCGATGACGCGAACACCTGCCAGTGCGTGATCCAGCCGGGTCCGGGCAATCCCAGCATTTTCGATCTCGCGGAGAGAGGCCAATGAAGAAGAAAGCCTTGTTGTTCGTCACGGCGGCCCTGTTCACGGCCGCGGTCATCGCCCAGGTAGGATTCGTGTCTGCCGATCAACCGGAGTACGCGATCTTCCACGCGACGATGGAAGGACAGTCCTACGGTCCGCCCAAGTTCGTCGAGAGCCCGGAGGGTGGCCAGTACTTCTACTGGGATCTGTCCCGACGGCTTCCGGCGACCGTCCTTCACGACGATCCCGAGCCGATCGAGATCGACGGCTACATGAGCACGGCGCCCGGGCGGCCGGTCATCTGCGTCTGCCCGAATACCGACCGATCCTGTGTCTGCTCGATGTCTCCGGGCACCGGTATCGCACTGTCGAGACTCGACACGCACCTCCAGGCCCGCTGATCTTGTCCGGCCGGGGCCGGCTACCGGAAGGTACGCGGCCCCGGCCCACTCTCGTCGATGATGGAGGATCGAGATGAAACACCGGAACAACGAAAGTCGCATCGCGGGACGCATCGGCCGTGCCGTTGTGTTCGTCACGGGAGTCATGCTGGCCGCTTCGTCCTGTTCGTCGACTCCCGGACACGACCCGCTGTCGGTCGATCCCGGCGGCCACCTGCGGCCTTCCAGCATCGTGCGACTCGAGCGAGTCGTCGATGCGAGACAGATCGCGGTCGTCGGAGGACAGATCTACCTCAGCGAGGGTTGGCCCGAGCAGCAAGTGTCGCACTGGAGTCCCGAAGGGAAGGACCTTGGCCCCGTCTTCGAGCGGGGCCGAGCCCCGTGGAAGATGCTGGAGGCCTCGGAAGACCTGTTGGACGGAGGCTACGGCCGTCTGGGTCTGATCGACATGCGCAGCTACCGGCTGACCTTCATCGACGCGAATGCCGTGCAGTTCAGCAAGTCGTTCCTCGTGTCGGGCTACGAGTTCATGCCACTCGGCGGCGTGTCCGACCCGCTCCACGATCGGATCTACCTCTTCGCCAACAACGAGCCCGAAGTTCGCGTTCTCGATTTCGAGGGGCGACTGGTCGACGGATTCGATCTGTATCAAGAGGAGTACACCGATCCTTACGCGTGGTTCCGAGGCACCGTCGATCGGGACGGCAACCTGCTCTACTGCCCTCGAACCGCATACCAGATCTCCCGGGTCGCGCCGGACGGATCGGTGTCATCCTTCGCCACGAGTCCAGGCCCCGACTACATTCCACCGTTGCCTCTGCCGGATCCGGTCAAGAGCAACCCCTCCGACACCGAGCGGCGTTTCGAGTGGGAGAAGACGGTCTCCTGGATCGATCGGCTGGCCTCGACCGGAGACTACGTCTTGGTCTCGTACTCGGTGCCCCCCGGTCTCGAGCACTACCGGGTCGATCTGTACTCGGACGACGGGACGGCGCTCGCCACCCGCCTCGAATCGCCGGGTCGACTTCTCGGTTGCGATCGAGATCTGACCTGCTGGTTCCTGGATTCCTCACACACACGGCTCGTCTCGCGGAGGGTCACATCATGAAGTCCCGCGGTTCATTCTGGACTCTGGCCATGACCGCCACGGCGATCACCGTCGTCAGTCTCAATGTCCTGCTGATCGCCGAGGTCCACGAGCACCGCTCGAAGGCCGGCGCGGCGGCGATCGACGCCACGCTGCCCTCGTCCCTCGAGCAACCCGAATACACCACGTATCTGCTGTTCTCGCCCGCACAATGCTCGAGCCATTTCGTCGCGAGACTCGAGGAGTGGCAGAAGGTCTTCGACCGGTTCCACGGATCGAACGTGTGGGTCCAACCGGTGGCCGTCTACACGTCGCGGGCCGAACTGGGGCGCCTGTGGGACGCGCTGGGTTACAAGCTGGCGGTGCACGTCGACCCCGAAGGTTCGATCCTCCGGCAGTTCGGGATCCAGGAAGTGCCGGCCAAGATCGTTGTCGACCGCCAGGGAAGGATCCTCTATCAGGAGGTCTTTCCCGAGTTGTACGAGGAAGAGCAACTCGTGGGGGTCCTCGAGCGTCTGCTCGACCAGAGCCCGTCGTGAGGACCCGCGTCACGGCAAACGGTTGCGTTTCTTGGACTTTTCGCTGGTTGCGGATCCACAACCCCCAGATAGACCACTTCCACCACCTTCGCAGCGCGATTCGGGGTACTTTCTAGAACCGTCCGCGTCCGATCGACGGGCGGCGAGCGACCTGTCGCCGGTCGCGGACGGCACCCCGAGGAGTTGCAGTGGCGGAGAAAGCCGCGGAGGCGTTTGGCCATTTCATGAAGACGTTGCGGCGGCGGCGCGGATTCTCGCTACCCGACGTCTGTCGCTTCTTCGAGCACTCACCCGACAGGATCGACAAGGGTACTCTCTCGCGCCTCGAGCGAGGTCAGCAGGGACTGGCGCTGGCCAAGATCGGCTCCCTCAGCCGAATCTACGGGGTAAGCCCCGAGGTTCCGATCGAGCGTTTCGAACTGGACCGCGAGGTCGAGCAACGAGACGGACCCGAGACCGAGGGACTGTCGGTTCGAGAGCTTCTCGACGCAGGAAGAACCTGCCTTCTCGACGGATCGGACAAGGTCGCGGCTTACGCGTATTTCCGCGATGCCGTCATGCTGGCCGACGACGAGGGGAAGCCACCCGACGATGCAGAATTGATCAGCCTCCGTTTCAACTTGGCGACTTCCGAACGCGGCCTGGGCAAGAACGGACTCGCGCTGTACGAGTTCACCGAACTCGAAGTGGTGACGCGCAGGACGGAGAATCACGGACCGGTGTTGGAGCGGATCTCGAACTGCCAACGTTGCCTCGGCAACCTCGCCGAGGCCGAGCGCTGCGCCCACGAGGCGATTCGCGAAGCCAAGGCTCGAAGCGATTTCCGAACGGTGGGTTTCGCGTACGACAGCCTGGCCAACATCAACATGGCCCGTGGTGGAGCACCCGAAACGACGGCGGAGTTCCTTGCTTTGGCCTACCGGGCGAATCGCTCGGCCGAAGACGAGAATGGTCCGCTGCGCCCGTCGGTCTCTTTCGAGATCAACACGTTGAACCGCCTGGCCGAGTGCTATCTCGATGCCGGCCGCGAACACACGGCCAGGCGTGCCGCGATTTCGGCCAAGGCGTTGAGCGAAAAGCACGGCGTGGCTACCGGTCTCGGCTTCGCCGAGCTGTACCTGGGATGCGTGGACGAACGGCAAGGCCTCGACGACCGCGCCGAAGCACGCTGGAGAACGGCGCAGTCGATTGCCGACGCAACGGGGAACAAGCGACTTCAATTCGCCTCGGGTTTCTACCGGTACCGAATGGCGCTGCGCCTCGGTGAGAATGCGCGCGCAAGAGCCCTTTCTCGAAAGCTGGATGGTCTCGCCCCGTGGCTGTCGAACAGCCTCCCCCTGGTCGATCGGTATCGGGACTTGTCGATCGGTTCGACCGCCCCGTCGCGGAACCACGAGACGCGGGGCTCGACGCCGAACCGACCGAACAGAATCGGCCCGCGGGTTCACGTGCCGCCGAACCGGGGCCTGGAGTGAGACACCCATTCGTTAGGAGGTCCTTATGAAAAAGATCCTGGTGTTGTCCGTCGGTGCCGCGCTGGTGCTCCTCGCCGCCGCGAGTGCCCGGGGCGAAGAGCTTGTGCGCCATCCCGTGCTAGAGATCTCCGAGTGGACACAGAACTGGGAGAACCTCTCGATCACCGTTCGGAATCCGGGCAAGTCCACCGAGCAAGGAAGCATCGTCGTCTTGTTCTACGAGGATGGCAATCTGACGGGCTGGAAGGCTCCCGTGGAATTGCCTGCGCAATGCGTGATGAGCCTCGGCCTGCGACTGAGCGACGGTGGCTCCATTGTCGGGATACCCGAGGTGGTCATCGGTGAGCCGCATTCGATCACCGATGCTCCGGATCCGGTCATGCGCGAGCCCCTACCGATCCCGCACGACGAGGAACCGGAAGAGGGTTTCCAGCCCCCGCCGCCGCCAGAGTCCTGACGCGACAGCGGACACGAACGAGCAGGGTTTGGCGCGGGTGGAGTGAGCCAGTGGCGACTCCAAGCCCGTAGTGTGCCGTCCGCGTCGACGTCGTACTTCAGCCGGTCGCGCAACGAGACGACGTAGGGCGGAATCCACGGGGACGGACCGGGCCCGCCCGAGATGTAGCCACCCAGCGGAGTCAGGCCACCGGAGCGCAGTTGACCGGTGATCGGATCGTAGAGGTACGCGGGAATCCGATCGAACTGATACGGGCAGGCGATGCTCAGCGGAAGCTCGGCGGCCTGCGAGACGGTGCCCCCCGCCATGAAGATCTCGGTACCGGTCCACGCTATCGCGGGGACGGCGCCGTTGTGGCCGGTTCCCGGTAGCCACTGGTCGGTGGCTGGCACGTAGCGTCCGCCCGGCGGGGAGGTCCACGGGCATGCGTAGAACCCGTTGTGTGCTTTTACTGGATCGTCCGGGATTCATGCAGCCTCTCGGTAGTAATGCTTGAGCAACCCGCCGAGTCGTTCCCGTCTGACTAACGGGCCATTTGCACCGTGACCGTCGGCCGGCTGGATCAACCTCCCGTCAAGACCCTGGTGCGGGCGCTCTGCGTGGTTGTAATGAACCATGTACTCGCGGATGAGTTCTCGCAGGTGCGCCTCGCCCAGCGGGATGACGCGGTCGAGACACTCCTCTTTGATCGAGCGGATGAAGCGCTCGATGAAAGCGTTTAGATTGAGACTGCGACGCGGCAGGCGAACAGGTTTCGCTCCGGAGTGCCGGAGCATCTCCCGGACACGGGTAGTGAAAACCGGATCGCGATCCATGATGACGTAGGTCTTCCCGATCAGGAATCCATCAACCACGTCGGTCAGATGGCGCACGATCTGAATCACGAGTTGGTATGCGACCATCCACACGGCGGTCGTGCACATTCACCCGTTCTGGGATGGCAATGGCCGCATCGCACGCCTGATCGCCAACCTGCCGCTGTTGCAGTCAGGGCTGCCGCCGGTGGTAATCCCCAAAGAGCGTCGTCGCGAGTACATCCAGTTGCTGGCCGAGTACGAACTGACCAGCGGGACGCTGACCCGAGCATCCGGTGCATGGCCGAAGCCGGACGGGTTGGCCGGATTCACATGGTTCGTCGCGGAG
>Ga0316198_10002320_pt1 | contig 11474 bp, 11 predicted proteins | sample OudBieAanoxic_MG_FD_204935 | JGI IMG/M metagenome (GOLD analysis project Ga0316198, IMG submission 204935) | Coastal sediment microbial communities from Oude Bieten Haven, Netherlands - site A anoxic | ecosystem: Environmental > Aquatic > Marine > Coastal > Sediment | place: Netherlands... | reverse complement strand
TCGCCCACTCGACGTTCGGTTTGAAGGCGTTCGATTCCGGTACCCAACGGGGGAAGACGTGATCAGTGACGTCACGGTCTCGATTGCGGCCGGTGAACGTGCGGCCGTGGTGGGCGAGACGGGTTCGGGGAAGACGACGTTTGCCAAGCTGGCCACGCGGCTCCTCGACCCGGCCTCGGGAGTGATCACGATAGCGGCCACACCTCTCTACGAAGTTCGGTTCGACTCGCTTCGATCGCGTGTCTCGTATGTCCCGCAAGAAGGGTTTCTCTTCGACGGCACGGTTGCCGACAACATCAGATACGGCAGGCCCGGCGTCGGTGACGATGCGATTCGCATGGCGATTGCCGACCTCGAGTTGCTCGATTGGGTCGAGTCGCTTCCAGGGGGGATTGGGGCACGCGTGGGGGAGCGCGGCGGCAATCTCTCGGCGGGCGAGCGGCAGCTCGTCGCCATCATCCGTGCGTGGATCGCGAATCCGGACCTGCTGGTACTCGACGAAGCGACCTCGGCCGTCGACCCTGCGCTCGAGGTGCAGATTCGGCGCGCCATCGAACGTCTCACGGCGGGCCGCACGTCAATCACCGTCGCGCACCGCCTGTCGACCGCGGAAGCAGCCGACACAGTTCTCGTCTTCGATGCCGGCAGGCTCGTCGAACGTGGCCATCACACGGATCTCGTTGCGGCGGGGGGTGTGTACGCGGATCTGCATCGGGACTGGGAAGGCGTGGCAAGTAGCAAGTAGGAAGTAGCAAGACAAGAGACTCGAGACAGAAGACCAGTCTCGGGTCTCGGATCTCAAGTCTCGCTACAGGCCGGGAGGTACGGCGGGTGAGGGTTTGGAGCCACCTGGCTCAAGCAGGCTTGTCGAAACTCTCAGTCATCCTCGTCGTGGGATTCTTCTTCGATCTTCGGGACGAAGGTTCCGTCCTCGAACCGTCCCGAGAACTGTGACTCGTGGTCTTCGCTCCTGAACTCGACTTCAACCTTCTCCGGCCCCGAGTTCTCGACGTCCATGCTGAATCCAGCCTTGGGTGACGCCCCGGCGAGGCCGACCGTGTTGGCGCCGACTTCGACGGTGACCGAACCGCCGACGAGTTCATACGAGCGAATCTCCGTTGCTCGTGCGCTGGTGGTCGTTGTTGTTGGGGGTTTGGTCGTGGTTGTTGTGGTGGGTGCGGGTGGTTGTGTTGTCGTCGTGCTCACATCGGGAACTGTGGTGGTTGGCGCGATGATGGTCGTTGTCGCAGATGTTGCGGGCGCAGCCGGCGTGGTGGTCGTGGGTACCAACCCGGGTTCCGTCGTTGGAGTGGCCGGACCGGCGAGTGAGGTGGCGATCGTTGTGGTCGGGACCATTGCGCTAGGCGCCTCGGTTACCTGGTCGCGCACGCTGCCAACCGCGGCGGCCGCGACGAATACGGCGGTGGCGGTCACCGCGAGCCAGATCAGGGCGTACGTCAGGCGCTGCACACCACCATGATGGCCGAACCTGCCGTCTCCACGGATAATGGTCGGTTAACGGCCGATGAAATCCCATCCGTTGATCTGTCGACGCCTGGTGGTTCGGTATCGTGGCTCCGTGGCGACCATCCTGATTATCGAAGACGATCAGCGGATCCGGCAGTCCCTGTCGAGTCGGCTCGCAGAGCGTGGCCACGAGGTCGACGCCGTCGCAACCGCCATGTCGGGTGTTGAGGCGGCGGTGTCGGGAGGGTTCGACGTTGTGGTACTCGACCTCGGCCTCCCGGACCTCGACGGCGCAGAAGCACTCCGCATGATTCGAGCGGTCGCCGATGTGCCGGTGGTCGTCGCAACGGCCCGAGACGACGAGACCGAGATCGTCCGATTGCTCAACGCAGGCGCCGACGACTACGTCGTGAAGCCCTATTCGGCAGAGCACCTCGAAGCCCGTCTCCGCGCGGTCCTTCGCCGGTCGGGGCCGGATCCGGAGCAGCGAACGATGACTGTGGGAGAGATAGCGGTCGACCTCGACGGCCAGCAGGTCATGTTTCGTGGTCATCCGCTCGAGCTCACCGCGCGCGAGTTCGAATTGCTGGTCTACCTCGTCGAACGGCCCGGTCGTATGGTCAGCAAGCGACAACTGCTCGCGGAGGTTTGGCACCAGCCATACGGAGGCGCCGACAAGACCGTCGACGTGCACCTTTCGTGGCTCCGAAAGAAGCTGGGGGAGACCGCAGCCGAGCCGAGGTACATCCATACCCGTCGCGGCGTCGGTGTGCGCCTGATCGATCCGGACTCGTGAGGCGAAGCCTGATCCTCGTCACCGCCGGTGTCACATCGATGGTGGTCATCGCGTTCCTTGTACCGCTCGGGATCCTGGTCAGCGCACTTGCGTTCGATCGCGCCGTAACCGGCGCCGAGCGGGACGCCGAGAACGTTGCTCGTTTGGTCGCAGTCGTCGGCCCCTCGACGTCCGATGAGGCTGTGGTCGCGGCGATCGGTGAACCCGCCCTTGTGGAGCGCGGCGCATCGCTCATCTTCCCCGACGGGGAGGTAGCGGGCCTTCCCGTGCCGGCCGACGAGGACCTCGATGCCGCGTTGGCGGGCGCCGCGTTCCGTGCCGCCGTACCTGCCGGAGAAGCAGTGTATGTGCCGGTCGCACAGGCCGACGGAACAATCACGGTTGTCAGGGTCGTCGCTCCGAGCGAGGAACTCACACGGGGAGTCAGGAGGTCGTGGCTGATTCTTGCCGGCCTCGGCGTGGTGCTCGTCGGATTGGCTGTCCTGGCGGCCGACCGCTTTGGACGGTCGATCGTTCGTCCGGTGAACGAGCTCTCCGTCGCCGCGGCCCGCCTCAAACAAGGGGATTTCACTGCGCGCGTCACACCGGCCGGTCCTCCTGAGATCGAGGAGGTTGGCGCCGAGTTCAACCTCCTGGCGCGGCAGATGGAGCACCTCCTGCAAGAGGAGCGAGAGACGGCCGCCGACCTGGCCCACCGCCTCAGAACACCGCTCACCGCTGCGAAGCTAGATGCAGAGGCACTCTCGCCGGGGCGTGCGCGAGACCGGATCATCGACGATCTCGACGAACTCGAACGGACTGCCAACTTCATAATCGCCGAAGGCCGCCGGCCGGTTCGCACCGAAGTGGACCCAGGGTGCGATTTCGTCGAGGTGGTCGAGGAAAGGGCGGCCTACTGGCTGGCATTGAGCGAAGAGCAGGGACGTTCGTTCACGGTTTCCGTCGACGTCGAGGACGGCATGGTGGCGGTACCCAGAGTGGACGGCGTCGTGATGATCGATGCGCTGCTCGAGAACGTCTTCGCCCACACCGAGGAGCGTATTCCTCTGGCAATCGGGCTCGCAGGATCTCCGGGGGAACCGCTCCGCCTCGAAGTCGAGGACGGAGGGACCGGAATCGCACATCCCGACGCCGTCGACCGAGGCGCTTCGACCGGCGATTCGTCGGGACTGGGGCTCGACATCGTTCGTCGCACAGCGGAGGCTTCGGGAGGTTCGCTCGAGCTGACCACGTCCGCACGGTTGGGCGGTGCCGGTGTTGTGGTGAGGCTGCCGAGGAGGTAGAGCGCAGACCCGAGACACGAGACACGAGAGGGCAAGTCCGGGAGAGAAAAGGCACCCGTGTCCCTCGTCTTCGTCTCGTGTCTTGCTACCCGGTGATTCCCGTCGGCTCAAGTGCTCGTGAGCGGGCCGACCGTCGCACAGCAAAACCCCCACCGAAGTGGGGGTTGCTTGAACCTCGTGAGCTGGACCGATGCGGTCTTTGTTGGATCATCCCGCATGGGTACTACTTACCCCGCCGGCCGTCCCACCGGTTCAGGTACTTCATCGGCGTTTCCCCCGCTTTTCTTGAATCGTTCACCGGACCCCAGTCCCATATGGGTCGAGCGACCCAACCCGGTCGCTAATCTGCTTGCGGAGGCGCCACCCATGCTGGAGCTCGTCGATCTCAAGAAGCGGTTCGGTGAAGTCATCGCGCTCGACGGCGCAGGGTTCTCCGTCGATCGTGGGCGCATCCTCGGATTCCTGGGACCGAATGGGGCAGGCAAGACCACCGCAATGCGTGTCGTGTTCGGGCTGGTCAAGCCAGATTCCGGGTCGGTGCGATGGAACGGCGACGCCGTGGATTCGCCCGAACGGCTGCGTTTCGGGTACATGCCCGAGGAACGAGGACTGTATCCGAAGATGAAGGTCCACGACCAGCTCGTCCACTTCTCTCGGCTGTCCGGGCTGAGCAAGTCGGAGGCAGAGACAGCCGTCGATCGCTGGCTCACCACGCTCGGCCTGGCGGACCGAGGTGGTTCGAAGCTCGAGGATCTCTCCCACGGAAACCAGCAGCGCGCGCAACTTGCGGCGGCTCTGGCACCGAATCCGGAACTCCTGATTCTCGATGAGCCTTTCGCCGGCCTCGATCCGATCGGCGTGGAATCCCTTGCCGAGACGCTGCGGGAGCTGGCTTCGGAAGGTGTGACGATCGTGTTCTCGAGCCATCAGCTCGATTTGGTCGAGGATGTGTGTGAGGACGTCGCCATCATCAACAGAGGGCGTGTCGTCCTTTCGGGGTCTCTCGACGACATCAAGAACGAATCCTCGAAGCGGCGGCTCACCATCGATGTCGACGGTGAGCCCTGGGTTCCCAAGGCAGCGGGCACCACGGTCATCGACGGCCAGGGTCGATCCCATTCCATCGTCGACGGCGATGCACCGATCGCCGATCTGCTGGCTGAGGCAAGTGCCGCAGGCACGGTGAGCCGGTTCATGTTCGAGCCGCCGCGCCTCACCGACCTCTTCCGAGAGGCGGTGGGAACGTGAGCCGTTGGAAGCAGGTCGCGCTGCTGGCCAAGCGTGAGTTCAAGGAGCGTGCTACCAGCAAGCCTTTCCTCATCACGATGTCGGTCCTTGTGCTCGTGATTCTTGCGGTGGGGCCCGCGGTGAATTTCTTCGTCAGCGACGAAACCGAGGCGACTCGGATTGGACTTGTCGGAGATGAGCCGGCCGGCATCGACCAGGCACTCTCCGCGCAAGCAGCCGTGTTCGAGATGGAAACCGTGCTCGTTCGGTATCCAGATCGTGCCGCAGCAGAAACGGCCCTCACCGACGGCGATGTGGCGGTGGTGTTGGCGGATGGGACCGAGATCGTCTTCCACACCGACGTGTCATCCCGGCTGTCCGCGCTGGTCGGTGGAGCCGTCGACACGTCGGTGAAGTCTGAGGCGCTCACCGATCTGGGCCTCTCAGACGGCGAAGTTGCTGCGGTTGTTGCCCCGGTGCCCGTCACCGTCGTCACGCTCGAAGCGGAGGACGTGGAGGAGGACACGAAGCGAGCGGCGGCATTCGTTGGAACCCTTGCTCTCTACATCTCGATCCTCATGTTTGGACAATTCGTCGCGATGGGCACCGTCGAGGAGAAACAGAATCGGGTTGTTGAAGTCATCTTGTCTCGCGTACGCCCCTGGCAGATCCTCGTAGGGAAGGTCGTCGGTATCGGTCTCCTGGGATTGCTCCAGTTGGCGCTGCTGGCCGGTGCAGCGTACTTCTCGGCGCAGATGGCAGACATCGGCGATGTCGATCTGGCCTCGATCGGTCTCCCCATCATCGCGGGAGTGTTCTTCTGGTTTGTCCTCGGCTACACGTTCTACGCGTTCCTCTATGCGGCGGTCGGATCAACCGTCTCACGTCAAGAAGATCTTCAGGGAGCGATGATGATGCCGATCATCCTGATCGTGCCGGGTTATATCCTCGCGCTCGTGGCAGCCGAAAGCCCGGACGGTTTGGTTCCCACGATTGGATCCATGTTGCCGCCGTGGGCACCGTTCGTGATGCCGGTGCGGATCGCATCGGGCGCCGCCGAGCCGTTGGAGATTCTCGTGGCGGTTCTCGGCACTGCTGCGGCTGCTGCGGCGCTGGTCTGGATCGGGTCGAGGGTCTACGCCGGCGGTCTGCTCCAGACCGGCGGCAAGGTCAAGTTGGCCGAAGCCTGGCGGGCTGCCGGCGAGTGATGCTGCTCGACGTACGTTCCGTTGGTTGTTGAGCCCGTGGACGTCGGGCTGTCGCTATTCGATGACCCACTGGATGGAGCGAGTGACGATCCCCGGCTTCTCCAACTTCGGTGTGTGGACGAGCAGCGCCGGGCAATCCACGGCCTCAGCGATCTTGTCGGCAAGGTCTGTGACTACGTGGAATCGGTGGGTGGGCGCGCCGAGGATGACGAGGTTGGCCCCGCGAGAAAGACCGGTGAGCGTCTCCACGAGGTCATCGGTTGGCTGCACCCGGTCGTCCCACGGCACGGTGAGCGCCGCCCCGAGCTGTTCGTGGTACCGGTGGATCGATTCGGACTGCGCTGGCGGTGCATCAGTTGCCGTGAGGTGAACGAATCGAAGCTCCGCATGCTCGTGGCGCGCGATGTGGTCTGCCATCTCGATCTTGACCGGGTCGTACGGACCACCGGTTCCGAGAATCGCGATCTGATCGATCTGATCGACCTCTCTGTTGCGGAGGAACACGGAGTCGCACGTCAGGTGTTCACGGAGCCATCGGAGGTCGCGGCTGACGTGACGTGTAGCCCTGAGCTCCTGCGGCAGATCAGCAATGAAGAGGTCGACGCCTTCCCGCTCGACGAACGAGTGGACCATGCCTCGACGATCCTCGTCGGTGTATTGCTCTGTTGTGACCTCGATCCCGAGCTGACGAGCGTGGGCGCGGTCTTCATCGGTCGGGATCATGCGTCGCGTTCTGGCATCGAAGTTGATGACGTGGATGCGCCCGCCGGGGGCTACCGCGAGCCGCAACGCGAGCCGAAACAGCGTGTGCTGCCGGCTCGGTCGCGTTGGCCTTCGGACCAGCACGAGAATGTGCTTCCGCCCGCCCGTGGCGACTGCCGCGGCGGTCGTTTGTACCAGGCGCTGGTCCTCGCGGAGACGAAGCGCGTCGCGTGCCGCAGACTCCTTCACCGCCCGTGACCGGCCGAACGTCCGGTACCAGATCACGCCGGTGACGACGAAGAGGACCGCTCCGATCAGTGGGACGATTCCCATCTGCGTCAGGAGCAGCAATGCCGAGGCAATTCCAAAGATCTGGGTCGCCGGGTAGAGCGGCGATATGAACTCCGGCTCGTACCAGTCGAGATGAGCTTCGCGGAAGGCGATCAAAGCGAGGTTGATCAACGCAAATACGAGGAGCTGGAAGGCCGACGCGAGTTTGGCGAGTTCGAGAAGCGGGACGAACATCACGAGGGCGAGGAGCACCACTCCGGTGACCGCAATCCCGGCAATCGGGCCCCCGGATCGACGTCCGATCGCGGCAAGCTGCCGCGGCGCAAGCGAATTCCGGGCCATCGCAAACGGGTAGCGGGAAGAGGCGATGATGCCGGCGTTCGTCATGGAGAGGAGTGCGATCACGGCGACGCCCGCGATGATCGCAACACCGGCCGATCCTGCAAACTGCTCGGCAGCGAGGGTCATCGGAGTTTCGGTGTTCGTCAGCTCAGCGGCCGGAGACACACCGACGATAACCGCGACGATGGCCGGGTACAGCAGCATCATGAACCCGATCGACACGAGCATTCCCATGGGGATATTGCGACCTGGGCGGCGAACCTCTTCCGCGATCGAGGCGACCTTTGTCACCCCGGCATAGGAGACGAACACGACAGCGGTTGCCGAAAGGACACCCTTGATCCCGTAGGCCATGAATGGATCGAACGAGGAGGATTGGATGTGTGGTGCGCCTATTCCGACGAACGCCAGGAGGACGAGGATCACGCCGGATACGAGCAGCATCTGGAATTTCGCCGTTTGCCTGACACCGAGGAGGTTCACGCCGATGAGCGCAACGGCCAGCAGTGCCGCGATGGGCCGCTCGGGGTGGGGAATGAAGTACTCCAGATAGGCGGAGAGTCCGACCAGGGCGAACGATGCCTTGAAGACGAGCGAGAACCACACCCCGAATCCTGCGACGGTCCCCATGAGCGGACCCATCGCTCGGTCGATGTAGAGGTAGGTTCCGCCCGCCTGCGGCATGGCCGTCGCCATCTCCGCTTTCGAGAGGGCGGCCGGGAGCACAACGATCCCGGCAAGGAAGAAGGCGGCAACCACCGATGGTCCCGTGATCTTGAAGGCAAGTCCCGGCAGGACGAAGATTCCCGAGCCGATCATCGCGCCGATCGAGATCGTCAGTACGGCGTAGAGCCCAAGCGAGCGGTGCAGGGTCGCGCTGTCTTTGTGCGCTGAGGCGGATTCGGGTGGGGTCACGGTTCCCGAAACCTAGTTGTGCCTAGAGCGATTCGTTACGAGGTTGCCGCCGCGGAGGTGGAAGGCCCTCGTTGAGTTGCCACCTGGTCCTTGAGGCACGCGCCGCTTCGACATCAACCCTCGACAGAAGTGCGCCTCCGATGATGAAGAACGCCGTGAGGAACAGGATTGAGAGGCGCGCCGAGCCGGTTGCGATGTCGACTGCAGCGAAGATCAGCGGGCCGAAGATGGCGCTGAACTTCGAGAACACCGAGTAGAAGCCGAAGAACTCTGCGGATGCCTCCTCGGGGATCATTGAGCCGTAGAGCGACCTCGACAGCGCTTGGACCCCGCCGAGAACGAGTCCGGCGAGGACTCCGAGCAACAGAAACGGAGCACCTTGCCGAGCCGGCATGAGGTAGCCGCCAACCGTGACGAGCGTCCATCCGGCGATCGAGACGAGGATCGCTCGTTTTGTTCCAACCCTGCCGGCCATCCATCCGAAGGTGAGAGCGCCGAAGAAGGCAACGAGCTGGATCACAACGAACACAGCGGCGATGGTCGTCGTCGACAGGTCGAGCGTCTCTGAGGCGAAGACGGGCGTGATCTTGATGACCGTCTGAACGCCGTCGTTGTAGAAGAGGAACGCAACGACGAACAGCAGCAGCTGGGGGAATCCGACGAGTTGGCGTGTGGTGCGCCATGTTCGATCGAGGCCGAGGCGGGCATAGGCGAGCGGTCGGGGAGCTGATTGAAACTTGGCCGGGATTGGCCGAGCGACGCCGGCGTCGCGGAGCCGGGTGAATGAGAATGCTGCGAACCCCGCCCACCAGACCCCGGCCGACGCGATCACGATTCGCTGTGCGGTTGTCTCGGCAATGCCAAGCGGCTCGGCGAAGAACAGCAGCAACAACGAGAGCACCAGGTGGATCCCACCGCCGGCATATCCAAACGCAAACCCTCGAGCCGACACGCGGTCGATGGTGTCGGGCGTCGTCAGCTCGGGAAGGAACCCCTCGTACATCACGTTGGCCGAGACGAACCCGATCTGGGCGAACAAGGCGACGACGACTGCGAGCCCGAGATCCCCTGCGCCGGGGACAGCGGTGAGCATCGCGAAGGTGGCGCCGGTGTACGCGAACGTCTCCAGCAGGCGCTTCTTTGAGTTCGAGTAGTCGGCGACGGCGCCGAGGATCGGCATCGCGAGGAAGAGGAGGAGCGCTCCGATCCCGACGAGGATGCCGAAGAACGCCTCGGCGCCGACCGAGATGCCGAAGGCGGAGAAGCCATCCTCCGGGAAGATCGTGTCGCCGAAGTAGATGGCAAAAATGAGGCTTCCTGCCGTGATGTACGCAGAGTTCGCCCAGTCGTACATCGCCCATCCGAAGATGGTCTTCTCGTTGTTGCGCATCGACGTTGGGGAGGGCATCGCCAGGACCCTACCGGCCGCTCGGTGGTCGGAGCCGGGGGAGCGGCCGGTCCTTGTCGCGCCCACAATCGTTGGCATTTGTTCACTCGGATAGCCGACTTGACGCAGGGATGGCTATTGTTCGCATGCACAGAGGGATGTCCGCTGCCGCCGTGGCACTTGTTGGTTCGAGGGCAGGTCGACAGAACCCGCCCGTGTGCGGGCCACAGTGGCCCGTGAGTCGATGCCCATTGGAGGCAGTAGAAATGAACATCTTCGTAGGGAACCTCTCGTTCCGCGCGACGAACGGCGACCTCGAGACACTCTTCGGTCAGTACGGCACCGTCGATTCAGCCGCGATCATCAACGATCGTGACACCGGCCGCTCGCGCGGTTTCGGTTTCGTCGAAATGCCTGACGCCGCTGAAGGGAACAAGGCGATCGAGGAGCTGAACGGCTTCGAGCATGAGGGCCGGGCCCTTACCGTGAACGAGGCCCGTCCTCGTCGGTAGCAGCCCATATGGCACGAGGCGATGACACATTCCGCACACAAGGCCTGGTCGTCGAGACGCTCCGGAACGCTGAGTTCAAGGTGCGCCTCGACTCGGGTCTCGAAATCGTTGCGCGAGCATCTGGAAAGATGCGGCGCGGCCGCGGGATCCGAATCATCGCCGGCGACAAGGTTGAGGTTGAGGTTTCGGCCTACGACCCGACCAAAGGTCGCATTGTGTGGAGACACCGATAACAAGAGAAGACATCACTTCGGGTCCAATCCGGGGTGACCAATGAGCAGCCGGGGTCTTCGATCCCGGCTGTTTCGCGTGTTGATCGGCTGGCTAGCGCTGGGATACCCAGAAGAGGGCGGCCGAGCCGGCAACCATGAGGCCGATCAACAGCCACGCAACGATGATTCCTACTGTCTCCACGGTGGCCGGATAATAAATCACACGCGTGCAATTCTTGCGGATTTCTACCCGCGGAGGCTCTGATACGATTCTCACGGAACACCCCAACGGAGTTTTCATGACTGACGAACAACCGCAGAACATCAAGAGTACGAACGACCGCATCGGGATCGGCATCATCGTTACGGTGGTCGTTGTCGTGATCCTCGGCGTCTTCGTGTGGCAGAACCGCGACACCGTCGAGATCGAGTTCTTGTTCCTCGGAGTGAGCCTTCCGTTGTGGGCGGTCGTCGGGATCTTCATGGCTCTCGGCGCCTTGCTCGGGTCGGTGTGGCGGTGGGTGATGCGCCGACGAGCCGGGAAACGCAAGTCCGCGAAGTGACGGCCGCCAATGGTCGAGCGAGAATCGGTGTCGCGTGGGACCGGTAGGCTATGGCTCAATTGACCACCACGGAGGCCCCATGCGCAGACTGTTCTCTTTCAAGACTCTGATTCTCATCATGCTCGCCGCCGGTATCGGCGCGATCGTGGCGCTCGTCGTCAACCAGAAGCAGAGGTTTTCCGGGATGTCCGAAGAGGAGATCCGCGAGTACCTGGACCTGAAGCTGGCCGGACGGATGTCCGACGAGCAGGTCGCTCAAATCCAGGACGCCGTTGTGTCGGCCGTGAAGCGGTCACCTGAGGTCGCCGACATGGTCGAAGAGGTCGTCGAAGATGCGATCGAAGAGACCGAGGTTGAGGACGCCGTAGAGGCGGCCGAGGTTGAGGACGCCGTCGAAGAGCTGGAACTCGAAGGAGCCTAGAGCAGCGTACCCAGGGTTCTCCACCCCGTATGCGGCGCTGTCAGCCCGCGGAACGGGTGGCGCCGCGAACCCAGGGTTCTCCACCCCGTATGCGGCGCCGTGAGCCCGCGGAACGGGTGGCGCCGCGAACCCAGGGTTCTCCACCCCG
>Ga0316198_10002319_pt1 | contig 11477 bp, 9 predicted proteins | sample OudBieAanoxic_MG_FD_204935 | JGI IMG/M metagenome (GOLD analysis project Ga0316198, IMG submission 204935) | Coastal sediment microbial communities from Oude Bieten Haven, Netherlands - site A anoxic | ecosystem: Environmental > Aquatic > Marine > Coastal > Sediment | place: Netherlands... | reverse complement strand
TTGGCGTGTTCGAACAGCAGCCAGCCCTGGCGCACGATGTAGTTGTGGGCCCGGTCGATGATCTCCCGGAAGCACTCCAGCCCGTCATCGCCCCCGGCCAGGGCCAGCTCCGGCTCGAAGCGCAGATTGCCCGCCAGCAGGAACTCGTCCCGGTTGATCACGTAGGGCGGGTTGGAGACCACCACGTGGAATTTCTGCCCGCGCACGGCATCGAACCAGTTGCTTTGCAGGAACTCCACGTTGCCGATCTTGAACAGGGTGGCGTTGAGACGGGAAATCCCGAGCGCTTCCGCCGAGATGTCCACGCCGATCACCTCGGCTTTCGGCCGCTCCCGGGCGATGGCAAGGCTCACCGCGCCGCAGCCGCTGCCCAGCTCCAGCACCCGTACCTCTTCGTCCTCCGGGATGTGCGCCAGCGCCTTCTCCACCAGCAGCTCGGTCTCCGGGCGCGGGATCAGCACCTTGTGGTTGACCCGCAGCGGCATCGACCAGAATTCCCGCACGCCGGTGATGTAGGCCATGGGTTCGCCGGTGAAGCGGCGCCGGATCAGCAGAGTAAAACGCTGCCGCTCTTCTTCGCTGAGCATCCGCTCCGGCCAGGCATGCAGATAGCTGCGCGGCTTGCGCAGCACCTGGCCGAGGAGGATCTCGGCGTCCAGCCGGGGGCTGTCGCTGCGGGTCGCCAGGACCGCGGCGGCATCCTCCAGGAAGTTGCCCAGCTCGAATTCGCTTTCGTATCTCATACCTTTCCCCCGCGCTGGCGTAGAATGCGCGGGCCCGTGCACGCGGCTATTCTAATTCAAGCAGCAGAACTTCGGAGTCCGGATGACCCATTACCGCAACGTGCTCGAGATGGTGGGCAATACACCGATGCTCGAGGTCAGCCGTTTCGATACCGGGCCCTGCCGCCTGTTCCTCAAGCTGGAACTGATGAATCCCGGCGGTTCGATCAAGGACCGCATCGGCATCTCCATGATCGATCGGGCCGAGGCGCGGGGGGACATCAAGCCCGGCGACACCATCGTGGAGGCCACCGCCGGCAATACCGGCATCGGTCTGGCGCTGGTGGCGGCACAGAAGGGCTACCACCTGATCCTGGTGCTGCCGGACAAGATGAGCCAGGAGAAGATATTCAATCTGCGCGCCATGGGCGCCGAGATCGTGCTCACCCGCTCGGACGTGGCCAAGGGTCATCCCGAGTATTACCAGGACCTGGGTCGCCGGATCGCGGACGAGAGCGGCGCTTATTTCATCAATCAATTCGGCAATCCCGACAATCCCACCGCCCATGAGGAGACCACCGGGCCCGAGATCTGGTCCCAGATGGACCACGATCTGGACGCCATCGTGCTGGGTGTGGGCAGCAGCGGCACCATCAGCGGATTGACGGCCTTCCTCAAACGCGAGGCTCCCCACGTGGAGCTCGTGCTGGCCGACCCGGAGGGTTCGATCCTCGCCGACTACGTCAAGACCGGCAAGATTGGCCCCAGCAGCAGCTGGCTGGTGGAGGGCATCGGTGAAGACTTCATCCCCGATATCTGTGATCTGTCCCAGGTCGGCGCCGCCTACAGCATCAGCGACGCCGAGTCCTTCGCTACCGCCCGGGAATTGCTGGGCAAGGAAGGCGTGTTGGCGGGTTCTTCCTCGGGCACGCTGCTGGCGGCGGCGCTGCGTTACTGTCGCGAGCAGACCCGGCCCAAGCGCGTGGTGGTGTTCGCCTGCGATACCGGCAACAAATATCTGTCCAAACTCTATAACGACTTCTGGATGGAAGATCAGGGCTTTATCCGGCGGGAACGGCAAGGGGATCTGCGCGACCTGATCGGGCGCCCTCATGGCCGCCGGGCGACCATCACGGTCGGCCCCGAAGACATCCTCACCACCGCCCACAACCGCTTGCGCAATGCAGGATTCTCGCAATTGCCGGTGATGGAGGAGGATCGGCTGGTGGGCGTGGTCACCGAAGACGATATCCTGCGTTACGCTTTCGGCAAGCCGGATCTGCTGGATCATCCGGTGCGCGCGGCCATGCGCACCTCGTTCCTGCAGGTGGATCGGCAGACCTCGATCAACAACCTGGTCGCCCTGCTGCATGGCGATTCCTATGCGGCCGTGACCGACGATGACGGCAAGACCTTTCTCGGCCTGATCACCCGTAGCGACGTGCTCAACTTCCTCCGTCGCCTGCACCAGGACTCCAGCCATGAGCAATGACAAGGGCAGGGCGGGCTTCGCCACCCGCAGCATCCATGCCGGCCAGGCGCCGGACCCGTCCACCGGCGCCATCATGCCGCCGATCTATGCCACCTCCACCTATGTGCAATCCAGCCCCGGCCAGCATCTGGGCTACGAATATTCCCGCACTCAGAACCCCACCCGGATGGCGTTCGAGCGCTGCGTGGCGGATCTGGAAAGCGCCAGCCAGGGCTTCGCCTTCGCCTCTGGCATGGCGGCCATCGCCACGGTGCTGGAGCTGCTGGACGCGGGCAGCCACGTGGTGGCCATGGACGATCTCTACGGCGGCACCGGACGGCTGTTCGACCAGGTCCGCAAGCGCTCTGCCGGCCATGAATTCAGCTATGCCGACCTGTCGGACCTGAGCGCCCTGGAGGCGGCGCTGCGCCCCGAGACCGCCATGGTCTGGGTGGAGACGCCGACCAACCCCATGCTCAAGCTGGTGGACCTGGCGGCGGTGATCGACATGGCTCACCAGCGCGGCATCCTGGTCGTGGTGGACAACACCTTCGCCACCCCCTGGGCCCAGCGGCCGCTGGAATCGGGTGCGGATGTCGTCATCCACTCCGCCACCAAGTTCCTGAACGGCCATTCGGACATGGTCGGCGGGGTGGCGGTCGTGCGCGACGGGAAGCTGGCGGAGAAGCTCGCGTTCCTGCAGAACTCGGCGGGCGCCATCCTCGGCCCCTTCGACAGCTTCCTGGCCCTGCGCGGACTCAAGACCCTGGCCTTGAGGATGGAGCGGCACGTCAGCAACGCCGCCCGGATCGCCGGATGGCTGGAGACGCACCCGGCGGTGACCCGGGTGATCTATCCGGGGCTGGAGTCCCATCCCCAGAACGACCTGGCGATCCGCCAGATGCGCGGTGGTGGTGCCATCGTGACCTTCTTCATCGACGGCGGTATCGAGGCGGCGCGGGCCATGCTGGAGCGCTGCCAGGTATTCGCGCTGGCCGAGAGTCTCGGCGGCGTGGAGAGCCTGATCGAGCATCCGGCCATCATGACCCACGCCTCGGTCCCCGAGGCCCGGCGCCAGGCCCTCGGTATCGGCGACGATCTCATCCGGCTGTCGGTCGGGATCGAGGACCCCGAGGACCTGATCAGCGATCTCGAGCACGCCCTCGGGGGCGATTGACCAGGACTCAGGGGAGAGAAGAGCACATGGACGAGCATTTCCGGCAGCCCCGGCGCCTGTGGACTGTGCTGGCCGACGGCTTCCGGCTGGCCTGGCGGTCACTGCCTGGCGTGTGGCCCGCCTGTCTGCTGGCCCTGGTGCTGTATACGTTGGCGGGGCCGGTTATCACCGCCCTGACCGGCGAGGATCCCCACGGCCTGGGTTTCGGCACTCCGTCAGACGCCGAAGCCCTGGTCGAGGGTGCCACCGCGGCGATGCTGCTGGGCCTCTATGTGGTGCTCAACCTGTCCCTGCTGCTCTGGATCACGGCCATTTTTATAGGCGCGATGTCGAGGCTCGCGGGGGTCGATGTCCCGGCGGAGCCGAGGGCGGCTCTCGGCCGTCTGCCCGCCATGCTGGGCGCGGCGTTGCTGTACGGGCTCGCCGTGGTCGTGACTGCGGGGTTGCTGGGGGGTCTGCTGGGGATGTTGATCGGCTGGCAGACCGACCTCGCCGCACTGGCGGTGATCGGGGTCGTCGCCTATCTGGCCATGCTGCTGGTGCTCGGGCCCGGTCTGACGGTGCTGGAGCGGGCCGGCCCGATCCAGGCCACGGTCCGCAGCGTCCGGCTGGTGCTGCCGTGCTGGGCGCGGGTGGCGGGTCTGCTGGTGATAGTGGTGTTGCTGAACATCGCCGTGGCACTGATCCTCGGCCTGATCGTGACCGTGCTGATCCACCTGGTCGATCCGGACCGGGTGGCGACGACCCTGGCCTGGGCGGTCAATCCAATATTGGCGACGGCATTCCTTGTGGTGGGGGCCGGGCTGGTGTGCTCCCTCTACTGGGATCTGCGGGCGCGCGAGGCGGGCCAGGACTGATCCCTAATCCTCCCGGCGCAGGAACGCCGGCACCTCCAGACCCTTGCTGGTGAGGAATTCAGGATTGAACAGGCGTTTGGTATAGCGCATTCCCGAGTCGCAAAGCACGGTCACGATGGTGTGACCCGGCCCCAGTTCCTCGGCCAGTCTGATGGCCCCGCAGACGTTGATGCCGCTGGAGCCGCCCAGACACAGACCTTCCTCCAGCAGCAGCCGGAACACCAGCGGGATGGCTTCGGCGTCTTCGATGCGGAACGCCGTGTCGATGGGCCCGCGGGCCATGTTCTCGGTGATGCGGCTGTTGCCGATGCCCTCGGTGATGGAACTGCCCTCGACCTTGATCTCGCCGGCATCGTAATAGGCATAAAGACCCGAGCCGCCCGGATCGGACAGCGCGATCCTGACCTCGGGCTTGTGCTGTTTCAGGGCGCGGCCGACGCCGGCCAGGGTGCCGCCGGTGCCCATGGCGCAGACGAAACCGTCAACACGGCCGTCGGTCTGCGCCCAGATCTCGGGGCCGGTGGTCTCCTCGTGGAAGGCGCTGTTGGCGACGTTGTCGAACTGATTGGCATAGAACGCGCTGCCGGGTTCGGCCTCGTTCATGCTCTCCGCCAGCCGGCGTGAGACGTGCACGAAGTGTTCCGGATTGCGGTAGGGCACCGCCGGGATCAGCTTCACCTCGGCGCCATAGGCACGCAGGGTTTCTATCTTCTCCTCGCTCTGGGTGTTGGGCATGACGATGATGCAGCGATAACCCAGGGCGTTGCCCACCAGGGCCAGACCGATGCCGGTGTTGCCGGCGGTGCCCTCCACGATAGTGCCGCCCGGCTTGAGCAGCCCCTGTCGCTCGGCGTCCCGCACCATGCCCAGCGCCGCCCGATCCTTGACCGAGCCGCCGGGGTTTAGAAACTCGGCCTTGCCCAGGATATTGCAGCCGGTGGCCTTGGAGGCCGCCCGCAGCTGGATCAGCGGCGTGCGACCTATGGTGCCCAAAACGCTCTCGACAGTTTCCATTTGTGCCTCGTCGCCCGTGCCGGGCCTATTCGGAAATAGCCGCCAGCTGGTCGGCCTGATGTTCGCTGATCAGCGGTTCGACGACGGCGTCCAGATTGCCGGCGAGGATATCGTCCAGTTTGTACAAGGTCAGATTGATGCGGTGGTCCGTGACCCGCCCCTGGGGGAAATTATAGGTCCGGATGCGCTCGGAGCGGTCGCCGGAACCCACCAGCAGACGGCGCGTCCGGGCCTGTTCGGTGACCTGCTTCTCCTGCGCTTCGTCAAGCAGCCGCGCCTTGAGCAGGGACATGGCCCGGGCCCGGTTCTTGTGCTGGGACCGTTCGTCCTGACATTCGACCACGATGCCCGTCGGCAGATGGGTCAGGCGCACCGCCGAGTCGGTCTTGTTGACGTGCTGGCCGCCGGCGCCCGAGGCGCGATAGGTGTCGACCCGCAGATCGGCGGTATTGACCTCTACATCCTCGACGGCTTCCGCCTCGGGCAGCACCGCTACCGTGCAGGCCGAGGTGTGGATGCGTCCCTGAGATTCGGTCTCCGGGACCCGCTGGACCCGATGGGCGCCGGATTCGAACTTTAGCCGCGAATAGGCGCCATGACCCTCGATCCGGCTGATGATCTCCTTGTAACCGCCGTGTTCCCCCTCGCTTGACGACAGGATCTCCACCGACCATCCCTGCTGTTCCGCGTAGCGGCTGTACATGCGGAACAGATCGCCGGCGAACAACGCCGCTTCGTCGCCGCCGGTGCCGGCCCGGATCTCCAGGTAGATGTTGGCCTCGTCCCGCGGATCCCGGGGGATGAGATGGCGCCGCAGGCTCGCCTCAAGCAGAGACCGGCGTTCCGTCAGGCCCGCCACTTCCTCGGCCCCCATGGCCCGGATATCCGGATCCGCGTCGTCCTCCATCTCTTTTGCTGCGGCCAGGTCCCCGCCGACCTGACTCCAGTCCCGATAATCCCTGACCAGTTCCTCCAGACGCGCGTACTCCCGGGCCAGCTCCCTGAAACGGGGCTGGTCGCCGATGATGTCGGGGTCCGACATCAGCGCGCCGACCTCCTCGAAGCGATCGACGAGGCTGCTCAACTTGTCTTGCAGGGATTGTTTCACTTGATCGACGGAGTTCCGGAAATCGCCGGAAATAGCTGGAAAGGGGCGGAATTCTAGCTCAATCGGGAAGCGGACAGCGAAGCCGGAGATCGGCCGCCGGGCTATTTCTCGTCATCCAGGCCGAACAGACTGCGGGCGGCGATCAGCAGATCCTCGTCACCCTTTTCGCCGGCCTTGCGCAGCCGGGTACTGGGCTGATGCATCAGCTTGTTGGTCAGGGAATGGGCCAGAAAATCCACCACCGCGGCGGCGTCGCGGCCGCTTTCCAGCAATTTGATCGCCTGCTGGGTGACATCGGTGCGGATGCGCTCGGCGTTGCCGCGCATGGCGCGGATGGTCGGCGCCGCGTCGCGGACTTTCTGCGCCAGCGCGAACCGCTCGACTTCGGCTTCGATGATCTGCTGGGCCTGGCGGGCCGCCTCTTTGCGCGAACGCAGGTTTTCGCGGATGACGTCCTGCAGATCGTCGACGGTGTAGAGATAGACGTCCTGGAGTTCGGCCACGTCGGCCGCCACGTCCCGTGGCACCGCCAGATCGGCCACAAAGATCGGCCGCCGCCGCCGCGCCTCGAGCGCTTGCTCGACGTGGCCTTTGTTGATCAGCGGCTCCGGGCTTGCGGTAGCGGTGATGATCATGTCCGCCTCGGCCATGTGGTCGGGGATCTCGTCCAGGCCGATGGCGAATCCCTTGAATTCCTGAGCCAGGGCGCGCGCCTTGCTGACGCTGCGGTTGGCGATGATCATCCGTCCGATGCCGCGGCGCTGGAGATGGCGGGCGGTCAGCTCGATGGTCTCGCCGGCGCCCACCAGCAGCGCGCAATGCTTGGTAAACGACGAGAAGATCTGCCGCGCCAGGCTGACCGCCGCGTAGGCCACCGACACGGCACTGACGCCGATATCGGTGTCGGTGCGCACGGTCTTGGCCACGGAGAAGGCCTGCTGGAACAGCGGGTGCAGGACCGGGCCGGCCGTGCCGGCGTCCCGGGCTACCCGATAGGCGTCCTTCATCTGGCCGAGGATCTGCGGTTCGCCGAGGATGGCCGAGTCCAGCCCGCAGGCGACGCTGAAGGTATGGGTGATGGCCCGGTTGCGATCCAGGGTGTACAGGCACTCGTCCAGCTGGCCCTGCAGCCGGTGGTAGTCCATCAGCCACTCCCGCACGAGCTTGCTGCTGCCCGGCCCGCATTCACCGTAGAGCTCGGTGCGGTTACAGGTCGAGACGATGACCATCTCGTCGATGGCCGGCAGTCCGACCAGCTCGCGCAGCGCTTCGTCCAGCTGCTCACGGCCGAACGCCACCTTCTCCCGGATGTCGACGGGGGCGGTCCGGTGGTTAATTCCCATGATCTTCAGGGGCATAAGCGAGCAGAAGCCGGTTCCGGAGCTTGAACAATTGTCCGGCAATGGAGTCGTACAGACAAGACGCGATTGCTTCCCGCGCCGCGGCAATCAGTTATAGTGCCAGTCCACCGAGCCTCCCTGCCTGCATGAAGAAATACCTCCCTGTCCTGCTGACCCTGGGTCTGTCGATCACCGCATGCGCTCAATCCGGCCTGCAGCCGGGGGCCGGTGCCGATGACGAGCAGACCGCAGAACAGCACATCCTGATGGCCGAACTGGCCGTCCAGCAGCACGATTTCGCCGAGGCGGCGCGCCAGTACGCCCTGGCCCTGGATCAGAGCGACGACCCGGATCTGGCGGCGCGCGCCGCGCCCATGGTGTTCGACTACGGCAGCTACGATGAGGCCCTGAGTGCCGCTCGCCGCTGGATCAAGCTGGATCCGGACGCGGTGCCGCCGCGCCGGCAGCTCGCCAGCCTGTATCTGCAACGCGACCGGGTGGGCAAGGCTATGCCCGAGCTGGAGTGGCTCTACCAGCTGGTGAGCAAGGAGACCGACCAGGGCTTTGTCGCCCTGCTGCCGGTACTGACCGAGAACGGCAACGAGGTGGCCGGCTACCAGGCCATGCAGCGGCTGGTCCGGGATCACGACGAAGACGCCACCGCCCACTACGCTCTGGCGTTCATGGCCCTGGGCAGAGGCGACCTGGAGACCGCCCTGGCGGGGTCGGATCGCGCTCTGGCCCTGCGCCCGGATTGGGACGAGGCGGCGGTGCTGCGCGCCCGCGCCATGATGACCGACGGCCGTGCCGAGGAGGCCATGGATTCGCTGAGGGACTGGCCCGGTTTCCGCGAAAACCCGCGTCTGCGCCTGGAGTTCGCAATCCTGCAGCTGGCGGCCGACCGGGCGGAGGAGGCGCGTCTGGAGCTGGAGCTGTTGCTGACGGATTATCCGCGGCTGCCCGGCGCGCTGCGCACTCTCGGCCTGCTGGAGTTCCAGAGCGGCAACTACAAACTCGCCGAGCGGTATCTGATCGAGCTGATCGGGACCGGGCGTTATGTCAATGACGCCATGTATTACCTGGGCAGCATCGCCGAGATCGAAAAGGACCTGGACGGGGCTGCCAGCTTCTACGCCCGCGTCACCAGCGGCGACAACCTGGCCGCGGCGCGGGTCCGTCTGGCCCTGATCCTCTATCGTCTGGGGGACCCGGAGAACGCGCTGCGAAGCCTGGAGCTGACGCCGGGGATGGATCGGGCCTCCAGCCTGCAGATCATCGGCGCCCGCGGCGAGCTGCTGATGCGGATGGAGCGCTATGACGAAGCGCTGGCGATGTACAACGAGGAGCTCGATCGCCATCCGGACGACCAGAGCCTGCGCTACTCCCGCGCGTTCCTTTACGACCGCATGGGTCGTCTGGATGATGCCCTGGACGAGCTGCGGAAGTTGTTGAAGGAGAACCCGGACGATCCCATCGCCATGAATGCGCTCGGCTATACCCTGGCAGACCGCACTACCGACTACGACGAGGCCTTTCGATACATTGCCGCGGCCCTGGAGCGGTCGCCGGACAATCCGGCGATCATCGACAGCATGGGCTGGGTCCAGTACCGCATGGGCAATCTGGAGGATGCAGAGCGCTATCTGCGCCGGGCCTGGACTATGGACGGTGACCCGGAGATCGCGGCCCATCTCGGTGAGGTGCTCTGGGTCATGGGCGAAAAGGAGGCGGCGGAAGAAATCTGGTTCGATGCCCTGACCGAAAATCCCGATAGCCGCATCCTGCAGGAAGTGATAAACCGGCTGCAGCAGTGAATCGGTCTATAATCCTGCTCCTGGTGCTTTCGATGGTGGGAGGTTGCGTGGCGCCGCGAGATCGAATCGGGGAATCGGTGGATGTTGACTGGCTGGATCGCCGGGACTTGTTGCGCAGCCTCGACGACTGGCGCATGGAGGGCCGCATCGCCCTGAAGACCGGCCGCGACGGCTACAACGGCACCCTGTCCTGGGAACAGCTGGAAGACGATCTGGATTTCCGCTTCCGTGGTCCGTTCGGATTCGGCGGCTTCCGCATCCACGGCGATCTGGAACGGCTGCGCGTGAAGACTACCGGCGGCGACGAGTTCTATCTGCACGATCCCGAAGTCGAGATGCGGGAACGCTTCGGCTGGAGCGTGCCGGTCCACAGCATGCGTTTCTGGATCGTCGGCGTGTCGGACCCGGCCCTGGAAGGGGACGAGGTGGTCGACGAGGACGGGTATCTGCTGGAGCTGGAGCAGGGCGGCTGGGACGTCAGCTATGACGGTTACCGCAGTCACGAAGGCTTCGACCTGCCGCGCAAGATCGTGATGGTCAACGGCGATGTGCAGATCAAGGTGGTCGCCGATCGCTGGCGGCTGGAGCCACCGGAGCTGGGCGAAGACCTGTTATGAGTCGGCTCGCCCGGCCGGGCCCGGATTGGGGCGCGGTCTGGCCGGCCCCGGCGAAGCTCAATCTGATGCTCCGAATCCTCGGCCGCCGGGCGGACGGTTACCACGAGCTGCAGACCGCGTTCCAGTTCCTCGATCACTGTGACGAACTGCGGTTCCTGCCCCGGGACGACGGGCGCATCACCCGTCCGCTCGGGCTGGCGGGTTTGCCCGAGGACGAGGACCTGGTGGTGCGGGCCGCGGCGCTGCTGCGAAAGGAGACAGATTGCGGGCGCGGGGCCGAGATCCACGTCGCCAAGCGTATCCCCGAGGGCGGCGGTCTGGGTGGGGGCAGCTCGGACGCCGCCACTACCCTGATGGCCCTTGATCATTACTGGGGGACCGGTCTCGGGCGCGGGCGGCTCCAGGAGCTCGGCGCCAGCCTCGGGGCGGACGTGCCGGTGTTCGTGGGCGGCCGGGCCGCATGGGCCGAGGGCATCGGCGATCGCCTGACGCCGCTGACCCTGGAGGAGCCCTGGTATCTGGTGATCGCGCCGGGCTGCCGGGTGCCCACAGCCCAGGTGTTCCGGGACCCTGGTTTGACACGAAATTCAGCCCCAATCACAATATCCCGTTTCCTTGCCCAAGGGGGCGGGAACGACTGTACCGAGGTGGTGAGGCGCCGATACCCGGCGGTGGCTGAAGCGATGGATTGGCTGGGGCGATTCGCTCCGGCGAGGCTGACCGGCACCGGCGCATGCGTGTTCGCTGCGTTCGATGATGAAAAAGGGGCCCGCGATGCCGGCGCACGCGTGCCGTCGAAGTGGCTGGCCTTCGTGGCCGCGGGCCGCAATCGCTCGCCCCTGCTGGACTTTACATAATCGCCGCGATACGGACTCGCGGACCCGGCAAATGGGGTGTAGCCAAGTGGTAAGGCAGCGGGTTTTGATCCCGTCATTCGCAGGTTCGAATCCTGCCACCCCAGCCAACCTCGCGCCGTTTGGCCGGCGGCGGGCCAGCCGGGGACTGAGACGCGGCGGTGGATCGTGATAACAGGCACATTGGCACGGGAGCGAAACGTGGAACTCGGCATGATGGCGGTCTTTTCCGGTAACGCCAACCGGGAGCTGGCCGAGAGTATCGCGAAGCACCTGGGATTCCCCCTTGGCAAGTGCCACGTCGGCAGCTTCAGCGACGGCGAGGTCACGGTCGAGGTGATGGAGAACGTGCGCGGACGGGATGTCTTCCTGGTCCAGTCCACCTGCCCGCCGGTCAACGACAATCTGATGGAACTGCTGGTCATGGCGGACGCCATGCGGCGGGCGTCGGCAGCCCGGATCACCGCCGTCATCCCGTATTTCGGGTATGCCCGGCAGGATCG
>Ga0316198_10002318_pt1 | contig 11478 bp, 14 predicted proteins | sample OudBieAanoxic_MG_FD_204935 | JGI IMG/M metagenome (GOLD analysis project Ga0316198, IMG submission 204935) | Coastal sediment microbial communities from Oude Bieten Haven, Netherlands - site A anoxic | ecosystem: Environmental > Aquatic > Marine > Coastal > Sediment | place: Netherlands... | reverse complement strand
CGGTAACCCCTTGATTTTATTATGGTGCCGAAGGCCGGACTTGAACCGGCACGGCTTTTGGCCACTACCCCCTCAAGATAGCGTGTCTACCAAGTTCCACCACTTCGGCACATGATACTGAAAAAATACTATTGAGGTTTTTCGTCCTCGCCCTCGGCAGGGGCCGGCGCCGTTGTTGCCGGAGCTGCCGGTTGCTCTGCGGTCTCGGTTGGTTCTGCTGGCGGGGCCTGAGGGACGGCCTGTTCGGTAACCGGCGGTTTCGTCTCCAGCATGATCGAACTTTTGGCGCGATTGGTTGAATAATAGGCCAGGGTCAGAGAGGTTATCATAAAAACGATCGCTGCAACCGTCGTCAATTTGGTCAGGAATGTAGAGGCCCCGCCACTTCCAAACAGTGTCTGGCTGGCGCCGCCGCCGAATGCCGCTCCCATGTCTGCACCTTTACCGGTCTGCAGCAGCACGATCATTATCATTGCAATAGAAACGACAACGTGAATGATGATAAGTACCTGTGTCATTTTAAAATCCTAAAGATTCGATTTGTCATCGAATTTAAAAACGTACGATGCGGCTGAATGTTTCTGCATCCAAACTCGCGCCACCGACCAATGCCCCGTCGATATCCGGCATATCCATCAACTCCGACGCGTTCTGCGGTTTTACGCTGCCGCCATAGAGGATACGAAGGTTGCCTGCCAAGTTATCACCGAACATCTGCGCCATATTTTTACGCAGAAACTGATGGACCTCCTGAGCCTGAGCACTTGTGGCGGTTTTGCCGGTACCGATAGCCCAGATCGGTTCATAGGCGATCACAAGAGTTGGTAGCGCTTCGGCAAAATGCCCTTTTAAACCCATTTTTAGCTGTTTGTCAAGCACAGAAAAGGTTTCACCGGCCTCGCGCTGTTTTTCTGATTCTCCGATGCACAGGATCGGAATCAACCCGGCATCCAGGGCGGCCGACACTTTTCTGTTCACGTTTTCATTCGATTCATTGAAGTATTCACGCCTCTCCGAATGCCCGAGAATTACGTAGCGGCACCCGGCTGACAGGAGCATGGCGGCTGAAACTTCCCCGGTGTAAGCACCCTCCGGTTCCCAATACATGTCCTGGGCCCCCATATCAATCGTGCTGTCTTTTAGGGCGTCGTGCACCGGAAATAGCGCCGTGAACGGTGGGGCGATCATGACATCGACTTCTCCCACGGCGGAAACCAGATCTTTCAAGTGGGACGCCGTCTGGACGGCCTCCGGCACTGTCTTGTACATTTTCCAGTTTCCAGCTATCAGCGGCGTGCGCGTGTTCATGCTTCTCTCCTTTATTTAGAACCGGTTTTTACGAATTCATGAAAAATAGTGGATTTCCCGGCATGCTTGAGCATGCTGGGCCCAGCCGCAAGGATCATTACATTGCCCAGCGGTCCGGTGCAGATTAACAGCATGATGGACAATAATACAAAACTATTGCCGGCGATGTAGCGAGAGGCCGCTGGAAAGACGATGTAAAACATCAAGTCGATGACGCTCAATATAAGAAGGGACCAAACGGCCCATTTTCTTAAATTCCAAATTCCGATACCCAAGACGGCAAAGGGAATCATGGTTACCAGGAATTTTGTCGCCATTTGCCCTGCCAGCGGGGAAGGAATGACCGGGTCGGTGGCCAACCAAAGAAACGCCTTGAAGATGGCTATCCACCCGGCAGCCCAGATCGGCCACGGGAAATAACGAAAAATCCGCCAACCGGGAAAAATCAGAAACGGTAATTGTTCCCCGGGAATTTTTGGGTTTATTGTAGTGGTGTGATTTTTAACCGACCGCGTCCGATTCTGTGTCAAAAACTGATTCCCTTCCGTCTGTTTAAGCTGCTTTACGTGGTCGCTGGATTTTAGATTGACACGGCCCGGAGATGGGTCTTTGGCCGGCCCCGGCAGATTACATCTGGTTTCCGATCATCGCCGCCAAGTCGACCATTCGACTGGAATAGCCCATTTCGTTGTCGTACCAGGACAATACTTTCACCATCTCATCGACAACGTAGGTTGTGGGCGCATCGACAATTGATGAATACGTCGAACCATTGTAGTCGGTTGATACCAGCGGGATATCACTGTACCCCAGAATGCCTTTCAGGGATTCTTCAGACGCTTTCTTGAGGGCGTCGTTGACATCCGAATCGTTGAGCCCTGATTTTTCGACCGTCGCTACGAAGTCGACAATCGATACGTTGGGCGTTGGGACGCGAATCGCCAATCCGTTCAACCGCCCGGCGAGATCGGGCAGGACCAGAGCGACTGCTCTGGCAGCACCTGTCGTTGTAGGAATCATGGACAAAGCCGCCGCTCTTGCACGGCGCAAGTCTTTGTGTGGGAAATCGAGCAGACGCTGGTCGCCGGTATAGCTGTGAATGGTTGTCATCAAGCCACTGCGGATCCCGAAATTTTCGAGTAACACTTTTGCAACGGGTGCCAAACAGTTCGTGGTGCAGGAGGCATTTGAAATGACATGGTGCTGGCGCGGATCATATCGGTTTGAATTGACACCCAGGACGATCGTGATGTCAGGATCTTTGGCCGGTGCGGAAATAATGACCTTTCGAGCGCCGGAGGTGAGATGCTTTTCAGCATTTTCCCGATCCCTGAACAAACCGGTGCATTCGGCAACGATGTCCACACCGAATTCTCGCCATCGCAACTTGGCCGGATCCTTGATCGATGTAATCGCTATCGTTTTGTTATCCACTTCAATGGCATCGTCCTTAGCGACAACAGTGCCATCGAGGGTTCCGTGCACCGAATCGTACTTAAGAAGGTGCGCCATGGTTGCCGAATCGGTGAGGTCATTCACGGCAACAACTTCCACCTCGGGATGTTTCAACGCTGCTCTAAATACCAACCGTCCAATTCTACCAAAACCGTTGATTCCAACTTTTACGCTCATTGTGCTTCCTCCAGAACTTTCATCATTATTAAGGCATCTTCCTCTGTGTCCATGTAGTACTTTGGTCGTGTGGCGACAATTCGAAAACCGAGTTTCAGGTAAAGGTTTGTGGCAGACTTATTGGATTGACGAACTTCCAAATACGCTGCTTTTGCACCCCTCACTCTTGCCTCTCGGATACAGCTGCTCAACAACCTTTCTGCGAGTCCTTGGCGCCGCCATTTGGGTGCCACCGCAACCCTCAGCAGATGCAGGTTTTCAAGGGTCAATCGCAGGCAGGCATACGCGATGATTTGCCCATGACCGGGATTCGGGACGACAACATCGATGGCATCATTGCATGCGAGTTCGTTAGAAAAGGATATACGCTGCCAGGGTTGCCTGAAAGATTCTTTTTCGATGGAAACGATGCCGTCGATATGACTTTCATCAAGGGCAACGATTGACCAGGCAGACACGGTTAGCCCCGCTTGTTGCCTTTCAGGATGCCGCTGGCAAGAGAAATGCTCTTCTTTCCAAACGCCTCGACACTGGCGGCCAGTTCTCCTATCTTCATGTCGCCGCGCAAGTTTACTGCTTTGATCAACATCGGCAGGTTTACCCCCGACACGACCTCCACACGCTCCTCCTCTAAAAACGTATAGCTCAGGTTAGACGGGGTGCCTCCAAACATGTCCGTCAATATAAGCACACCGTCTTCCTGTCCGACTTTTTTTAAACCGTCGGATATCGTCTTTCTTAACTTGTCGGCGCTGACATTCAGATCAATGGTAACCGGTTCGGTTTTTTCTGGTCTATATCCGATGATGAACTCCGAGGCTTCAATCAGAGCTTCCCCGAGCTGGCAATGGGTCACTATTAAAATTCCGATCATTAATTTTTCCCGCTTCCGCTGATATCAGTTTGAGTGCGACAATCTCGTCCGAATGCGGACTTAGTGCCTGCGGCCACTATTGATGAATGTCGCGGTGGGTAAGGGCTGTGTTTTTGCCGGCTTGGTGGATATGCTCATAAATGTTTCTCGCTATCGCAACTGATCGATGCCGGCCGCCGGTACACCCGACAGCAACCGTCAGGTAGGCTTTGCCTTCCTTTTCATATAATGGAATCAGATAGTCAAGTAAATCAGTATATTTAGATAAAAACGTACGTGCTGCATCGTTATGCAAGACGAAGCGCTTCACTTCGGTTGATTCTCCGTCCAAGTCTTTCAGCTCAGCAACAAAATAGGGGTTGGAGAGAAAGCGAACGTCGATGATCAGGTCTGCATCAGCCGGTGTGCCGTATTTGAATCCGAATGAAACGACATGGATGTGCATTGATGGCAGGTTGGCGATGTGTTTGGCAATATCGTTGAGTGTTTTTTTGAGTTCATGCACATTAAGCCGAGAGGTGTTGATCACATGATCGGCATCCCTTTTCAATCCTTTCATTAATACCTTTTCGGAGCGGATACTCTCCAACAGGCTATTATCTTGGGCGACCGGATGATGCCGACGGGTCTGACTGTAACGTTGCAGGATTATTTCTTCGTCGGCTTCCAGGAATAAAATATCGAGATCAATTCCTTTCTGCCTGATTTTTTTGTAAATGTTCGGGTAGTTATCCAGAAAACCGTTCTGGCGTAAATCCATACCGAATGCCATTCCGGCCGTATCATTGTTCTGGATACCCGGTAGCTCAAGGAATCGCGGCAGCATCACGACCGGCATGTTGTCAACACAATAGAAACCGGCATCTTCCAATGCAGCCAATGCCGTACTCTTTCCAGAGCCGGACAAACCTGTCACAATAATTATTTTGGGAGTCTTCACTTATATCTAATGGGTTCTATAGTTGGAGGTCGATCGGATTCGGTTTATTCCCATTCAGGGGAGTTGTTTGTCTGATTATACAGGAATGTGGTGAAAACTGTTTACATATCCGATTTGGGACGGGACAAGACGCCCGTCATCGCGGTTCGTTCTAAAAGTCAACATCTTCATCTTTGATGATCCCATAGATTTCGTCGCGGTCCGTTGCGCCCAAGAGTCTTTCCCTGAATGTTTCGCTTTTGAGTATTTTCGATATCCTCGCCAGTACTTTCAAGTGCAGACCGGTTGAATTTTCGGGTGTCATCAGGAGGAAAAAGATGTGTGTGGGCTGTCCGTCCATGGATTCAAAGTCAACACCCTTATGGCTGAGGCCGTATCCGAGGACTAGATCATCCAGGTTTTTAAGTTTACCATGCGGAATTCCGATGCCGCTACCGATGCCAGTGCTCCCCAGTCGTTCCCTTTCCATGAGGACGAGAACGAGTTCGTCCAGATCGGCGCTCTTCAGGCGGGCGATCGGAGCCACAAGTTCTTCAAGTATACTTTTTTTGTCCTGTGCTTTCAGATCAGCGAGAATTGCTTCTCGGGGCAATACATCCAGGATTTTCATTTTGTGTGTACCATTCGAATCCGGTTCGACATTAGTCGCACTATCCATGCACCTGATCCACCGGTGCACCGGTCCGGTCGTTGATAGATTATTTTGCAGATTGAATAATTAACTCTCGGGTTGTATAAGACCGTAGTGTCCGTCCTTGCGCCGGTAGAGGACATTAACGCGGTCGGTTTGAGAATTGGTAAAGACCAGAAAGTTGTTTTTGATCAGATCCATCTGCATGACAGCTTCTTCGACATCCATCGGTTTGTATTCGATATTCATGACCTTGAGCTGCGGTTCGCGGTCTTCATCAACCTCCGCTGCGTCGTACTCCTCGATTTCTTTGATGCTGGATTTGGCACCGCTTCTGCGTTCTCTATTTTTCTGTTTGCTTTTTTTAATTTGCTTCTCCAGCTTATCAAGAACCATGTCAATGGCGGAGTACATGTCGTTTATCTCTTCTTTTCCGATAATGTTGAGACGGTCCCCGACGATGTTTATCTCCGCGATATGGCGAAATTTTTCTACGGACAGGACCACGCTGGCCTCTGCCGGATTATCTAGAAGCCTATCGAAACGGTCAAGCTTTTCACTCACGTAGGTTTTTAAATTTTCCGAAGACGGCAGGTTCTTGAACGTAACGGAGGTCTGCATAGATCAATACTCCCTAAATTTGTTTGCGTTTGTTGGACGGCAGCACGTTCAACATTTCCCGGTATTTCGCAACCGTACGGCGGGCAATATTAATTTGAGAATCTTTGAGTATCTTGGCGATTTTATCATCGCTGTATGGTTTTTTGGGATTTTCGTCGGCGATTATCTGTTTGATTTTTTCCTGGACGCTGACTGAGGCGATGGCTCCACCATGGGCGCGCTGAATGGAACTGTTGAAAAAATATTTCAATTCAAATATTCCCTGCGGGGTATAGGCATATTTGTTGGTCGTGACGCGGCTGATGGTTGATTCATGCATACCGATATCCTGCGCGACGTCCCTGAGCACCATCGGCTTCAATCGCGATATGCCTTTTTCGAAAAATTCTCGCTGGTAGTGGAGAATACTTTCCATCACTTTATAGATCGTTTTTTGCCGCTGGTGAATACTCTTGATAAGCCAGGCTGCTGAACGCAGTTTGTCCTGAATATAGCTTTCGGCTTCCCCGGGCAGTTTGTCTTTGGCGGTGATGGATTTTTTATAAAAAGGGTTGACTCGCAGTTTGGGCATTCCGTCATCATTGAGAACAATGACAAATTCATTGTCGATTTTGTAAACGTATATGTCAGGGGTAATATACTGCGGCGTGTCGTCCGAATACTGCCGGCCAGGTCGCGGTTCGAGGCTCTTGATTATATTGACGGCCGCAATGATGCTATCCGTGCCCACTTTCAAGGCGCGGCTGATAACCTTGATGTTCCTTTTTTCGAGATCACCGAGATGGTTTTTAATAATTTCTGTAACCAGGCTGTCGTCAATCTTCAGGTGCTTGGCTTGAATCATCAGGCATTCGCTGAGGTCCCTGGCGCAAACCCCGATGGGGTCGAAGGTTTGCATGAGGGCCAATACAGATTCGACTTTTGGCAGGTCCGTTTCAGCGATCCGGGCGATCTCTTCCAGATCAATATCTAAATAACCGTCCTGGTTCAGATTCCCTACGATGAGTGAGCCGACTTGTTCCTCTTCTCTACTGGGTGATGTCATCAGCAGCTGCCACAACAAATGGTCTTTCAATGACTCTTTGCGGGCGATGAAAGCGTCGTATTTTGGTGCTTCTCTGCTTTCGCCCTCGTAGTTGACTCTGCCGGGCGTGTTATATTCGTCGAGGTAGCGGCTCCAATCGATATCGTCATTGATTTTCTCTTCGATTGTGACTTCCTTCGCCGGATCGCCATCGTCAGCAGCTTGGTCGGCTGCTTCCGTCAATCGCTCCTCACCGGCTGATTCCTGCAGCTCTTCTAATGCGGGATTCTCTTCCAGCTCCTGTTGGATGGTGTCCAGAAGTTCCAGGCGGGATAATTGCAGCAGCTTGATCGCCATTTGCAGCTGAGGGGTCATAATGAGCTGCTGCGTTAACTTGAGTTGTTGTCTAAGTTCGAGAGCCATTTTTATAAACTGAATTCATTTCCGAGGTAAATTTTGCGCGCAATATCACTGGAGGTTATGTCTTCGGGAGTCCCGGCCACAACCACTTTGCCCGCGTTTAGTATATAGGCGATGTCGCAGGATTGAAGGGTATCCCTGACGTTATGATCTGATATCAGGATGCCGATTCCGCGCTTTTTAAGATGACCGATTATGTTCTTGATGTCAATCACTGCTAATGGGTCGACGCCGGCAAATGGTTCGTCAAGTAGCATGAATTTCGGGTTTGTTGCGAGTGCCCTGGAGATTTCCAAGCGCCGTTTTTCACCCCCGGAAAGGACTGCGGCTTTCTGGTTGGCCAGATGCTTGATGCCGAGTTCCTCTAACAGCAGCGCCGTTCGCTCTTCCTGCTCATCCTTGGGCAAAGACAGTGCCTCAAGAATTGCCATGATATTTTGTTTTACGGTCAGTTTCCTGAAAATCGAGGGTTCCTGTGGTAAATAACCAACACCTTTGCGGGCCCTAAGGTGCATAGGATATTCCGTCAGGTCCTCATCGTTTAGAAGCACTTCGCCCGAATCCGGTTTCACCATTCCTACCGTCATATAGAAAGTCGTGGTCTTGCCGGCACCATTTGGCCCCAGGAGACCGACAACGCATCGGCTTTCAACCTTCAGGCTGACAGAATCGACAACGGTTCTGCCGTTGTAGACTTTGCCAAGATTTTGAAGAGACAGTACGGTCATTTCGATTTCACACACACCCGGTTTCTGCCTCTGTTGGCACAGCAGTTTCCGATCCGTTTGGTACTCTATAGCAGATTTGGCCTCTCCATCCAACAACCCTGTTGCAATGACCTAATTTTTTGAGGGTATTTTAAACACCCCTTGCACCCGGTTTTCGGAATTGCCGCTGACGATAACTTTTTCAGTGTCGAGGAAAATGGTAATCTGGTTCCCGCTGATCTTACTGCCGTCGCGATAGACCTCTGTGTTTTCTCCGGTCAAAACAAGCGTTCGGGTTTTACGGTCGTATGTTGCCCGGTTTGCGTTGGCCGTAAGTTCGTCAGACAGGACACGCACATGACCTTCGGCGACAATCTCTCTAATGTTTGCCCGGGGGCCGTTTTTTTCGCCCACTGGTTTCTCGATTGCGTCGAAAAAAACCTTGAGCCGATCGGTCGTCAGGGTATATTCCCCGCGGATAACTTTGACATTGCCGATAAACTCGGCCGATTTAGCGCTTTCGTCGCCGACCAGTTCATCTGCGGCAATCGTAACGGGGGTCTTCGGCGCTGTTTCACGACCAGTTTCGTCTGCGGCCGACGCCCCCCTTAAAGGCATCTGACACGGGCTGCCCCACAGCAGAATCACGGCGGTCAAAACGCGAAAGGGGATTCGCCTTGGGTTAAAGCGCGAAATCATCGCTAAAGGTGCCCTGCACGTTACCCTTAAGCACGGTCCTCCTTTTTTCTATGTCGAGAGTCATACTGTCAGCGCTCAACTGAAAGGCTTCACCGGTGATCTTCACCGGTGATTCTGAATAGATGAACCGTTTCTTGTGTTGATAGTGAAGCGCCTCGGCTTTAAGGTGCGCGTCATCGTTTTTTAATTCCACCCGTCCGCGGACGCTGACGTTTTGGGATTCGGTCTCCAGTGTACCGCTATCGGCAGTCAAGTGGATTTCCTGTTGACCCTCGAGAAAAAAGGTCATGCCAAGGTTGTCGAGGCGCACTTTTTTCTCCGCATCGAAATAATGGGCCGATGCCGCGTCAAGTTGCCATTCTTTTTTACCGTTCCGGGTGGCCGTTTGGTGTATATCGTCGATTGTCATATCGACCCCTGGTTTGAAATCAGCGATCAGTTTTTCCGGATTATTTATTAATTTCCGGTAGTTGATATATACGACCGTCACGACGCCGATCATGGAAAAGATGAAAAGAACGAGCACAATCTTCAAGGTTATCGGTTTTTTCTTTCTCAATACAGCCATTATATCACATGTCTGCAAGCGTGCGTTATCTGCAGCTGCCTTTTCGTGTGCAGCTATTCGACGGGCTGCAGCGTCCGGCTTTCTGCCTGCCGATCAAGTGAAACGACACACTGGTTTCGTGCAAGGGTGGTGCAGTGAATCGGATCACCAACGTAATCCCGGCATGGCGTGCTTCCACAGGCCCGTTCGGCCGAGCGCCAATACGTTGATAGTCAAATTTATGTCTGTGGAGGACCGTGAAGCCGGCCCGGGGTGTGCAAGTGGGCAAGGGATGCCGTTCATCCGTTCACAAAGCGTGAAACGCACTTAATTACATGAAAATACTATCGCGCAGACCGTTAAAAGTCAAGAAACGATAAACTTTGCCTTGATTAACACTCTTTTCCTTGTTATGAAAATTGACTCCAATTAAAATGTCCATATTTCAGTAAGTTGCTGTAAATTTAGACGATATTAACCAGGGGTTGAGAACCCGGTAATCGAAAGCCCTGCGGTCAAGCCTGGAATCGCACACCGAAGGCTTGGCCAGCAAATAATCGAACCGGTTAAAGGTGACATGACGACTCACAAGATAAACAAGACCTATCAGGAAATCAACGCCAAGATCAAATCCGGTAATGTCGTGGTCGTTACGGCCGAGGAAATCATCGATATCGTTAACAATGACGGGCCGGTTGAAGCCGCCCGACACGTTGATGTTGTGACCACGGGAACATTCGCTCCCATGTGCTCATCGGGTGCGTTCATAAATTTCGGTCATTCTGAACCGGGAATAAAGGCATCTAAGGTTTGGCTGAACAACGTTTCTGCCTATGCGGGCCTGGCGGCCGTCGATTGTTACATTGGTGTTACCGAGCCGTGTGAAGACGATCCTCTCAACAAGGTTCATCCCGGCGAATTCAATTATGGCGGCGGACATGTCATTCAGGATCTGCTGGAGAAGAGAAGCGTTCATTTGAAAGCGCTTGCCTATGGCACCGATTGTTACCCCAATCGAATGGTCGAGAAAGACATTCGCCTCAAGTCATTGCCCCAGGCGACGCTTTGCAACCCACGCAACGCCTACCAGAACTACAACTGCGCCGTGAACCTTTCGAACAAGACCGTCTACACATACATGGGCGCTTTGAAACCGAAAGCCGGAAACGCCAATTACTGCTCGGCGGGACAGCTAAGCCCGCTGTTCAACGACCCATATTACCTAACCATCGGCCTGGGGACGCGGATATTTCTCGGCGGTGGGGAGGGGTATGTTACATGGCATGGCACTCAACACAACCCGTCAGTCAAAAGAACGCCAAAAGGTGTCCCGTTAAAACCGGCCGGAACGCTATGGGTTATGGGTGATCTAAAAAAAATGAGCCCCAAATGGATCAAAGGGTTAAGTCTTCAGGGATACGGCTGCTCGATGGCCGTCGGTCTGGGGGTGCCGATACCGGTACTCAACGAAAGAATCGCACAATTCACGGCAGTATCGGATAAGGACGTATTTACTCTGATTGTCGATTATGGGAATGATTATCCCAACGGTATCTCTAAAAGTTACGGTAAGATCAGCTACGAGGAATTGAAAAGCGGCACCATCGATTTTGACGGTCGGAAAGTGCCAACGGCGCCTCTGTCAAGTGTTACCCGAGCGCGGGAAATTGCAGAGATTCTCAAAAAAAAGATTGCCCGAGGAAAGTTTTTTCTCGGTGAGCCTGTTTTCACCCTGCCGGCCCCGAAATTTTCATGAAATCTTCTCAGGGAGTGACGCTGCAGTGACAATTTCGCAGCGCAATTGAATATACCGGTACCTTATGCAGTGTTGCCATGTTGTGTTGTCAGAAAAGCGCCATAGAATCTGAAAAGATGGCACCCTGCCGGCCAAATAGCTCTTTACCGGCACGATGCATCAGCCGCCTTTGGTTCCTGAAACGATGAAGCGAATAAGGGCATTTATATCCCTGACCTTGCCCGATACGATCAGCGCTAGCATCCGACATGTTCAGGAACAGCTGGCGGGTCACCGGCTAAAAGTGCGCTGGATAAGAGCCGAGAACATCCACTTAACG
>Ga0316198_10002317_pt1 | contig 11482 bp, 12 predicted proteins | sample OudBieAanoxic_MG_FD_204935 | JGI IMG/M metagenome (GOLD analysis project Ga0316198, IMG submission 204935) | Coastal sediment microbial communities from Oude Bieten Haven, Netherlands - site A anoxic | ecosystem: Environmental > Aquatic > Marine > Coastal > Sediment | place: Netherlands... | reverse complement strand
ATTACGGGTATGTTATCCAGCAAATCATACCGTTCAGAAAAACAAATGGAGCCTGTTAAAGTTCATTTGTTAATTACGCGTTATTCTCCAGAGCGTGTTGAACGCGAAGAGATGCTCAGTATCGAAGACATTGATGACCTATTAGGTATTGATTTATTAGGTGTGATCCCAGAATCTAAGGATGTGTTAAGTGCATCTAACTTAGGTGAACCAGTGATCTTAAACCAAGAAAGTGATGCAGGCAAAGCTTATCAAGATGCTGTTGATCGCCTTTTAGGTATGCAGCGTGATTTGCGCTTTGTAACAGTTGAGAAAAAAGGCTTTTTAAGCCGTATATTTGGGGGTTAAGATGGGATTATTACAATATTTTAGAAAAGATAAACCTAAAAAGGGTACAGCGAAATTAGCAAAAGATCGCCTGCAGATAATTGTAGCCCATGAGCATTCAAGTTTTGACGTACCATCATATATGCCTGAGTTACAAAAAGAATTAGTTGCAGTTATCCGCAAGTACATGGATATTTCATCGCATGATGTTAAATGTGAATTTAATGATAAAGCGGATGATGATATGTCTGTATTAGAAGTTAATGTGACATTGCCAAAAAATAAATAGTCAATCAAGTAAATAAAATGCGACTTAATGATAGTCGCATTTTACCACTTGTTACTAAACATAATAATAAGCCAGACATTAAGTAATAGTAATTAACATTGCTTTTCACTTAATATACCCTAAATTGACTCGGTCAAGTTGTGCTTAAATTAAACTAAATACTTTAATTGTGCAGCTTTACTCTTTACTGGCTGGTTTAACTAATGTGATGCTATTAATAATAACTGCTTGTACCGGTTTATCTGCTGCTGCGGTTTGCACTGATGCGATTGCATCAACAACATCCAAGCCTTTGCTTACTTTACCAAATACTGCATAACCCCATTGGCTACCTCGCATATCCAAAAAATTATTATCTTTGTGATTAATAAAAAATTGACGTGTTGCCGAATGAGGAGCGCCTGTTCTAGCCATTGCAATGGTTCCCCGTTCATTGCTTATACCATTACCTGATTCATTCCTAATCGCTGGCAGTGTCTGTAAAGGGTTGCCATCTTCTAAAAATCCACCACCTTGGATCATAAAATCTTTTATAACGCGATGAAAAGTGGTGCCTTTAAAGCCATCCTGTTGTACATAACTTAAAAAGTTAGCAACACTAAGGGGGGCTTGCTCGGGGTATAACTCGACGCTAATTTGACCTTTGTTAGTATCAATAATGACGACTGGGTTTTCGGCCGCTAACGCGAAGTGGCTACTCACTAATAAAATCAGTGCGGTGATGTACTTCATATCATTTCCTTTATTATATTTTATCGACTATAAATAAAATTAATTACTGTATTTACAATGTTGCTAATGAGGTAATTAAAACTGTTGTAATTTACTATTTAGTTCTGGGTCTTGAATAATTTGATTTAATAATTGTGATATTTGTACATTAAGTTGTTCTGTAACACCTGCTGCACTGGTTGAAAAAGCGGCATCCCACTGTTTATTACTGCGGAATAATTTAACAAAGTTTTTGCCTTGATAGCTAAGTTCTACTTTTATCACCATTTGTGAATCTACATCATAACTTAATGTTGATTCAGTCACCGTAGCCAGTGCCTTGACTAATTTAATATTAACTCGATGCTCACTGCTTTGATTTACTTTTAATTTATTGTTTATCCAAGCTTGGGTTAAACTTTTTTCAACCAACAAACGTAATGAATGTTGCTCATTTATTAGTTGTGCGACATTGTCCCCATCAACAATCTCAATTAAATGACGAGCAACTCGTAAGTCTTGGCTATCTATTTGCCAGGTATCCGATTTGTTAAAAGTATAAGCATTTTGTTCAAGGTCAAGCTCTGGATTAATATTAATATCGGTCGGTAAAGACGCACAGCTGGCTAGTGTAAATAAGAGGGTAAGCATGGCAACTAATTTGCTATAAGTGTTAAGCATTCAAAAATCCTTACAAGAAAAATAATAATGCATCATATCAAACCTATTATTGGATCGTATTAATAAATATTCTATTTGTCTTAATTTTGAACAGGGTTGGTTTTTATTGAATCAGTTAAGTTAACGAAGTGTTACATTTTTGCTTTATACCATCATTTTGGGCACGACTCGTTGCAACACCTTATTTTTTTATAAATGTACTTTTTTGTATAAAATATGATCGAAGCAGCTAAATTATTTACTAATGAGATCTCTGTCATATTATCTTAATCTTTCTGTAACACTGATAAACTCTAGGCTAGCGATGGTTATCCACTTTTTCTGTGGATAACTCTGTGGGAAGTTAATGAAGATCGTGCTGAAGGCCTTGCTATACCTTGGGTTTGATTAGATCGAAGTATTTTTGAGCATGAAATTTAAGTTATATTTATCAATGAGTTGTAATCGTCAAGTGGTTTTTTTATGGTTTTGTTACTTGTCTATAAGCTCGCTTTTGATTTATGCCTTGTCAATCATTTTCTGTGCATTATTTGTTAAAAAATATAATTATTTTAATTGACAAAAATACGGATCACAGAATTTATATTGCTTATTTATTGAGCGGGTGTTGCGACTTGTATTTATTATAAAGAGTGCTTTTGATTCGCATGAATATTGAACTGTTGAAAAATGCGCAATTATTTAAAGTGCCAAATAAGGTCTTTTATTGTTATTTTTAGTCTTGTAAATATTGTGTTTGTCAAATTATTTAATCGTAACCTCTATTTTCAGAGGTTACAGGTTTTTGTGTTTTTTATTGGTTGTTAAAAAATGTTCATTTTAGTGGTGAGCGGTATAATGATAAGATTAATTTTTGAATTAAAATTAATAACGAGGATTTATGAGTAAAGTATTCGAGTTAGTTTGTCCATTCTCTCCAGCAGGAGATCAACCACAGGCGATTGCTAAGTTAGTTGATGGCATTGAGTCAGGATTGGCATATCAAACCTTATTAGGGGTGACTGGCTCAGGTAAAACTTTTACTTTGGCAAATACCATCGCTCAATTAAATAAACCGACTCTTATTTTAGCGCCTAATAAAACACTTGCCGCGCAATTGTACGGTGAGATGAAAGCTTTCTTTCCAAATAATGCTGTTGAATATTTTGTTTCATATTACGATTACTATCAGCCAGAGGCTTATGTCCCAAGTTCAGATTCCTTTATAGAAAAAGACGCCGCTGTTAATGCGCATATTGAACAGATGCGTTTATCGGCAACAAAAGCCTTACTAGAGCGTGACGATGTTGTATTAGTGGCTTCCGTTTCTGCTATTTACGGTTTGGGTGATCCACAATCGTACCTTAAAATGATGTTGCATATTAGTGTCGGTGAAATGATTTCTAGCAGAGATATTTTACAACGTTTAGTTGACATTCAGTATACCCGAAATGAAACAGAGCTAAGCCGAGGGACCTTTCGTGTTCGTGGTGAAGTAGTTGATATTTTCCCTGCAGACTCAGAAAAGCAAGCTATTCGTGTGGAATTATTTGATGATGAAGTTGAAGCGATTAGCATTTTTGATCCATTGACGGGTCAACAAATAGAAAAACTCTCACGAACCACTATCTTCCCTAAAACACACTACGTAACACCCAAAGAGCAAATCCTAAAGGCGATAGAAGGTATTAAAGAAGAGTTACAGGATAGAAAAAAAACGTTTTTAGCTGAAAATAAACTCATCGAGGAACAACGAATTTCGCAGCGTACTTTATATGATTTAGAGATGATGAATGAACTCGGGTATTGTTCGGGTATTGAAAATTACTCTCGTTATTTATCTAGTCGTGGAGTAGGGGAAGCTCCCCCGACATTGTTTGATTATCTTCCCAATGATGGGTTATTGATCATTGATGAAAGCCACGTCACGGTTCCACAAATTGGTGCTATGTATAAAGGTGATAGGTCACGTAAAGAAAATTTGGTAAATTATGGTTTTCGTTTACCTTCTGCGTTAGATAACCGCCCATTGAAGTTTGAAGAGTTTGAAAAGTTGGCTCCTCAAACTATTTATGTATCGGCAACTCCAAGTGATTATGAGGTTAATAAATCACAGGGAGATATTATTAGGCAGGTGATACGTCCCACGGGATTATTAGACCCAATCATCGAAGTACGTCCGGTAACAACACAGGTAGATGACCTGTTATCTGAAATTAATATTCGCGTTGTTAAAAATGAACGTGTATTAGTCACTACTTTAACAAAACGTATGGCAGAAGACTTAACTGAATATCTCAATGAACACGGCATTAAAGTGCGTTATTTGCATTCAGATGTTGATACCGTGGAACGCGTTGAGATCATACGCGACTTACGTTTAGGCATATTTGACGTGTTAATTGGTATCAACTTATTGCGCGAAGGTTTGGATATTCCTGAAGTTTCTCTAGTGGCTATTTTAGATGCGGATAAAGAAGGTTTTTTGCGTTCCGAGCGTTCGTTAATTCAAACCATGGGGAGAGCTGCACGTAATCTAGAGGGACGAGCTATTTTATATGCGGATAGAATTACTGATTCGATGCGTAAAGCCATTAAAGTCACAGAAGATAGACGAATATTGCAGGATGATTTTAATAAAGCCAATGGTATTCAACCTAAAGGCTTGTCAAAAGAAGTAACTGATGTAATGCAGTTAGGGCAAAAACCGCAACCTAGAAGCAATATCACACCGCTTAACGTAGCAGAGAATGGGGTTTTGTATCAATCCAAGAAACCACTCCGTACAGAGCAAGATATTTTAAAAGAGATTGCCAAACTTGAGAAAGAAATGTTCGCCTTTGCTAAGGCATTAGAGTTTGAAAAAGCGGCACAGTTACGCGATCAAGTGACCAAGTTACATGAGCAACTTTTATCCGTTGGATAAAATAAACATTTATGCTGGTTAGCTATTTACCTTTATCAACTCAGGAATTGCGGATTTTATATCTTCTATGATAGTGGGCTTAAATTGCTTAAATTGCTTAAATTGCTTAGATGCGCATGATCAATACCTATATCTTTTTTTTAATTGGCACTAATAAAATGTGATCCATCTCATTAATATAGATTAAGATGGGTAAGTAGGCAGTGCATGACCTATTTTTTACATAAAAGTAGACTGCAGCAATAAAAACCAACATTATAATTAAGAATAATAAGTAATACTTATAAGTGATCATAAATGGACTGACACTTTTTAGTTGAATCCAAGAATGGAAAGTTAATGATAGAAACTGAAGAATATGGATATCGTCGGACTACATTACGAGTTTTGCTCGTTGTAACCATTTTTGCGGCAAGTTTTTTTGCTGTGACTAATTGGCTTGCAGGGTTTCAACTTTTTTCCATTATGGAAGCGATTATCGCCAGCTTTTGGAGTTGGATATTAGTCATTAGCAAGACAACACAGTATTTACAGCGGTGGTCTTTTGTCTATTTGTGTACTTTTTACTTTCTGGTGATATATGGAATTATGATCACTAATTTTAAAGCTGGCTTATTTTCATGGTTGTTTATTTTCCCCATTCTTTCATATCTGCTGTTAGGACTAAAAGCAGGAACAGTGATCACCTTTGTTAGTGTTTCTGGAGGCTTAGTTGCTCTAGGGAAATCAGTTTGGGCTAGTAATGCCGATGTGCACTGGATTGTTATGGGTAATGTTGGGTTTACGCTTGCTGCAATTTGGGTAATGGTTTATGTATACGAAGCTAAACGCGAAGAGGTTGTTAAAGACTTAAGGGAGCAAGCAAGGAAAGATCCTTTAACTGGTTTACTCAATGTACGTGACTTGAATGATATTCTCACCAGTACATTACAAATAGCGGAGCGACATTCACAACCTGTCACATTAGTGTACATCGATATTAATGATTTTAAGCAGATTAATGATGCGCAAGGGCATCAAAAAGGTAATCAAATTTTGTTGGCCGTAGCAAAAGCCATAAAGAAGATGACGCGTGTAGAGGATCAAGCATTTAGATATGGTGGAGATGAATTTTGCATTATTTTCCCTAATTGTGTTGAGCAACAAGTAGAGCAAACCTTCGGATTACGCTTAGCTGAAGAAGTACATAATAATTTGAATAAATTGACCATGAGCATTGGTTATGCTCAGACTGGCCCCACTATATTTTGCTCTCCTGATTCTCTGATCCATAAAGCAGATAAAAACATGTATTTAGTTAAGTCAACTTCCAAGCTAAATGATTAACTTGGAAGATGATAACAATCGTTATTGTGATATAAAGTTAATAATGTCGTTGGATTCATATAACCATTGTGTTTCGCCATTGGTATGCTCAATGCGTAAACATGGCACTTGTTTTTTACCGCCGCCTTGAATTAGGTCATTGCGATGTTGATTATGCTGTTGGATATTTCTGTGCTCTATATCCAACCCTAATTTATGTATCGCTTTACGTGTCATTGCACAATATGGGCAAGCATCGTAATGATAAAGAGACAGTGATTTTACTGGCGTTTGTGATAATGTCATTTTGCTTCCTTAAGAGTCGAACTGGTTGGTTTTGAGTTTAATTTTTGCTGATTCAAGTGAATGATAAACAATGAGTAAGTGATCGTGGCGACCATTCGTCCAAATATACCTCCCATTTGTCCATTTCTTCGATTTACCGAGAATCGTTAATCAAGGTATTTTTAGAATTAACTATCAATCCGCTTCTTTGACTGTTTTTGACATTTTTTTAAAATGCAAGGTGGTTAGTTTTTTTAATAACATATCACCAGCAATATAAATGACGATAGCGCCTACAGGTGGATTGATGGTTGTTAATAACCACCAGTTTGAATGCCAATACCAGGTGCCAAACTGCGTGCCAATAATTTCTAGATATAACACTAAGAGACTCATAATCAGATATAGAATAGAGTAGCCTTTGCGCTGTAGCAGATAAAAAAACAATAGCGCCAGACAGGCACTTAGGGTGTCCTTAAACACTATCGATACTGTCACAAATAAGAGAATAAAGAAGGGCACTAAGACCACTTTAATCTTGTTTTCATTTTTCTGGATCAAGTTTATATTGCTGATTAATAAGCCGGTGATATAAATGATAGCGTGACCAAAGGGCACGTATAATGGAATACCATCATTCCTATAATTATACATATCAAGCCATAGACAACAGATTAGTTCGCCAAGCCACGATAATGGCACCATAATAATCATTAGTTTTTTTAGTGGAGGATTGACCTTAATAAAGAGAAAAGCCCATAAGCTCATAATTATCATCGATGTAAAGAGCTTATTATCAAGATTAGTACCCTGTATCAATGTAGAATCTAACATCAATGCAGGGATCCATATTAAGATAAGTAATGAATAGGTAACATATTTATTTAATAGCATTATCTAAGACTTTTAATGGCGGATTATTTTTAGATTGAGAATCTAAACTGCATTCTGACAAAGACATTATCATTTACAACTTTCCTCTTTTTAATACTGCTATAAACAATTCATGTAAGGTCTAGTCAGAATGGCTATCGCACCGTTTCAATACTAACTCAATGGGGTTAGTCGGTACTGTTTAGCGACTGCATTTGCAACTCGTATTAATCGATTCTTTATTGCTTGTTCAATACCTTTATTTATTTTTATTAGGTCTTCAATCGCAATCAAGGCTTGCGTATTAAGATTATTGCTTTGATGTTGATATGCAACGCCAGTATCCACTACCCAATGTTCTAACGGTAGCTGTTTTTCTTCTATCGTTTTTACTAGCATAAAATTAAAAGACAAAATAATCCTCTCATCTTGATACCAATTTGCTTTTAAAGCTTGAAAGTTGATCCACATTTCTAATTTTTTTATTAAAGGAGCCAGTGTACTAGAAAATGCTTGGTCGGCGGCTACTGTGATAGGAAGTGAATCATGCATTATTTTGCCTACTATACCATCTGTTATTAGGAGCAGGAGTGGCCTAAAGCTAATCCTGCTTAACCTTGTTAGAATATTGCTGCAGCAGTATTCACTGCACTGTGGCTACTGTATTACAACTGTCACGCCTTGCTTAAAGTATGTGAAAACTTTCTTTTTCTAATAATTCAATCAAAGAGATAAGTGGTAGGCCAATTAAACTATTTGGATCTTTCCCATCAAATCTACTAAATAAGCTAATACCAAAACCTTCACTCTTGAAACTTCCTGCACAGTTATAAGGTTGTTCTTTGTTAAGATAGTTAGTGATCATTGCATCTGATAATTCACGAAAATAGACGTCGAAAGGTTCAACTAAAGAGTGTACTTGTCCCGTTTTGCTATTAACTACTGCCAATCCAGTATAAAAAGTAACGTGTTGACCACTGGCGGCTTTCAATTGCTTAAATGCATTTTCAAAGTTACCGGGTTTACCCAAGATGCTACCGTTGTTTAAACACACTTGATCAGAACCTATGATTAAGGCGTCTGGAAATTCGCTAGCAACTGCTTGTGCCTTTGCTATCGCCAATCTTTCTACTAATTGGATTGCCGTTTCTCCAGGTAATTCTTCTTCGTTTACATGTGGGTTAGCTGTTGAAAAGTCTAGATGTAGCTTTGTTAATAGCGCTTTTCTAAACGGTGAAGTCGATGCTAATACTAGCTTCTGTGGCATAATAAACCTTACTTAAGTGAAAAAATGAGTTTATTTTAAGGACTGTGAAAGAATAAAGCGATAGCTGAGTAAAAACTTAAGAAAAATAACGCTTTTTCTTTGACTATATTGAACTCTATCTATATTATTCGCGACCATGCAAAAGGTTAAACTACCGATTAGCGTTGATTCTGTTCGCGCTGCTAATAATAGACTAGAGCTAGTTGCTAGCCTCGATAAGTCTTTATTAAGCAGATTAAGAGACTCAACAAACAGTATTCGCTCTGATATCGATACTGCTTTTTCGTTTGATGTGGACCAGCAAAAGCTGAGAATATTCAAAGGTAAAGCGAGTGTCGCAGTAGAACTCACTTGTCAACGGTGCAATGAGCCTATGATTTATCAGTGTGAAGCTGAATTTACGTATTGTCCCGTTCTTAATAAAGAACAGGAAAATAATTTACCAGACGTTTATGAACCCATTTATTACGATGAAAATGGGGAGGTAAACCTTCATCAAATAGTTGAAGATGAGCTGTTATTAACACTTCCGCAAATTGCAAAACATGCAATAGAAGAATGTAAATATGGCAACTACGAAAGTAGCTTTGGCGAAATTGAAGAAGAGCAAGAACGTCCTAACCCATTTGATGCTCTAGCGAAGCTAAAGCTCAAGTAACTAGCAGGAATTTTTAAAATGGCAGTACAAAAAAGTCGTAAGACTCCTTCAAAACGCGGTATGCGTCGTTCACATGATGCACTAAGTGCACCTACTTTAACTGTTGATAGTACTTCTGGTGAAACTCACCGTCGTCATCACGTTACTGCTGACGGCTTCTACAAAGGCAAAAAAGTAATCGAAAAGTAAGTTATTACTTTGCGTAACTTTACCATTGCGCTTGATGCCATGGGGGGTGATTTTGGCCCCCATATTTCTTTATCTGCAAGTTCCAAATCCCTACAGTTACATCCTAATTTGTTCATTACTATCGTTGGTGATGCTCAACAAATAACCCCTCTATTAACAAAATATCAATTGCTTAACCACAATAGAATAAAGTTCGTGCACGCACCAGAAACCATATCAATGGAAGATGATCCTGTTTCTGTTTTACGTCATCGATCTCAATCTTCAATGCTCGTTGCGTTACAATTAGTGGCTAAGGGGGAGGCAGATGCTTGTGTCAGCGCAGGCAATACTGGCGCATTAATGCTGTTAGCTAAGCATACCTTAAAAACATTAGAGGGTATTTCAAGACCCGCTTTAGTGTCTGCATTACCAAATAATCGTGGTGGTCACAGTTACTTAATGGATTTAGGTGCAAATTTGCAATGTGGGTGTGATACTCTGTTTAATTTTGCATTGATGGGCAGTGTGCTTTGTGAACAAGTTGAGCAATTAAGTGCTCCATCGGTTTCATTACTAAATGTCGGACGCGAAAGCAATAAAGGTAATGATACGATTAAACAATGTGCAGAGATGTTATCTGCTACTGAGTTTATTAATTACATCGGTTATATCGAAGCCAATGAACTATTCGACGGACGTGCAGATGTCGTTGTGACGGATGGGTTCAGTGGCAATATCGCGCTGAAAAGTTATGAAGGCATGGGACGTGTTTTTTTTGCACGTCTACAACAAGCGATAAATACAACTTGGTATAGCCGTTTATTGGGCAAGATATTGAATCCAATAATAAAAAACCAATTAAAAAATTTGCATCCAGATCTGTATAATGGTGCAAGTTTAATCGGATTACGTGGCATTGTTGTGAAAAGTCATGGAAGTGCAAATGAAAGTGCATTTTTCTATGCAATAGAACAAGCCATTAAAGAAATTCAATGGCAGATACCTGCTTGTATTAGCGCAAGGTTGGAATCTGTCCTAGCAGAGCGAGATTGTTTATCACATGAATAGCAAAATTATAGGTACGGGTAGTTATTTACCAACAGCAGTGCGCACCAACCAGGATTTAGAGAAAATGGTTGATACCAGTGATGAATGGATCACAGTACGTACTGGCATTAAAGAACGTCGCATTGCTAATGAGCAAGAAACAATCGCTTTCATGGGCAAGAAAGCCAGTGATCTAGCTTTAGAAGCGGCTGGTATGAGTGCGTCGGATTTAGATTTAATTATTGTGGCAACCACAAGCAACCACAATGCATTTCCTTCTGCTGCTTGTGAAGTGCAAAATTTATTAGGTATCTATGATATTCCTGCCTTTGACGTTGCAGCTGCCTGTGCTGGGTTTACTTATGCTTTAAGCGTTGCAGATAATTTCATTAAAGCGGGTGGAGCTAAAAATGTACTAGTGATTGGTGCTGATACACTAGCTAGTACCTGTGATCCAGAAGATCGCAGTACTATTATTCTATTTGGCGATGGCGCAGGTGCAGCCGTTCTGACAGCAACAGAAGAACCAGGTATTTTATCGACCCATATCAATGCCGATGGACGTTTTGGTGATTTACTCAAATTACCAAATGTTGGTCGTGATAAAAATGCATTATTAAGTAATTCATATTTAACGATGTCAGGCAATGAAGTCTTTAAAGTAGCCGTTAAAAAACTAAGCCAAGTGGTTGTTGATACTTTAGCTGCTAATAATATTGAAAAAGAAAAGTTAGATTGGTTAGTACCACATCAAGCGAACCTACGTATTATCGCAGCAACGGCAAAAAAATTAGAGATGTCTATGGATCAAGTCATTTTAGCACTTGATAAACAAGGCAATACTTCTGCTGCATCTGTACCACTTGCTTTGGATGAAGGGGTAAGAAGTGGCAAAATTAAACCGGGCCAATTGGTGTTATTAGAAGCATTTGGTGGTGGTTTTACTTGGGGTAGTGCATTGGT
>Ga0316198_10002316_pt1 | contig 11486 bp, 8 predicted proteins | sample OudBieAanoxic_MG_FD_204935 | JGI IMG/M metagenome (GOLD analysis project Ga0316198, IMG submission 204935) | Coastal sediment microbial communities from Oude Bieten Haven, Netherlands - site A anoxic | ecosystem: Environmental > Aquatic > Marine > Coastal > Sediment | place: Netherlands... | reverse complement strand
AGATGTACCGTGGAGATATAATGTCCAAAGATGTGGTCGCCATCGAAGATCGTCAACGCGTGGGGGATGGATTTCGGCAAATGTTAAACGGTGAGCGCACCCTTATCAGAGATTTGGAATATCGCCATCTTAACCGTCTGGGCGAAGATCATTTCGTCTCCCTCACCATTTATCCCGAAAAAGATCAGCTGGGCAGGATTACCGGGGTTGAAGGGGTGGGACGCGACATTACCGAAAAAAAACGACTGGAAAGTGAAATAGTAAAGACAAAGGATTTAGCCCTTTTGGGTGAATTTTCCAGCGCAATCGCCCATCAGATTCGCAACCCTTTGGGCAATATCCTGATGGGATCCAAGCTGTTGCAGAAAGCCTTGACCCTGAATGACCGCCCATCGGAGGAGCCGAAGCAGGCAGCAGGAGAGCGCCCCGGTGTTACAGAGAATCAAGAGGTCTTACCAGAAATTTTTAACAATCTTTTTGATGGAATTTACAATTTGAACCAGGTCGTCACAGAACTTGTGGAATACACAAAGACGTTGAAACTCAGCCGTTCCTGCCAACGAATAGAGATAATTTTGGGGGAAACCCTCGTGATGTTAAAAGATTTAATCGTTCACAACAATATCCAATTGAAAAAAAAATTCGATTTCGATCTGCCGTCGCTTTCAGTGGATTCCGTATTGATCGGTCAAGTGTTTCAGAACATGGTGCACAATGCCATTCAGGCCATGCCCTCCGGGGGGTGCCTGACGGTTGCGACAGGTGTGGACGCTAAAAAGCCGGAATACGTGATGATTTCAATCGGTGATACGGGCTGCGGTATCGAGCCGTGCGACGTTGAGAAAATATTTCATCCTTTCTACACGACCAAGGATTCAGGCACCGGCTTGGGGTTATCTCTGGCCCATCGGATCATCGAAGCCCATGACGGTATAGTCTGGGTATGTCGAAATCCATGCGTCCACGATATCAGCGACGACGCCGGAAAAACCCTCGAGGTCCCTCCGGACCGGGGGATCACCTTCCATATCTTATTGCCGATAGCCGACCGTTTACAGCAGAACGTTTATCAACAGGGAAATTAAATGAAACAACAGATTCTATTGGTGGATGACCAGGTCTCCTTTTGCCATCATATTAAAGCCATATTGGAACAAGAGGGGTATGAGGTGGTTATTGCCAATAATGCCGACCAGGCCCTGCAAAAGCTGTCTCTTCAGACCTTCGATATTTTATTGACCGACATGAAAATGCCCGGCCCGAGCGGGTTGGAACTGTTTAAAATTGCACGTAAAATAGATCCTAACATTTCCGGTATCATCATGACGGCTTATGGATCCATCGCTTCTGCAGTGGCTTCCATCAAACAGGGCATCACCGATTATCTCCAGAAGCCTTTTGAACCGGAAGCCCTGCTGATCGCCGTCGAAAAGACGCTGCGCGAAAGACGGATGCTGAAAGAGATTCGGGATCTCAGGAAAGAGGTCGATCAGCGATATGCCTTTGGCAACATCATTGGCAAGAACCATAAAATGCAGGCCATATACGATCTGATCGAGAAAGTTGCTCCCACCGATACGCGGGTTTTCATTACCGGTAAAACCGGCGTCGGCAAGGAGTTGGTGGCCAAGGCCATTCATTTCAACAGCAACAGGAAAAATAAACCGTTTGTGGGGATCAATTGCGGCGCTTTGGCAGAGAATCTGCTGGAGACAGAATTGTTCGGCCATGAAAAGGGTGCATTTACAGGTGCTATCCGGACCAAAAGGGGTAAATTTGAATATGCCCAAGGGGGCACCCTTTTTCTGGACGAAGTCGGTGATATCTCCCCCGGATTGCAAGTGAAACTGCTGAGAGTCACCCAGGAGAAAAAAATCGAACGCGTCGGCGGCAACCAGGAAATCGATGTGGACGTCCGAATTATCTCGGCCACCAATCAGGTGATCAAGGAAAAAATCGACAGGGGCGAATTTCGAGTGGAACTCTATTACCGGCTCAATGTGGTCCCCATCCATATCCCGCCCTTGCGCGAGAGAATTGACGACGTCCCCCTCCTGGTCGATCACTTTATCCGCATCTTCAATCGCAAATTTAACAAAAACATGAGACGGGTTTCGACCCAGGTCATGAGCCGGCTGATGCAGTACGATTGGCCCGGAAACGTCCGAGAACTGGAAAACGTTCTCGAAAGGGCCTTTGTCATCGCCGAGAAGGATATCATCGATACGATCATATTTTCCCACGATATCGCGGCGTCTGCCAGTCGAGAAGCGCCCCCGTATTCCGTCGACACGGAAATTCCATTCAAAGTGGCCCGCGCCATGGTCGAAAAGCGGTTTGAGAAAGCATACCTTCAGGAGGCACTGAACCGCTATGGTGGCAACGTATCCGAAACCGCTCGAATGACGGGTATCAACCCGCGCACCCTTTGGCGGAAAATGAAAGAGTATGCAATCGAAAGAGAGCCTGTTGCCCCACAGACCGAAACGTAATCCAGTGTCATAGTGTGACATTTCTGTCACTACGCTAACTCTCTATTATCTTTATGGTCTTATAAATTCATCAAGTATTCAGTTTGTGAATGTAGTTTAGAAAACACGTGTCGGCCAATCAGTGATGGTATTTTAAATCTATCAACCAACTGTAATCACATGCAATTCAAAGCTAAACCATATTTTATAATATTTGGCATCTAATTTGCATACTATGTAAAAGATAATGTGGACGTTTATGATCTTTCCTGCTCGATCTTTTTCATTTCGGAAGGGAAAATGGTGTAATTCCATCACTGCCCCGCAACTGTGAGCGGAAATCTTTACCTCTATGTTCCATGTTCATTTAGAGGGTAAAGTCTTCAAAGGACAAAAGCGATATCACATGGTCCTTTGGGGAGGAAAATCTGCACTTGGCCACTGTTCCCACTGATGAAGGGAATGGGAAGGCGCAGAGAGTACCCCAAGCCGCAAGTCAGGATACCTTCCCCCACCAACATGCCCCGCTTTCGAGGGTGAAGCGGACATTTGTGAGATCGATTCAAACAAATGACGCGATTGCCCAAGACAGACCTCTGCAACGTTCCTTTCAGTTTCATTCTCAAGTCGTGTTTATTTATGGTCACCGATCGGTATTGTTGACTCTCTTCGCCGGTGTGTTCGGCGAACAGTTCATTGGGCATTCGTAAGGCGCATTTTTTAATTGCCGAAGGTTATTGTACCCTGTGATTTGAATCCGGATTCCCGAATACACCCGATCCGTTCGGCTGCTGAGCCGACATGTCGTCACTCTGCAACCGGGTGGCCGAAGAGCAAAGGGCAGCTTTTTCAAGCAAGTCGCGTCTCGTCGTCTTTATTTTTATAACCTAAACTGATCGGTTCCAGGTTCAACACTGCCTCTGGCTGCCGCCTCCAGTTTGATCGAAGAAGAAACTTTTTAGTTTCATACAAGCTTCTAAGGGTTTCTCAACCCAGAACGTTGAATCCCGCCTGGGCGGGAAAACGCTCAACCTATGAATATTTATTTCACTACACCAAAGGAGGGATACCGAAATGAATGCGAAAGAACGGGTAATGGCGGTTATCAATCACCAAAAACCGGACCGGATGCCGTGTTTTGGGGCCAATTCCACCGTTACCTATGATCAGATGGATAAGGTTGGCGCTTATTGGCCCGATGGTCATGATAAAGGAGAGGTCATGGCCAAGCAGGCTTTGGCGGCGTATAAGGTGCTGGGTTTTGACGCCGTGCGGGTTCCTTTCTGTCAAACATTCGAGGCCGTTGCGCTCGGTTGCAAACGCAAGCCGGGGAAAATAAGAGAAATAGAGGGAATTCCAGGCATCGATCATCCGCCCCCGTACAAAATCGATGACACACCGGTCTTCCCGAATGATTTTCTTTCCAGGGGGTTTATCCCGGAACTGATTAAAGCCGTAAAAATTCTGAAAAAGGAAGTGGGCGATGAGGTCGCCATCGTGGCCGGAATTATTGGGCCCTTCACGATAGCCGGATCACTGCTGGACAGTGTCCCCCTTCTCAAAGCGACCTTCAAAGCGCCCGAAAAGATGCGACCCTTCCTGGATGTTGGGGAAAAAGCCGGCACCGCCCTGGCGAAAGCGTTGATCGATGCCGGAGCGGATATCATATCGATCGAAGATATGACCGCCTCCCCCGAATTGATTGCCCCCAAGACGTATCGGGACTACGAATTGGAATATCAGCGCAAGCAGTGTGAGGCCATTCCGGTCCCCAAGATTCTCCATATTTGCGGCAATGTCGATCCGATCATCGCGTGGATGGGACAGACCGGAGCGGAGATCCTGAGTTTGGAGCCCAAAGCCAGTGCCAAACTGGCGCGCGAAAAATGCGGCGCCGAAGCCATCCTGATGGGAGGGGTGGACACTGCCACTACACTGTTTATGAAGGACGCCGAGACCGTCAAAGAGGGTTGTGAAGAATCCGTTGCCGACGGCATCCAAATCCTTGCCCCAGGATGTGCGGTAGCGCCGGGTACCCCCACGGAAAACCTGCTGGCCATGGTAGAAATAGCCAAGGCGCATTAACAACAGTGGAAAATCGCCTCATATCGAGGCGTGATGTTGGTTCCCGTCGAGCCAACTGGCTGTCAACTGTAACAGTTAGAAAGGAGAAAGAAGATGAAAGTATTAAACGATTTTTCTAACATTTTCAAACGTTACGATCTTGATCTCGAAAAAACAGGCGAGGCCAAAACCGTCTCCAAAGACGCAACGCTGCAGGGAATCGCCAAATTTGTTGTTGAGGGCGAGGAAGAGGGGATCGTTCCCGCTGTCCAAGCGGCCCTGAAAGACAAATCCCCCCTGGAGGTCATTAACGACGCCTTGATCGCGGGCATGAACGAGGTGAGCCGTTTGTGGGATGAGGGGGTTTATTTTCTGCCCCAGGTCATTCTCTCCTCGGATGCGATGAACGCCGGCATTGCCGAGTGTGAGAAGAAAATGGGCAAATCCATGGATCGCAAAGGCAAGGTCGTCACCCACACCGCTGAAGGAGACATCCACGACATCGGGCAGGTAATCGTCAATGCATTGCTCAACGCCAATGGTTTTGAGGTCATCGACCTGGGTGCCGATGTCCCTACCGACAAGGTGGTTGCCTCGTGCAAAGAGCATCGTCCGGTCATGGTTACCGGTACGGCACTGATGACCACCACCATGACGGCCTTTCCCAAGATTGCCCATCAATTGAACAAGGCCGGTCTCCAAATTCCTTTTATTTGCGGTGGCGGCGCGGTCTGCGAGGAGTATGTGACGGAATATGACCTCGGAATTTGGGGCAAAGAGGCCAGCCAGGCACCCGGTATGGCTGAAGACGCATTGGCCGGTGAAAGCTGGGAGTCGATGCGGGGCAAATGGAATGGCTAATGTGATGATAGGGTAAAGGGAATGATCGTTGATATCGTTTTCGGGTTTCTGGGCGCCGGCAAAACCACGTTTATCACCCGAGTCCTCAAGGAATGGGGCTCAAAAGAAAAAACAGTAGTCCTGGTGAATGAATTTGGCGAAGTCGGTATCGACGGCGAATTGCTGGCTGCGCAAGGCGGTAATGTGGTGGAGATGCCCAGCGGTTGTATCTGCTGCACGCTCCAGGCCGATTTCAGGTCACAGCTGTTGGACATCACCCGCACCATCGGGCCCGAAAGGGTTATCATAGAGCCGACCGGTGTCGCCACCATTGCCCAGGTTAGATCCATCATCGCGGCCCAACTCTTCGAGGATACCATCCGGGAAATAAACGATATCCTGATTGCCGATGCGACCGGGTTCATGGGATTGTATAAAGCCAATCGTCATTTTGTGGAATCTCAGGTGGAAAATGCCGATGTCGTCCTTCTGAATAAATGCGACAAGGTGGATAAGACAAAGGCTATGGTGACCCGAAGCGCCATATCAGCGATCAATACTGAAATAACCGTGTTGATGGCCGAATTCGGGGCAGTGGATTGGGCCGACTATCACCTCGCCCTATCCGCTGCCCCACGTTCCAAAAGAACCCGTATCGAAGATGAACACGATCGGGCCCATGCTGAAGTCGAAAATTTGATGGCAGAAACTGACAGCGAAAGACATCCCCATTTTCACGAAGAAGAGGACGCCCTTGGCTACGAATCTTACGGATGTCTTTTAGGAGAGCTTTCATTTGATCGAAGTGCCCTCGAAGCGCTTTTTCGGGAGCTGAATGAGTCCAACTCCGGTATCGGCGAAATTGTCCGGGCCAAGGGAATCTTTCGCCTTGGCGATCGCGGGATTCTGATGGAACTGGCGTCGGGAGAATTTTCATTTCAACCCATGGGACAGGTGAAAGAGAGCAAAGTTTCCATAATCGGCAAGGCGTTAAATCGGGAGAAGATTGCCGCCGCGCTCGAACGGTGTGTGGCCTGAGAAGATTGATAGACCAAATTCCGGCTGAGCCAACGGTGTGTTCAAAGTGAGGTTTAAAACAACTGCGGCATATTCGAATAGGGCGAACGCTTGAATTCCAGATAATCTTCGTTTTTTGTGCCTCTCAACGGGCTGGAAGCTGAGATCTATCAAGTAGCAGATCTTAGGTGTCCAGCGGCGGGCTTCCACCCCCTATGGCTAATGACGCAGGAACTGCAGTTGACAATATGAAATCGATGTAATCATTACCATCGATTTCAGGGAGAAGGAGGTACAGAATGCTCATACCAGTTGTGATCGTCATTAGTGCAATGTGGTTGCCTGTGGCGCTACTTTTCCTGGGTAAGGGAGAAGCCAAGGGCACGGGGTTTATTACAGGGGTCGTCGGCGCGCTCGTTTTGGTCGGCTCCATGGTGCACGTAGCCGTCTTCAAGGATCCGGTACTGCCGACGCTGCTTTTTATGCACGGCACTTTTTATTGCTCGGTCGCCTGGGCCCTCATGACCGGGCAGGAAGATCTGCGATCCGTCGGAAATGTCGCCTTGGCAACCGCTATCGTCTCAACGATTTTCACGATCCTCTTTATAACCGGAGGCCCGGTCCTGGAAGACGGCAAGCAGCTTGTTGCCCCGAGCAATTATCTGGCACTGGGTTGTGCGGGATACGCGGCGTTGACCTTTATGGTCTGGCTCAATGCATTTGGGAAGTTCCCGGCCAAAGCGCTGGCGTGGTCTCTGATCATCTGGGTAGTCGTGGGGCTGTGGATTCCAGGCTTTTGGCTGATGGCTGCCGGTAAACTTCCTTTTTAGTCTGGTTGCGGTGATTTGCAAAGCCGAATCGCGTGAAGAGTTTGAAGATTCGGGAAGGCACAAGGGGTTCGATCGGCTTGTAATAATCATATCAAAGACTTACCCATGACTTCTCTGGCACCAAAAAATACGATCAACACAAGCGATAAAAAGCCTGTCGTTCTTATTGTCGACGATGAGTATCGCGTGCTACAAGCGTTGGCCAGATTGATCTCGCCGCAAGAATTTACGGCTGTTTGGGTGCCGGACGAACAACAGGGACTGGCGGCACTGCAAGACCAACCGGGAAGGATTCGAATTATTATAATCGATTTGAAATCCTCCGGCATGGGGGGCGGCGGGTTCCTGCAATACGCCAGACATCTTGCGCCGCACGCCGCTGTTCTGATTACCGGGCCTTTGGGTCCATGTTTATACCAAGGCGGCGACTTCTATGAGTTTTCCGGTTCCAGTTTGAAACAGGATATCAACGGCATTCTGTTGAGTATTGCCCAAAAGATGGACAACGGGCAAATATCCCGCAAAAAAACCGGCCGGAAACCTGAGCGCAAGGTCCGATTCGGCGCCATCATCGGCCGGAGTGAAACCATTAACGCGATTTATCGGCTGATTGACCATCTGCAAGGATCTTCCAGCACGGTGTTGATTCAGGGCGAGAGCGGAACCGGTAAGGAGTTGATCGCCCAAACCATCCACCAGACCAGCCCGCGGCAACATCGTCCTTTTGTCGCCATCAATTGCGGTGCCATACCGGCCAATTTAATGGAAAGTGAATTGTTCGGGCATGAGCGCGGCGCCTTCACCACGGCCGTTACCCAAAGAAAAGGGAAGTTTGAAATCGCCGAAGGCGGAACGCTTTTTTTGGATGAAATCGGTGAACTGGACCGGGAGCTACAGGTCAAGTTGCTGCGAGTGCTTCAGGAGAAAGAATTTCAACGCGTCGGCGGAAATAACACCTATAAGACCGATGTCCGCATTATAGCGGCCACAAGCCAGGATCTAAACCAGGCGGTTCAAAGCGGACACTTCCGGGATGATCTTTTCTACCGTCTCAATGTCATTCCGGTGCATGTTCCGCCCTTAAGAGAAAGAAGGGCGGATATCCCGCTTTTATTGGATCATTTCTTCAATAATACCGCCGGAGAAATGGGCCGCTGCCTACCGGTTCTTTCTGAAGAGGCCCTGAATGCCTTGAACAATTACCGCTATCCGGGCAATGTCCGCGAGTTGGCGAACATTGTGGAACGACTTTTAACGATGTGTCCCGACGGGAAAATCAGTTTCAAAGATCTGCCCCAAGAGGTTCGCGAGGCGGCGGCGTATGCACCTCAAACGGCGAGTGTATTAAATGATTTACCGGATGGGGGCGCTTGTTTGTCCGAGGTGGAAAAAGAACTGATTCTGAAAACCCTCGAAATGACCTCCGGGAATAAAGCCGCCGCGGCCAGGATGATAGGAATAACCCGGCGCCGGTTGTATCTCCGGCTTTCTCAGTACGGGCTTGCATCAGCTTGAAACCGTCACCTCAAGTCACAAATAGAAGGCGGGTTGTAACCTGAGGTGACAACATTGTGTCGAGGCTTTTATCACCCTCGACGGATCAAATAAATTTCGTTTAAATTCAATTGGTTATAAACATGTGCCATCGGACCGTGTGGCACCGCAATTGCAACTATCATTAAATACTAACCGTATAAATATCTGATTTCCAAATCGAAGAAAGGAGGTGAAACAAAAAGGCCTGGAGCCCTTACCAAACGCAGAAAATATTCGGAGGCGTCTAAATACCATAAAAGGAGGAAAAAAATGGCACGCAAGAAATTGACCAAAATGGCTTACGGCAGCGGCGCTGAGATGATGTTCGGTACCGCCAAGTATCCGGTAACCACCAAGCGCGGGATCGTCATCGGTGGTGGCTTTGTCCATCCCGAGGTAGTCCCCCATCCCAGACCCGGCAGCGAAAAAACCATGAAAACCCTGCTGCGGGAATATGAAAAAGCCAACGGCGACGCCCTGGAAAGAATGGTCATCGTCGGACACCCGACATTGCAAATTGAAAATGAGCATGTTTACCAGATGACCCACAACCCCAAATGGGGGGGCGAAATTGCCGCCCAGACCGCCAAACAAATGGATGATTATCTTGCAAAATACGGTCTGAAAGCGTCCTACCGCTCCACCCCCGCCGACCTGCGCAAACCCGACATGCATGACATGCGGCAGAGCGATTACACCCACGAGGTCTTAGAGTCCTTTAAGGAATGCTCTAAATATGCGGACGTCGTTTCGATCGAATCGATGGGCGGCAAGGAGATCTTCGACCACGCCATTATCCGTAACGATATTGCCGGCATTCTTTTCGGAATCGGCGTTTTGGGCGCCATCGACATGGAATGGATGTGGGATCAGATCGTCGCCATCGCCAAGGAAAACAAGTGCATCCCCGGCGGGGACACCAACTGCTCCGAAGCCAACACGGCCATGTTCATGGCGGGCGGGATGACCTCAAAAGACGTGCCCCACGTCATGGCGGCCCTGGCCCGGGCCATTGCCGCGTCCAGAACCCTGGTCGCCTACGAGTGCGGCGCCACCGGTCCCACCAAGGACTGCGCCTATGAAGATCCGATCATCAAGTCCATGGCCGGGGTTCCCATCTCCACGGAAGGCAAAACCAGCGCCTGCGCGCATTCCGACTTGGCCGGCAATCTCATCGGGGCCGTGTGCGACCTGTGGAGCAACGAGGCCGTGGAATACCACGACATGTTCGGCGCCACCACGACCTCGGTTTTCGCCGAGATCCTGGGGTACGACGTCGCTGTGTTCAACACCGCCATCGAACTCGGCTACCAGGAACAGTTGAAAGAAATCCTGGTCAACTCCGACATGTACCGGGATTCCCACAGTCTGATCGTAGCTCCCGACAATGCGTGGGAAATCGGCAATGCCATCGTCAGCAACCGCGACAAGAGCAATTATGCCAGCGCCCGGGCCGGCGCTATGAAGGCGGGCCAGATCATTTTGGGTGACGCCAAAATGAAGCTGACGGCACTCGAAAAGAAAGCCTTGGACGCCGCGATGAAAGATTTGGAAGCCTTGCCGGACGCTGAAGGCGACTTCATTCAACAGTGCCTGGATAAATACAAGGACGTTAAAGGCTTTAACCCGGCATCTTATGGTCTCTAATGTTTTGTGGTTGTATCTTTGATTTAAATTAAGGGGCATAACCGGTATACCGTAGACCGGTTATGCCCAATTTTTTGGACCATTACAGGGGCCCTTCTTTTTCAACCAGGAAATATTATTGAAAATTCAGGATCTAAACCGGGCCTATGCCGGTTGCAATGCGTCTCTGCCTTGCTTATATTACGAAAAAAAAAGAAGGAATTCTATCGGTTTTGATTTTAAAAATTTGAAACCCTTCAAGATTGCCGATCTTACCGCATCTCCTCGCAAGCAAAACTTGCAGAGCCGACTATAGCGGAACGACAGCCTCCTTGTATCTGCCTACCCTGTGAAATGCGAAGCCTATTTCACCGGAGCGGCAACCTCGACAATCGCTCAAATTAGGTGTGACTTAGAGAAAAATATGATTGGTTGTACAAGATGCGGCCGCTGGCATTTGGATGCCGAAAAGATTGAGGGCAAGAGAATGTCCTGTACGGATATAAAACGGTATTGGTCCAAAATCAGGGAAGATCACCTGCGATTGAAAGGGCATCCAGCCCAAATCACCACAGATGACTCGGGCAACTGGATTTGCTTGAAGTGCAACGACCGATTGCTATAGGCTTTAAGATAAAGGTTTTGGACTGCGTTATCGGTCGTTGGCGTATTACATTCTTCCTCTAGTGTTGTGTCATTTTTGAAGTGTCTCGACTGCCTTGAGAGACGCAATTGAATGCATATAAGGTTCCCGGTTCAAGCCCGCCCTGGCGCGACGGGATTTGGCTACAAAATTGTTTGCATATTCTATAGACGTTGCTTTCCATCACCACATCCCTCCAAGCCGGGTCTGGGCCAGGGGTTCAGGGTTGAGGGATGAAAGCAATTTGAGGTTTCAGGTGTCGGCTATTTAAATTTCAAATTTGGAATTTATTTGTATTTTGGTGCTTGTATTTTGGTATTTGGCATTATGTTAGGCGGGCGGGCAAGCCCTGAAATCTGAAACCTAAACCAACACTGCCGATGGTCATTGTTATGTTCCCTGGCTTGAAATATCGAGCAGCGGGCGACAATGGATAAGACAATTTATGTGTGACAAGAC
>Ga0316198_10002315_pt1 | contig 11487 bp, 7 predicted proteins | sample OudBieAanoxic_MG_FD_204935 | JGI IMG/M metagenome (GOLD analysis project Ga0316198, IMG submission 204935) | Coastal sediment microbial communities from Oude Bieten Haven, Netherlands - site A anoxic | ecosystem: Environmental > Aquatic > Marine > Coastal > Sediment | place: Netherlands... | reverse complement strand
CCCGCCGACCGTCCACTCGGACCGGACGCCGAAACCGTGCTCGCGCTCGGAGATCTCCGACGCCTGTAAGATCTCCACCGCCTCCACCCTGGCCTGGGCCCCACCCCGTTCCTCCATCTCGAGGGCCCGGCGCTGCTCGAGATAGACGTCTGCGAGGGTCTCCCCGGTGACGCTGATGGCGAGCCGGTCGTAGATGAGCTCCTCGCTCGAGAACTCGAGCGCCCGGTAGATGTTGGGCAGCAGGCCGGCGAGGATCCGCCGTGCCTGGCGCTCAGAGGGTGTGCGTCCTGACGAACCGGGGAGGGCGACGGCGGTTTCGACCAGTGGCCCTGCCACGAGCGCCACAGCCAGGACGACACGCGCTGCGGCGATGAATGTCGATGCTCGATCGCTCCGAATGCCCTTGAGCAACAGAATGACGGCGATCACCAGCAACGGCAGAGCCAGCCACGGGATGGGCAGCTCCACCGGCTCCACCGGGACCGCCTCGACGGTTGGGATGGGGTCTTCGGTCAGGGCGTACACCCACTCGAGATCGCGCTCCTGGGCCGAGAGGAAGGATGAGATGACGTTCTCCGGGTCGATCACGGTCGCCGGGATCGCCTCGATGCCGGATGGGAAATCCAGCCACTCGAGTCCCACCTTTCGCGGCATCCCGGTGGTCGGGTAGGTGATGATGATCCCCATGTAGGCGTCCATGACGGTCTCGGTAACCGGGTTCGGTCGGGGAAGTGCTCCGGTCAGATCGACCGTCATGAAGTCGGCACGGCGAAGAAGGCCATCGGCTTTCTCACCATCAATCAAGATCGAGGTGTTGTCGAAGACCATCTCGGCGAGGCGATCGGCCAGGGCTTGCTGGGTCTCGATCTCCAGGGACCCATCCAGGTCGAGATTCAGTTCGTCCGCGAGTCCCGCCAAACGCAACATGACCTCATGACGGACCTCGAAGGGCTCCACCGAAAGAAAGCTCTGGATGGATGCGTTTGGCGCCGAGGGCGCCACTCGGCGGGACCCGGCAGTGGCGGAGGAGGCATTGGTGGGCGAATCCGCGGGCATCTGGATCAAAGATGCGGATGCATCGGTCTGGGCCACGCCGCCCTGCATCGCCAGCCCGATCGCCAATGCCACCCCGGTTGCTCCGATTCCATAGGCCATCGAGCGCCGGATGCGGGACGGTCCGCCTCGGGGAACAAGGGTTGCCAGGACGGTTGTGAGGGCGATCCCGGCCACCAGATGAACCGCGTCCATCCCCACCACTACTAGGATTCCGGTAACGATTCCGATCTCTCCGTCACCGAGGTCGCTGCCGAGCAGCGCCGTGAGTCCGAGACCGTGCGCCAAACCGGCAAGGGCGATCGGCGCCCAGATCCGGCCCCGATTCTCATCGGGTTCGAGCACCTGTCGGGCGATGATGACGACCCCGACGGCAAAGGCGATCTGGGCGGCCGCTGCCCCGATACCGGCGATGAAACCCGCAACCAGGACGCCGATGATCTGGCCCAGCGCGAACGCGGTCACCAGGGCGATGGTCCGACGGGAACCTCCGAGCAGAGCGAGAACGACAATAAAAAGGAGATGGAGCCAGGAGAAGGCCGCGTGTGACGCCCCTGCCAGCACCGCACGCTGGACATTCTTCAGAACGTCGGGCGCGGCGGTGCCTTCGGGAAGCTGCCATGACTCCTCACCCTGGTTGAGGACGTGGGCAAAGCGATCGCCCGAGAGGAGATCGACCCGCACCACCGTGGTCAGGGAAAGATCCGGATAGGGATAGTCCATCCCCACCACTTGACCTGCGATGCTGGTTTCGCAATGCCATTGAGCCTCGACCAGCCACGCCGCCGGCTGTTGAACCACGGTCGCTTCGGTCGTGGGCCGGCAGGTCTCCGGCAGCAACGGTGTCGGAACCGCACGCGGCGGCAACGCCTTGGGCACCCGCCATTGCACCGTGTAGAGATGCTCCTCGGTTTCGGTGATCTGCATGTGGACCGGTGGCCCCATATCCGCCACGACCAGGGAGGCCGGCGCAAGCCCCAGAGCGAGGACGGCAATCAGGGCACGACGAGAGCGGCGGTGATCGGACATCTCCGGAGATCCTACCCTGAACTCGACTCCAGATCGGCCGATCGGGTTCTAATCCGTGTTCTCACCCTTTGCGGTGCTCTTGGTGAGAATCTCCACAACCGCGGTGTGACCAGCCTCCCGGGCAAAGCTCAGGGCGGTGTCGCCGTCGACGTCTTTGAGGGTCGGATCGGCGCCGCGTTCGAGCAGCAGCTGAACGACCTCGATCTGACCCTCGGCCGCGGCGGTCATGAGTGCGGTGAATCCTTCGAGGGTCCCCTGGGTGTTGACCTCGGCGCCGGCGTCGAGGAGGACCTCGACGGTCTCCACGAATGGTCCGCTCGAGGCGTACATCAGTGCGGTCCGACCGTTGACGTCCCTGTGGTTGACCTCGGCACCCTCGACCAGGAGGAAACCGACAACATGTCGATGACCGTCGAAGGCCGCGACCATCAGGGGCGTCCGACCTTCGGGTTCCACGGTGTCGACGGCCACCCCCTCGGCCACAAGGCGTTTGGCGTCATCGAGCTTGCCGAGGGCGGCGGCCTCGAAGAGGGCATTTTCGGCGGGGGTCAGCGCCGCCTGTTGGGCGGCGACGGGTGCGGCGAGAATGGCGAAAAGGCCCGCGGTGATGATGATGGATCTCATGGCAATACCATACAGGTCCTTCATGAGTCAGAGCTGCGAGCTTTGCAGTTCCTGCAGAGAGTGCAGGTTCGTTGCAGGGATTGTGAAAGGTGACTATTCCTGAGTGAATGCGCAAGTGAAGAAATATATATACTTAACTGGTGTATCCTCGATTGGCACAAGAGCTGCGATCAGTCCTGTCGAGTGTCTGGAAGACACCGCAACACACGGAGGCTCATGATGAAGAAAAACACCGTTTTAGTTTGTGTCCTGCTCCTCTCCATCGTTTCATTTGCTCCTGTCGCCATGGCGAAAGGACCGGGAGGTGAAGGCTGCGGAGGCTGTAGTTGCCAGGGTCATGGCAAGAACGCCGGTCAGGGTCAGCACCAGGGGATGACAGTGGTATTGGAACGGCTGGAGACCCTACCTGTCGGAACGCTATCGGATGACGAGGCGGCGGCGCTCGTCTATCTGCGAGAGGAAGAGAAACTCGCGCGCGATGTCTACACCACCCTCGGCGCGAAGTGGGATCGTCGGGTTTTCAGCAACATCGCAGGCGCCGAGCAGCGCCACATGGATCTGGTCAAGGCCCTCCTCGACCGCTACGAGATCGAGGATCCGGTGACCGATGACACTGCTGGTTCCTTCACCAACCCCGGGTTGAGGAAGCTCTACACGGAGCTTGTCGCGTCCGGCGAGTCCTCCCTCGAGCAGGCCCTGTTGGCGGGTGCGACCATCGAGGACAAGGATATCTTCGATCTCTACGCTCTCATCGAGAGCAGTGACAACGCCGACGTCAAGCTGGTGGCCAACAACCTGGTCAAGGGTTCTCGCAACCACCTGAGAGCCTTTTCGAAGAACCTCTCCAAGCAGGAAACCGACGCGTACCAGGCGCAGCACCTCGAGCAGTCGGTCTTCGAAGAGATCGCCTCGTCCGAGTGGGAGCGGGGTGTGATCTACGACGATAACGGCGTCGCGATTGCGAACCATGGCGGTCACGGCAGCGGCAAGGGCCACGGGCAAGGCAAAGGTCAAGGCCAAGGCCAGGGCAAAGGCAAGGGTCAAGGTCACGGCCAAAAGGTTGGCTGCAAGAAAACGACCGTGAGCTGAAGACAACCGGCGGTCGACCGCCCCTGCCACCACTCGCACCCCCAAAACTACTCAGCCCTCGGCCTGCATCTGCAGCGCTGGATCTTGGAAGCCGCTATATTGGCTGAAACAGGGGGAACGAATGGCTGAAGGAACCATGGGTGTGGTGCTCGGATCGGACCTGGATGTGGCGACGCAGCTTCGTTGGGCGGTGCGGCTCGCCGAGGCCCGCTCCCTCGATCTCCTGGTCCTCCAGCATGTCGAGAGCCGCGAAGGCAAGACCGTTGAAATCTCCTTGGCGGAGGCGCCGGATGAGAAGCTGACCCCCGTTGCCAAGCAGGTGAGGGAGATGATCGACGCCTCGCCCGGGTTCTGCGCGGCCCGTGATGAGGACGACGCCGACTCGGCCGGCGAGGAGGCCGCGGTTGTCGAGGTGGCGGATGGCGAGCCCGAGGCACTCTCGGTGCGGCTCAAAGAGATCCGTTGCGCCGGGCCACGCTCGGTCCGCGAGCAGCTCCTGATCCAAATCAGGAAGAACAAGCTCAAGCTCTGCACCCAGGCGCGGATGGAGCTCAACACCACCGATGCCGACCTCATCAGGGAACGGCAGCTTTTTCTGCGCTACTCACCGTGTGAGGTGGTGTTTTGCTATGGCCTGACCGCGGAGACGGATTTGTCCCGGGTTGTCGTCGGTGGCGCCAACGGACGGAACGCCGAGGCGGCCTTGCGATTGGGCCGCGATCTGGCGGTGGCATCCGACGAAACCATGACCGCGGTCCGCGTCAACCCGAACATCGGTCCCGATGCCGAGCAGGTCGGCGCCCGCCGTCTCGACCGAGAGCTCAGGAAGGCCCTGGGAGAAACGTTTTCGAACGTCAAACTCCGGGTCGTGGTCGACGATCAGATTCACCGCGGTCTTCGGAAGGCATGGGAGGCGGGAGAGAACGGTATTGTGATCCTCGGGGCCTCACGGCACGGGATCCTCAGCAGCCAGCCCGGGCGTGGCAACGCGGCCAAGCTCTTCAAGGGTGACCCCCGGCCCGCAGTCGTCATCGTCAGTGCGGGAGCCCCCATCGCCAATCGATCGAGAGCGCTCCTCGAGGGTGCCATCGAGCGATTCGTCCCCCAGATTGATCGTGACAACCGGATCTCCCTCGTCGACCGGGTCCAGTCGAGCTCCAACTGGGACTTTGATTTCTTTGCCCTCATGGTGCTTTCCACCGTGATTGCCGCCATCGGTCTCGAGCAGAATTCGGCGGCGGTGGTCATCGGCGCCATGCTGGTGGCGCCCCTCATGACACCCCTGCTCGGTCTCGGTCTCGCCCTGGTCCAGGGCAACCCGGTGCTGGCCAGGATCTCGGTGCGGGCTGTGTTGCTGGGGTTGGGGGTCTCTCTTCTTGTCGGTTTTCTCACTGGACTGCTGACACCCGGCTTCAATGAACCGACCCGAGAGATGCTCGGCCGCGGCGGGCCGGGCCTGCTCGACATCTTTGTCGCCTTTGCCTCGGGTCTGGCCGCCGCCTATGCGTCGTCGCGGCCGGGTCTGCTCGCGGCCCTACCGGGCGTGGCCATCGCGGCCGCTCTGGTGCCCCCGATAGCGACCTCAGGCCTCGCGCTTTCGCTCGGTGATTTTCAGCTCGCCATCGGCGCGCTGTTGCTCTTTGTCATCAACATGGTCACCATCGTCCTCGCCACCATGGTGAGCTTCTGGGTGGTGGGTCTGCGGAAGGTCGGCAGGGCGTCCCGCTGGAGCCTGACCGCCATCGGCGTCCTGTTGCTCGCGGTGCTCGCCCTCGGCGTCTATCTCAGCCTCAGACCGGTGGTGCCGTCACATGTGACCCGGCTTCCGGCGGATCTGATGGAGTCCATGCAGGAACGGCTCGGCGAGGACTATCGCCTCGACAGCGTCGCCCTCGCCTACGACGAGCTCGGTCTGCAGCTCAACGTGAGGGTCGTGGGTGCGACCCTCGCGCCCGAGCAGGTGGTGAACGAAATCCGCAAGCTGACCCGGGAGCAGTTCGGCATTCCGGTTCGAGTCCGCCTCATCACCGAGGTCCAGGCCGGCGTCGGACCAGAGTAGGGCCACCTCCGACACGACCGTGAGCAGAGGATTCTAAATTTCGTCCATAACCTCAGAATCATCAGTTAATTACGGCATAGATACGTAACTACGTGCCAGGCACCTGGTTGGGCACCTGCTGAGAAAGACGGTGTGGATGGTCGAAGGTTTCGAGGACGTCGGTTCATGCCGCACTGTGACCTTTGTCATTCCCCGTCAACCAGCGTGTGCGGTAAGTTTTTTGAAACAGTAAGGACGGTGGTCGGATGAAATTGAGGGCAGGGCCGCGCCGTTGTCGCCGCGACCGCAGATTGACTCTTCGCCACAGAGGCGTTCTGCTCGTGTCGAGCTTGATCGTCGGCTCTGCCATCGGCGCCCATGCGCAGAGCAGCGGGATCACCGGCGACGATTTCAGCTATCTCGGCGCCTTCCGCCTCGAGTGCGGGGGCGACTGGTGCTCCTACAACCTCGACGGCGTCGGGTTGGCGGCGGACGGGTCACTCTGGGTCACCGACCACGTCTATGACTATGCCGTTCGACGAGTGGAGATCCCGTCGGTCCTGTCGGGTTCGCAGGTCTTCGGCAATCTTCCCGAGGCGGCGACCCTCGAGGGCCCCTTGGCGACCGCAGGGTGCCCCGGGACCGCGACCGAGCTCAATGGAGTCTCGGCCATGGGGACCGAGGTGGCGACCACTTGCCGCGACTACTACAACGTCGGTCCGGTCTATCAGGCGGTCTACCGACGGCGACCGGCCGCGACAATCGAGGAGATCGGGCCGCAGGCGGATCCCTTCCACCCGAACAAGTATGGTGCCTATCTTTTCGCCCTGCCGTCCGACTGGGTCACTGCCCAGGGTCTCGGCTCGAAGACCAAGGTCACCGGGTTCTCCCGCGAGGCCGGCGCCTTCGGCGGCTCGCAGGGTCCGACGCTCTTCGCCTTCGATCCCGAAAATCCGACCGACGCCGTCGATCTGCTCTGGTACCGCGAGATCTACCCCGGGTGTCCCGGAAGCTGCGACTTTTCCGGCTACGAATCGGCCGACTCGTGGATGGGCGCGGATTGGGTGGGGTCCACCGCCGGAGGCGCGATCCTGATCTCCGGGGTCAAAGCCGGATCAACCTGTTACGGACTCGGGAGCGCCTGCGGAGATCCCTGCCGGGCTTCCCAGGGGTATCACGGCTACCCCTACACTCCGCAGATTCTCTTTTACGATCCGGCCGATCTCGAAGCACGATTGCTGGGAACGGTGCAGCCCTACCAGATCCTGCCCTACGCGACCTGGGTTCCCACCGAGTTCTGGTCGCAGGAGTGCCCCAGTGTCGGCGGGCTCGCCTTCGACGCGGATCTCGACAGGCTCTATATCGCCGAGCGGCTGGCGGGTACGTTCGGCGAGGGGATCATCCACGTCTATCAACTCGATCCAACCGAATCAGTCTTCGCCGACGGTTTCGAAAGTGGCGACACCACCGCGTGGTCCGGTATTTCCTCCCCGGATGTGGAATCGCCCTAGCTCCTCCCGGGTTTCCACACCGGGAGGCGTCATGACCTACGAGTTCTACAATGTCGCGCATGTGATCGGCGTGCTTTTCCTTTTCTCGGCTTTGGGTGCCCTTGCGGCGACGGCGGGATCGACCAATGCTCCGCTGCGAAAACTGGCATCGATCGCCCACGGCGTCTCGCTGGCTCTGATCTTTGTCGCCGGTTTCGGGCTGCTCGCCCGGCTCGGTCACTTCGGCGCCATCCCCGCCTGGGCCTATCTCAAAATGGCGATGTGGGCTGTGTTGGCTCTGGCCGTTGTGCCGCTCAAACGCAAGCCCGAGTGGGCGCCCGTGTTGTGGCTGCTCATGCCGGTCGTCGGTGGTATTGCCGTCTGGCTGGCGGTGACCCAGCCCTTCTGAAGAACCACGGATCTGCTGCCCGGAAAACGGCCGCGATCGAACACTGTCAGGAATGATTCTGAGGGTGTATCATGGCGGCCGTTTCGATCGCGGCCACCGGGGCGCGACACCACCTACACAGGAACATTCAAAACCAGGAGGAGCTCGAGATGACTACCATCAACCGTGTGCCCGACCTCGTATTCAAGACCCGCGTCCGAGACGAGTCCGTGGAAGGCCCGAACCCCTTCCGCTGGCAGGACAGGACCACTCAGGAGTTGTTCGGCGGCAAGAAGGTCGTTGTCTTTTCGCTGCCGGGCGCCTTCACCCCCACCTGCTCGTCCAACCACCTTCCGCGCTACGAAGAGCTCTTCGATGAGTTCAAGACCCAGGGCGTCGACGCCATCATCTGCGTCGCGGTCAACGACGCCTTTGTGATGTTCAAATGGGGCCGCGAGATCGGCGCCGAGAACGTCTTCCTCCTGCCCGACGGCAACGGCGAGTTCACCCGCAAGATGGGGATGTTGGTGGACAAATCCAATGTCGGCTTCGGGATGCGCTCCTGGCGTTACTCCATGCTCGTCGACGACGGCAAGATCGAGAAGATCTTTGTCGAGCCGAACTTCGGCGACAACTGCCCCACCGACCCCTTCGAGGTCTCCGACGCCGACACCATGATGGCCTATCTCAAGGGCACCGAGGCGAAGGGTGTCTCCGACCCGCGCAAGGCTTTTGAGGGCTGATCCGACCGGATCGATGATTCGCAGATTCGAGCGCCGGGGTTTTCCCGGCGCTTTTTTTTACAAAACGGTGCCAGGCACGTATTACCGGATTTGTTGTCGGATTGGAGTCTGAGCACCCGTGCGGCCAACGTTCTTGATGAGTTCACCTCGTGTTGCGATGACGCCAAAGGGGTGACCGGTGCGTCGCGACCGTTGTCGAGGTTGCCGTCCGGCAGCGTCAATCGACGCCGACTGCGTGAGTAAACAGTGCTTCGGCGTGACAGCGGGCGGTGTCGCGCTTGAGCTCTCGACGAGCGTGTGGCGGTCAGAACACGATTCGGTAAGACCGATTCCTGCGTGGAATGCAGGAAAGGCTATGCTGGTAGTTGGGTGGCAATCTTGCCGGACCGCGCGAAAGAACATCGTGACTCACCAAGAAGACGACACATATCTCAGGGAGCGCGTGGCCCGTTTGGAGGCAGAGTTGGGAGAGCTCCGCGCCCGGCTTGGTCCTTCGGCATCGCCGTCGGTGCATGTCTCCGGGATCGACATCGAGTGGAGCCCCGAAGCCGGTGTCTGTACGTTTGCAGAGCTTCCAGTTGCCATGATGTGGGTCGATTCCACGCTTGCGGGACTCATGTCCGGCGTCGAGGCGATGGTCGGCACCGAACGCTTCCTGCTCGCGTTGCAAAGCGAAGGACGGAAGAGCGTCGAGGCGGACTGGACCGTGATCTCCGGATTCGACCGGTTCGAGGACGGGTTCCAGGCGATCGCCAACGTCGCCGCCGTCGCGGGCTGGGGGAGGTGGGAACTCGTCGAGTTGGACGAGGTCGAGTCTCGTGCCGTTTTCAGGGTCACCGACAGCTGGGAAGGCTTGTATCAGCGCACCCTTGGAGTGCACTGGGGCAGCGGCATGCTTGCCGGGAAGCTCGCCGGTTACTGCTCCAGACTGTTTGGCACCAACTGTTGGGCCGAGCAGATCGAGGCGATTCACCAGGGTGACGCCGCCGATGTCTTCGTGGTCTCGCCGTCCGATCGTTCCCTCGAGAACGAGATTGCCGCATTGCACGATTCGATGCTGAGCCGTCTGCGCAAGAGTGAGGAGGGCTTTCGCAGTATCGTCGAACAGTCCCCGATGGGCATGCTCCTTTACGAGATTCGCGAACGCGACCGACTGGTTCTCACGGCCGTGAATCCCGCCGCCGAGAAAATCCTCGGCATCAGCAGCTCAGGGTTTCTAGGCAAGACCATCGAAGAGGCCTTTCCTCCACTGGCGGACACCGAGGTCCCGGCTCGATACCGTCACGTGGCCCGTTATGGTGGGACCTGGTCCATCCAGGACTTGGAATACGAAGGCCAAGACATTCGGGGTGTCTATGATGTGTTGGTCTTCCAGACCAACCCGAACACGGTCGCGGTGAACTTCCTCGATGTGACCGACCGAATCGAGGCGCAGAAGGAACATGAAGAACTCCAAGTCAGCCTTCACCGCTCTCGTCAGATGGAATCCCTCGGGCTGTTGGCGGGAGGGGTCGCCCACGACCTCAACAACATCCTCTCGGGATTGGTTACCTATCCCGATCTCCTCCTTGCGGGTCTCAGCCCCGAGGATCGAATGTTCAAGCCCTTGCAGACCATCGCCGAGTCCGGGAACCGCGCTGCTGCGGTTGTCAAGGATCTCCTGACCATCACCCGCGGCAGCGCCACTTCAAAGACACCCCTCAATCTCAACGATCTTGTGAGGGATCAATTGCGTTCGCCCGAGTTCCTGCTGCTCGGCGAGGAGCATCCCGACGTTGCAATTGAAGAGGACCTCGCCGGGGAGCCTCTTCTGGTCGTCGGTTCGGACAGTCACTTGCGCAAGGCGGTGACCAACCTGGTTTTCAACGCAGCCGAAGCCTGTGAAGGAAAGGGAACGGTCACGGTTCGAACACGGCGCCGGTCGCTGGATCGAACGCGAACGGGCTTCGAGCGAATCGAGCCGGGGGACTATGTGGTACTCGCCGTCAAGGATGACGGGGCGGGGATCGCCAAGCAGGACCTCGAGCGGATCTTCGAGCCTTTCTACTCGCGTAAGGTGCTCGGTCGCAGCGGCACCGGGCTCGGTCTGACCGTTGTGTGGAACACCGTGCGGGATCATCAGGGGTTCATCGACATCGAGAGCGATCCCACCGGTACGATCTTCCGCTTGTATCTTCCTGCCTCGACCGAATCGGTCCTGGAGACGGACACTCACCTTTCCCTCGACGAGCTCAAGGGCCATGGCGAATCCGTGCTTGTCATCGATGACGAAGAACAGCAGCGCGTCATCGTCAGCGGCATGCTCGAAGAGCTCGAATATGTCGTGCGGGCGGTTCCGAGCGGGGAGGACGCGTTGGCGGCCCTCGCGGAAGAACCCGCAGATCTGTTGATCCTCGACATGATCATGCCCGGTAGCTGGAGTGGTGCTGAAACCTATCGACGAATCCTGGCAAAACACCCCGGTCAAAGAGCGGTCATCGCCAGCGGTTACGCCGAAACTGACGACGTACGGGCGGCACAGGCTGCGGGGGCAGGGGCCTTCCTCCACAAGCCCTACACCCTTGAACAGCTTGCCACGGCCATCCGAAACGAACTGTGATTCCCGGCGAGGCTGCCTTCGCTGACCACGAGCACGAAGTTGCCTTCGCCGAGCACCCGGTGGATTCGGTCGTACTTCATGACGATGTCCTGCTTGACCCATTCCTCCAGTGCCGCGCCGAGACCGGAAAGTCCGTCACCGATTTGCGGATTGTGCTGGGTGTAGGTGTCGCCGTCGAAATATGCCGTCAGCTTGTCCATCTGCCCGTTGACGAAGATGTCGTCGACAAATGAGCGCACCAGCTCCTTGTTCTCCCGAGTCTTGTCGAGGTCTGTCGGCTCGGTCGGGCCGTCGGTCATGGTGTGACCACTCGGGTTCGGTCCATCCGGTTTCGCCTGGAGGTTGTCCCAGTGCTCGACCACCAGGCCGTCTTCGAATCGAAAGACCTCGAAGCCGATCTTCGACGTGGAGAAGTCGTACTCGGTGTGGCCGAA
>Ga0316198_10002314_pt1 | contig 11488 bp, 8 predicted proteins | sample OudBieAanoxic_MG_FD_204935 | JGI IMG/M metagenome (GOLD analysis project Ga0316198, IMG submission 204935) | Coastal sediment microbial communities from Oude Bieten Haven, Netherlands - site A anoxic | ecosystem: Environmental > Aquatic > Marine > Coastal > Sediment | place: Netherlands... | reverse complement strand
AGGAATTTTGAAGGAAGACAGGGGCCTGGAGCAAGAACACTTCTTGCTAGTCCTTTGGTAGCTGCCGCGGCGGCGGTAACGGGCAAAGTAACAGACCCTAGGGAATTGATGGTTTTTGAAACGGCTTAATTTTTTATTAATAAATAACGGATACAAATACTAATGGCATACGATAAATTTAAAGTTTTAAGCACTACAGCGGTTCCACTGCCAATAGAAAATGTGGATACGGACCAGATTATTCCAGCAAGGTTTCTAAAAGCAACCGAACGCAAGTGTTTTGGTGACAACCTTTTTCGGGATTGGAGATATCAATCAGATAATACTCCTAAAGAACATTTTGTGTTAAACAACCCTATTTATAGTGGTAAGATATTAGTTGGAGGGAAAAATTTTGGATCTGGTTCTTCAAGAGAACACGCTGCTTGGGCCATCTATGATTATGGTTTTCGGTGTGTTGTAAGCAGTTTTTTTGCAGATATATTCCGAGGTAATTGCATGAATATTGGCGTTTTACCCGTTCAGGTAAGTCCAAACTTTCTTACAAAGATTTTCGAGGCAATTGAAGCCGATCCAAATACTGAATTTGAAGTCAATCTTCTGGAACAGACTTTCACTATTAAGACCACTGGTGAAGAGGAAAGTTTCGAAATAAATGACTACAAAAAAGAAAACTTACTCAACGGATTTGACGATATTGATTATTTACTAAATATTAAGAGTGAAATTGAATCATTTGCAAAAGACACACCTCTTTAAGATTTGAGCAAACCAATACTTCATAATCCATTTTACCTTAAGCATGAATAAGAGGAAGATTGAAATAATGGACACAACATTGAGGGATGGAGAACAAACCTCAGGCGTATCCTTTACGGCAGCAGAAAAGCTCACCCTGGCAAGGCTTCTTTTGGATGAATTGCAAGTAGATCGTATAGAAATTGCGTCTGCCAGAGTTTCAGAAGGTGAATTTAAGTCAGTTCAACAAATAGCCGAATGGGCAAAGAGTGTAGGGTATCTGGATCGTATTGAGGTACTGACTTTTGTAGATAACGGTCTTTCTTTAAAGTGGATGGAAAAGACCGGGGCTAAAGTACAAAACCTATTAACCAAGGGATCTTTAAATCACCTTAAGTATCAACTAAAAAAGACGCCCCAGGAGCATTTTACAGATATTGCCAATGTACTTAGTTTGGCCGCAAAACAGGGAATTACCACAAATGTTTATCTAGAAGATTGGAGTAATGGAATGAGAAACTCCCCTGAATATGTTTTTCAATATCTCGACTTCCTTGTTACACAACCTGTTAAAAGAATCCTATTGCCCGATACCCTGGGTATTTTAACACATGGTGAAACTTATGATTTTATCTCACAAATAACAACTCGTTATCCGAATATACATTTCGATTTTCATGGTCATAATGATTATGATCTAAGTGTTGCCAATGTTATGGAAGCCCTAAGGGCAGGTTGTCACGGGTTACATCTGACTATTAATGGCATGGGGGAACGTGCCGGAAATGCGCCATTGGCAAGTGTAGTGGCTGTGATAAATGATTTTATGCCTGAAATCGACATTAATGTGGAAGAGTCTAACCTTTTTAAGGTGAGTAAACTAGTATCAACATTTACAGGATTTGGTATTCCGGCCAACAAACCCATTGTTGGTGATAATGTATTTACACAAACAGCTGGTATACATGCAGATGGGGATAATAAAAATAACTTATACTTTAATGATTTATTACCCGAACGTTTTGGCAGAAAACGCAGGTACGCCTTAGGGAAAACCTCTGGAAAAGCCAATATTCAAAAAAATCTTCAGGAATTAGGGCTTACCTTAACTGAGGAGGAAATTAAAAAAGTTACCCAACGAATTATTGAATTAGGAGACAAAAAGGAGAAAGTTACCAAAGAAGATCTTCCGTATATTATTTCAGATGTTTTGGATACTGAGTCATATCAACAAAAAACCTTTGTTAAATCATATGTACTTACGCATTCAAAAGGACTTAAACCTTCAACCACTGTAGCGGTGGAAATCGAAGGTCAATCTTATGAGCAAAACGCACAGGGAGATGGCCAGTTTGATGCATTTATGAATGCTTTGAGAAAAGTATATCAATCCAAAAAAACAGAATTACCTACTCTTATCGACTATGCCGTACGTATACCTCCAGGAAGTAACTCTGATGCCTTGTGTGAAACCATTATAACCTGGCGCGATAAGGAAAATGACTTTATTACGCGAGGTCTGGATTCAGATCAAACGGTTTCTGCAATTAAGGCAACTGAAAAGATGTTGAATATCATATAAAGTACCTTTATAAAGACAAAAATTTTCTACTAATTAGATCCAAGTAATAATATGAAATTAAATATAGCACTCTTGGCCGGAGACGGAATTGGACCGGAAGTGATAGATCAGGCGGTAAAAGTTTGTGATGCCATTGCCACAAAGTTTAACCATGAAATAAACTGGAGACCGGCATTGACCGGTGCTGCTGCGATTGACGCTGTTGGAGACCCCTACCCCGATGAAACACATGAAATATGTGCAACTTCAGATGCCGTACTATTTGGCGCTATTGGTCATCCAAAATATGATAACGATCCATCGGCAAAAGTTCGCCCGGAGCAAGGTTTGTTGCGTATGAGACAAAAATTGGGTTTGTTTGCTAATGTAAGACCCACTTTTACGTTTCCATCTCTAATTGATAAATCACCATTAAAAAGAGAACGTATTGAAGGTACGGATCTGGTGTTTTTAAGAGAACTTACAGGTGGAATATATTTTGGAAAACGAGGAAGGGAAGATAACGGAGACACAGCTTTTGATACTTGTACTTATACCCGAAAGGAAGTACAGCGTTTGGCAAAAAAAGGCTTTGAAATGGCTCAAAAACGCTCTAAACGCCTTTGCTGTGTAGACAAAGCCAATGTTTTGGAATCGTCGCGTTTATGGCGTGAAACCGTTCAGGCTATGGAAAAAGACTATCCTGATGTAGAGGTTTCCTATGAATTTGTTGATGCCGTGGCTATGCGACTTGTACAATGGCCAAGTGAATACGATGTGCTAATTACCGAAAACCTGTTTGGCGATATTCTCACGGATGAAGCCTCTGTAATATCTGGTTCTATGGGATTGATGCCTTCTGCTTCTATTGGAGAGAGCATCGCGTTATATGAACCAATTCATGGTTCCTATCCCCAGGCAGCAGGGAAAGATATTGCTAATCCCCTGGCAACAGTTTTATCTGCAGCTATGTTATTTGATGGATTTAATTTATCTGATGAAGCTGAAGCCATTCGTAAAGTGGTTAATGAATCTCTTTCCGAAGGCATAGTTACAGAAGACCTTTCCGAAGGCGGAAAAGCCTATAAAACCAGTGAAGTTGGCGACTGGCTTGCCTCACATATTTAGGAAGAAAAATATATTCTTTGCAGAACAGCTTTTGGGTTTCCGAAATTGATTTTATAACTATCAAGATGATAATTATAAAAGATAATCGGTGCTAATAAAGTTAGACAGCTTGGTTTCCAATAACTTTTCGAGAATTTCATTGTTTAACTCTGTGTCCTTAGAAGCAACAAATGTGCGGATAGAGAACGATCGCAACGCATCATGAACACTTAATGTAGCAACCGCGGAATCTTTTCTACCTGTAAATGGATAAACATCTGGTCCTCTCTGGCAAGAGCTATTCAAATTTACTCTACAAACCAGATTCGCCAGGTTGTCAATTAAAGGTGCAAGGCTATACACATCACTACCAAACAAACTTACCTGCTGCCCATAGTTAGATTCAGCCATGTCATCTAATGGTTCCTGAATATCTTCAAATGAAAGGATTGGAATCACAGGGCCAAACTGTTCTTCTTCATATACCTTCATATCCTTGGTTACAGGATAAAGGACTGCAGGCCAGATAAAATTATCAGAATGCTTTCCTCCTTTTGCGTTCAGAATTTTAGCTCCTTTATCCAAAGCATCATCAATTAATTCTTGTATATATGCCGGTTTATCCGGTTCTGGCAAAGGTGTTAGAGCTACTCCCTTATCCCAGGGATTGCCGAATTTAAGTTCATCTACTTTTTTAGAGAATTTTTCATTAAACTCATCAACAATATCTTTATGCACATATATCACTTTAAGTGCAGTACAACGCTGACCATTAAAAGACAAAGCCCCGGCCAGACATTCATGTATCGCCAATTCCAGATTTGCGTCATGTAACACAATAGCTGGGTTTTTTGCTTCCAGCCCCAATACAAGTCTTAAACGGTTACTCTTTGGGTGCTGGTTTTGAAGTGCATTTGCCGATGAACTATGACCTATTAAAGCTAAGACATCTACTTTACCTGTCTTCATAATGGGACCCGCAATAGCACGCCCACGCCCGAATAAGACATTTACGACTCCTTTTGGAAAACTTTCTTTAAAGGCTTCTATTAATGGCGCAATTAAAAGAACTCCCTGCTTGGCAGGTTTAAAAACTGCTGTATTCCCCATGATAATCGCCGGAATAAGCAAACAGAAGGTTTCATTTAAAGGGTAATTATAAGGACCAAGGCATAACACTACCCCAAGAGGTCCGCGCCTTATATGCGCATAAACCCCTCCATTCTTTTCAAATTTCGCAGAATCACGATCCAATTGTTTGTAATCTTCAATAGTATCGTAGATGTATTCAATGGTTCTGTCGAACTCTTTTTCAGAATCTGCTAATATTTTACCTATTTCCCACATTAAATATTTGACTACTTCATCCCTTTTTGTCTCCATAATACGGACAAACTTTTCCATACATTCTATCCGATCTCGAACCTTCATAGTTGGCCATACACCCTGCCCCTGATCATAAGCTTTTACAGCTGCATCTAATGCATCCAAAGCCTCCATTTCGCCCATGTCAGGAACTGAACCAAGTAAAGTTGGAGCGTATTCAGATGTACTTGAGATAGTCGAGTATACCTGGGCCGTTGCACCATCCCACTCCTTTAATTCCCCATTTACCAAATAGATCTTTTGATTTATTGGCTCATTAATGCGAAATGCCTCGGGAATAAACGATACTGTAGTTTCCATATTATTTTTTATCTTAAAAAGCTTGGATTAATTTTTAAATACCGGGAAAATGCCTTTTGCTATACGATGGGTTTCATCGCGGTCATTGACTCCCTTAAGCTCGTACCAATAATCTCAACAGGATGCTCACGCAACGCCTTATTTACCGCTATTAGCTTGGCATTATCTACACCGTTGTCCTTGCCTTGGACATAAGGCGTACCAATAACATCAATATCCACTTTTTTCATAAAATCGCCTAATAAAGGTTTACAGGCATGATCAAATAAATAGCAACCATATTCTGCAGTATCAGATATTACCCGATTCATTTCGAATAATTTCTTTCTGGCAATAGTATTAGCTATAAGCGGCGTTTCGTGTAAAGACTCATAATAAGCCGATTCACCTATTATTCCGGATTCAGTCATAGACTCATAAGCCAGTTCCACCCCTGCCCTTACCAGGGCAACCATAAGCACACCATTATCATAATATTCCTGTTCAGATATGACATCATTGCCAGCAGCAGTTTTTTCAAATGCCGTTTCTCCGGTTTCCGCACGCCAGGTCAAAAGATTTTTATCATCATTTGCCCAATCTTCCATCATTGTCTTAGAAAAATGCCCGCTCATGATATCATCCATATGTTTATGAAATAAAGGTCTCATAATATTTTTTAGCTCTTCTGACAACTCAAAGGCTTTTATTTTTGCAGGATTAGACAAGCGGTCCATCATATTGGTGATCCCCCCATATTTCAATCCCTCTGTTACGGTTTCCCAACCGTACTGAATAAGTTTAGAAGCGTAGCCCGGGTCAACTCCCTTCTCTATCATTTTATCAAAGCAAAGTATGGATCCTGTCTGTAACAAACCACACAGAATGGTTTGTTCTCCCATTAAATCAGATTTAACTTCAGCAACAAAAGAAGACTCCAATACACCGGCCCTATTTCCTCCGGTAGCAACTGCATAAGCCTTAGCCTGTTCATATCCCTTACCTTCCGGGTCATTATCCGGATGTACGGCAATCAAAGTTGGTACTCCAAAACCTCTTTTGTATTCTTCTCTAACCTCTGATCCGGGACATTTTGGCGCAACCATAATAACGGTAAGATCTTTCCTTATTTGCATTCCTTCCTCTACAATGTTAAATCCGTGAGAATAAGATAATGTTGCTCCTTTTTTCATTAACGGCATAACTGCATTAATTACAGAAGTATGCTGCTTGTCCGGAGTTAAATTAATGACAAGATCTGCATCAGGTACCATATTTTCATAGGTTCCTACATTGAAACCATTTTCACTGGCATTTTTATAAGATTGGCGTTTTTCCCTAATGGCAGCCTCACGAAGTGTATAAGAAATATCCAATCCGGAATCCCTCATATTTAAACCTTGGTTTAAGCCTTGTGCTCCACAACCCACAATAACAATCTTTTTTGATTTTAAAGCATTAATGCCATCCGAAAATTCGCCAGACTCCATAAACCGGCATTTACCTAGTTGTAATAATTGATCTCTTAAGGATAGCGTATTGAAATAATTTGTCATGTTTAATATTTGTTATTTTTTATTAAATAAAATTTATGATTGATGGAATTCATTAATAATTGGAGTGATAGGCATTGTAGATTTAGTTACCGTGATTCTGCCTGAACGCACGAACTGCATAATTCCATAGGGCTCAAGCTGATCATGCATTTCATCAATCTCGTGTCTTCTGCCGGTTTTAGCCAAAACAAAATATTCTCTGGATACCGTTACAATTTTGGATTTACTCCCCGAGATAATATTCTGTATTTGAGGTTCATCAAACAAAAGATGCGAAGCAATTTTGAATAGTGCAGATTCCTGATAAATGGTCTCTTCATCTGTATGATAAAATGCTTTTATCACTTCAATTTGTTTCTCAATTTGAGCTACTATTTTACGTGTCCAATCTTCTGTAGTATTGATTACTATAGTAAATTTTGATACATGCTCAATTTCTGATTTTGAAACATTTAAACTCTCTATATTGATATGTCTCTTTAAGAATATTCCAGATATTCTATTGAGCAATCCAACATTATTTTCGGAATAAACCGATATGGTAAACCACTTTTTTTCCATGCTAATTTATTTTAAACGAATATCTGAAACCGATGCGCCGGAAGGAATCATCGGGAAAACATTATCCTCATTTTCAACACTCACTTCCAGAAAGAATGGCTCTTTTGAAGCCATCATAGCCTGCACTGCCGACTTAAGCTCCTTGCGTTCTTCCACTCTTTTTGCTTCAATACGATATCCTTCAGCTATTTTTACAAAATCCGGGTTAGTCATAACTGTAGATGCATATCTGCTCTCAAAAAATAATTCCTGCCATTGTCTTACCATTCCTAAGTGACCATTGTTTAAAACAACAATTTTAACCGCAGTCTTATTCTGAAAAATAGTCGCTAATTCCTGAATAGTCATTTGAAAACCACCATCTCCGATAATAGCAACCACTTCTCTGTCCATTGCTCCCATTTTGGCGCCAATAGCAGCAGGGAGGGCAAAACCCATGGTCCCTAAACCTCCTGAAGTAATATTACTTTTAGTTTGCTTAAACTTGGCATACCTGCATGCTATCATTTGATGCTGACCTACATCGGTAACAATGACCGCTTTATTTTCTGAAGCCAGATTTATTTCTTCAATTACTTCACCCATGGTTAGACCATCTTTGGTTGGGTAAAGATCATTTTTAATAACAGCTTCATATTCTTCTTTATAACACTTTTTGAACTTATTATGCCATGTCTCATGATTATTTTCATTTATTAATGGCAGCAATAAATCAAGTGATTCTCTTGCATTGCCTAAAATGGCCACATCCGCTTTTACATTTTTATCAATTTCGGCGGGGTCAATTTCAAAGTGAATTACTTTTGCTTGTTTTGCATAGGACTCCAGATTTCCAGTAACCCTGTCATCAAAACGCATTCCTATGGCAATTAGAACATCACATTCATTTGTAAGCACATTAGGGCCATAGTTCCCGTGCATTCCAACCATCCCCACATTTAAGGGATGATCTGTATCCATTGCCGATAAGCCCAAAATGGTCCACGCTGCAGGGATTCCCGCTTTTTCAACCAATGCCCGAAGCTGCTCCTCTGCTTTTCCAAGAATTACACCATGACCAAAGACTATATAAGGTCTTTTTGCATTATTTATTATTTCTGCCGCAGATTCAATTTGTGCAATCTGAGGTTTTGGATTGGGCTTGTAACTTCTTACTCCTATACATCGACTGTAACTAAAATCAAACTCTTCAAATTGCGCGTTCTTTGTAATATCAATTAGCACAGGGCCTGGGCGACCCGATTTTGCAATATAAAAAGCCTTTGCTATGATTTCAGGAATTTCAGAAGCCTTTGTAATCTGATAATTCCATTTGGTAACCGGGGTAGATATTCCAATTATATCGGTTTCCTGAAATGCATCGGACCCAAGCAGATGCCGGGGTACTTGACCTGTAATGCAAATCATTGGAGTAGAATCTATCTGCGCATCTGCAAGACCCGTAACTAAGTTTGTTGCTCCAGGGCCTGAGGTTGCTATCGCAACGCCCACTTTTCCTGTAACACGGGCAAAGCCCTGTGCCGCATGAGTAGCTCCTTGCTCATGCCTTGTAAGTACATGGTGAAGTCTATCCTGAAACTTATATAGCTCATCATACACAGGCATAATGGCACCACCTGGATAGCCATATATCAAATTAACATCTTCCGCAAGAAGACAATGGATAATTGCTTCAGCCCCGCTGATTCTTATTGGAGTCTCCTTGTGTGTCTTCGGTTTTTTTTCCTTTAATGTTTGCATACACATTATCATTTATTAAATGCTATAACTCTTTTAAGCCTATCCTTATCAAAAGATGACGACCTAAAACTCATCTGTTACACAACCTTGTGAGGCAGATGACACTGTTTTCGCATATTTATATAAGCTCCCTCTATTTACTTTAAGCGCCGGTTGTACCCATTTAGAAAGTCTTTCGCTAATTTCCTTCTCAGTCAAATTCACTGAAATACTGTTTTTTTCCGCATCAATTGTAATAATATCGCCGTCTTCCAACAAAGCAATCGTACCACCATCCTGAGCCTCAGGAGAGATATGCCCCACTACAAAACCATGGGTTCCACCTGAAAAACGGCCGTCGGTTATTAATGCAACTTCTTTTCCAAGTCCTGCCCCCATTATTGCGGCAGTTGGTTTCAACATTTCCGGCATACCAGGCCCTCCTTTAGGTCCTTCATACCTTATAACCACTACATCCCCCCTTTTTACCAATCCCTTTCCTATTCCGTCATTTGCCTTGAACTCATCATCAAAAACCTTTGCCGGACCGGTAAAATGAAGTCCTTCTTTACCTGTTATTTTCGCTACTGCTCCATCTTTTGCCAAATTCCCATAAAGTATACGTAAGTGTCCTGTTTCCTTTATTGGATCCTGCAGCGATTTAACTACTTTCTGACCGGGTTTCAAACCTGGTAAATCTGCTAAATTTTCAGCAATCGTTTTACCCGTAACTGTTAAGCAGTCCCCATGTAGCATCCCATTTTCAAGCATAAATTTCATTACAGCGGGAGTACCTCCCACACGATGAATATCTTCCATCAAATATTTCCCACTAGGCTTTAAGTCCGCCAGAAAAGGAGTTGTATCACTTATTTTTTGAAAATCATCTAAAGTGAATTCAATTTTGGCAGCTTTCGCAATTGCCAAAAAGTGCAATACCGCATTTGTGGAACCTCCCATAACTGTTATTAACCGAATAGCATTTTCAAATGACTTTCGTGTAATAATATCACTTGGTTTAATATCGTGTTCTATTAAATGCCATAATGCCTTGCCTGAATTAATACAATCCTGGTGTTTTTCCTTGCCTATGGCGGGGTTCGAGGAGTTATAGGGTAATGCCATACCTAAAGCTTCTATTGCCGAAGCCATGGTATTGGCAGTATACATACCACCACATGCCCCTGCACCGGGACAAGCATTTTGGATGACACTTTTAAAATCCTTATCATTCATGGTCCCCGCAACTTTCTCGCCCCAGGCTTCAAATGCAGAAACAATATCTAGCTTTTTATCCTTAAAACATCCTGAAGCAATTGTTCCGCCATATACCAAAATAGAAGGTCTGTTTAAGCGGATCATAGCCATCAAGGCACCCGGCATATTTTTATCACAACCCACAACGGTGACCAGACCATCATAATTCATTGCCTGAACCACGGTTTCCATAGAATCGGCTATAATATCTCTTGAGGGTAATGAATATCGCATACCATAAGTTCCCATAGAAATTCCATCGCTAACACCAATGGTATTAAATACAAGTCCTACTAAATTATTTTCCTGAACTCCCTGTTTTACTTCCTGCGCCAGATCGTTCAAATGCATATTACAAGGATTTCCCTCGTAACCAGTACTACCAATTCCAATAAAAGGTTTTTTTAAATCCTCTTCCTTAAGTCCAAGCGCATATAACATAGCCTGGGCTGCAGGTTGAGTAGGATCTTGTGTTACATTTTTGCTGTATTTGTTCAATTCCATCAAATAGGTTCTCTTTAAATCTTATAGCACTTAATTGCTAAACTTTTCAAAGATAATTGTTTAAAAAAGTTGATGTTTTTAACAATTAGCACTGGTTCAAATTCAATAAAACATTTATGTGTTTAATTTACTGATTTTCAGACATATAATGACCTGTAATATACCATATTCAATAAATGTTGAAGTATGTTTAATAGGTTCATTTTGGATTTTATTTTATGTAAGCGGAAATATTTGTTTGTAAAACTGTATAATCCTTCCTTTGCGATATGAGATTCAAAACAGAGTTATGAAAATAGAAAAAACAGTTAGCGAAGCTATAAATTATAGAAGGTCGGTACGTATTTATAAAGAAGATGAAATTGATACCACAGCGGTAAGGAAATGCCTTGAAAATGCAGTTTTGGCGCCTACAAGTAGTAATTTACAACTGTGGGAATTTTACCATATTACCAGTAAAGATGTCCAAAAGAAGATACGTACTGCATGTTTTGACCAACCTGCTGTTAAAACAGCTAAACAATTGGTGGTCATAGTAACAAGAAAGGATCTTTGGAAAATAAGAGCAAAAGCGAATCTTAATTTTTTAAAGAAAAGTTTTGGGGATAAACCAATAGAAACATATGATAGTAAGGAAAAATTTGCAATGTCGTATTATAAAAAGCTTATACCATCTCTATATATAGATTTTTTTGGCGTTTTGGGACTGATACGTTATTTAGTTTTTAACCTGGCAGGGCTATTTAAACCCGTTTACAGGCAGTTCCGAAATTCTGACATGCGTATTATTGCCCATAAAAGTGCTGCATTGGCCGCACAG
>Ga0316198_10002313_pt1 | contig 11488 bp, 6 predicted proteins | sample OudBieAanoxic_MG_FD_204935 | JGI IMG/M metagenome (GOLD analysis project Ga0316198, IMG submission 204935) | Coastal sediment microbial communities from Oude Bieten Haven, Netherlands - site A anoxic | ecosystem: Environmental > Aquatic > Marine > Coastal > Sediment | place: Netherlands... | reverse complement strand
CTGAAGCCCTGATCGTGGTGTTCCCGACCGCCTCCGAGGAACCCGATACCGGGGAGTACTACGGGAAATTGTTTGGAGAATACGGGTGCTCGAACATCAACACAGTCGAGGTGCATTCAAAGGAAGACGCAGATGATCTGAAGACCGCAGCGACGGTCCGCGAAGCAGGGGGTATCTGGTTTGCCGGCGGCGACCAGCGGCGCATCATAAAAGCCCTTCTGGACACAGTGGTGGGCGAGGCCGTCGATGCCGCATTCGCCGGCGGGGCCGCCATCGGGGGAACCTCCGCCGGCACCGCCTGCCAAAGCTCGCTGATGATCACTGGCGATGGAGACTTCACAGTCATCAACGCCGATAACGTGGAGCTGTGGAAGGGTCTTGGGCTCTTCACTGGCGTCATCATCGATCAACACTTCGTCGCGCGCCGTCGCCACAACCGCCTCATTTCGGTCGTGTTGGAACACCCGGAGCTTCTAGGTGTCGGAGTCGACGAGGCAACGGCGGTGTGGGTGCGCCCGGATGGCACCTTTCAGGTGCTGGGTGATGGCTGGGTTGTGGTCTACGACGCCTCGCAGGCAACCATCACCGCTGCCCCTCAGAACAGGTTGGGGAAGCCTCTAGGTTGCCAAGGTTTGATCACTCATATCCTCCTCCCCGGCGATGTTTTTGACGTGAAGAGCCGCAAGGTTGTTGACCGGGTTGGCGAGGACAAGGAATGACGCCGACTGTGATCGCAACGCCGGGCCCTCTCGTCGAGCGGAGCGTCCGTCTTTTGCAGGAACTGTGCTCGATCTCTTCGGCCAGCGGCGATACGGAAGGGCTCTATCGGATGACGGAAATTCTCTGCAGGGAGCTCACGTCGCTCGGGATGTTGTCGGAGGTCCATGCCGAGTCCGGCATCAACGGAAGCGCCAAACCGGTTCTCGTTGCGCGCTCGCCTTCCGTTAGCGCCCGCCACACTCTTCTCCTCGGTCATCTCGATACGGTCCTCCCAGCAGTTCCTCCGAAGCTCGATGAGGGCCGCCTCGTCGGGACAGGTGCTCTCGACATGAAAGGAGGATTTGCTGCTCTCGTCGGTGCACTGCAGTTGCTTCGGGAGCGCGGTGAGGGACCCCCGGATGATTTCCTGTTGGTTGCAGTTCCAGACGAGGAGATCGGCGGACCGGTCTCGGTCGGCGCAGTTCGCCATTGGGGTGAACTGGCACACACCGTGTTGGTGTTGGAGCCCGGTGCGGTGGGAGAGGGCTGTGAAACATTGGTGACGGCACGACGGGGGCTGACGGTGTGGCGCCTCGACGCGCGTGGACGGGCTGCCCACTCGGGTGTGGCCTACTGGGAAGGCCGCTCGGCCCTGGCAGCGGCGGCGGCCTGGGCCGGGAGTGTGCAGCAGATGTCCGAGCCAGGCAATGGACCCGTGGTCAACGTCGGCAGGATTGTCGGGGGCGACTCGGAGTTCGTGAGCGATGTTGGTGAAGAGCACCGTTTTATCGGTACCACGGAGCGCCTCAACATCGTCGCCGACCGTTGTTTGGTCGAGGGTGAGGTCCGTTACCTCGATCTGGCCGACCGCGATCGTATTCTCCAGGGTATGCGCAGCCTCGCTGCAGAGATCGGTGACGCCTGGGATGTAGGTGTGTCATTCAAAGAGGTGGAACACATCCTGCCGGTGACGGTATCACCGTCGGGCAAGGCGTTAGCGGATCACCTGGTCTCCGCCGCTGAGCACGCCGGCTGGAAGCTGGAGCTCGAGGACAATCGGGGAGGCGTTTCTTTCCCGAACTTTCTCCCGGATCCATCGGCTGCATCCGTTATCGACGGTCTCGGCCCGGTGGGTGGCGGTATGCACACAAGGGAAGAGCATGTAGTGCTGGAGAGCCTTTCTCGGCGAATCGGCTTGATCGCCGAGGCGCTTCTTTACATTCGTAATAACAACTAAAGTTCTCGCAATGCATGTGCAACCTGGAGCCTCGCCGCGCGTACCGCCGGCAACACGCCACCCACAAACCCCATGAACAGCGCAAAGACTATGCCGGCCAGCAGAAGGCCAGGTGTGACACGAAAGGCAAACGCCAGGTGTGAGAATGTCTGCCAGTTCATTGTCCCGGCGGTGAAGCCGTTGAGCGGTAGGACTGCGATGCAACCGACGACTCCGCCAATCAACGAAATGAGCAACGACTCGAACATAAAGGACAGGATGACCGAGCCGCCTCCAAAACCGAGGGCGCGCAAAGTGGCGATTTCGCGAGCGCGCGCGGCGACCGCCGAATACATGGTGTTGAGAGCGCCGAAGACCGCACCGATCGCCATCACGAAGGCAACCAGAAAACCCAGCACCCGAATCAGGGTGCTCACCATTTGCGATTGTTTGGCGTAGTAGTCCGCCTCACGCTCGACCTGCACGGTGAGGCGCGGATCGGACGTCAATGCGTCCTTGAAGGCGTCGAAATCGGTGGGTGAGTTGAGCCGAGCCGTGATCGAGCTGTAGACGTTTGTAGGGCGGTCGAATGTCTGGGCAAGAACGTTGTGATCGCACCAGATCTCGGAATCGAAGGCGGATCCTCCGGCGTTGAAAATGCCGACCACACTCCAGTCCTGACCACCGAAGCTCAGGGTCGAGCCGAGCTCCAATCCGCTATAGGTGTTGACTGCATTCGACCCGACGACAAGCTCCGCGAGACCCGGTGTGAAGAACCGTCCTTCGGCAATTTTCACTGAGGGCCGCACTTCGAGAACCAGCGGTGTCATGCCCCGGATCTGGGTGTTGGCATCGGTTCCACTTTTAATGAGTTGGAATGCGCCGATAACGACCGTCTCCGGGCTCGACAACGGGACTCCTTCGGAGTTGCGGGCGACCTGCGTCGCATCGGCGATGACCCGCGCCTGATCGAGGGAAACGCCGCTGTCCATCTCCGAGCTGGCGCCGGCGCGGCGGATAATCGAGTTTGAGGCCGAGCCGGAGGCGATCAACGTCGCCTGGAAGCCGCGTGCCATGGCGAGCATTGCGACAAAGACCCCGACCGTGCCGGCGATGCCCAGGATCGACACGATCGCCGTCTTCCACCGGGCGGCGATCGAACGGACGTTGTATGAAAATGGAATCGCCATCAGACTCTCCGTAACGCATCGACGATGCGTAGGTTCATCGCGGTCAACGCCGGGATCGACCCTGCCGCCAGACCGACGAATATCGCGATCCCGAGACCCAGGAGCATCTCTTTGGTCGAAAGATAGAACACCGGAAGCATGCCGCCGGTCGGGTCGCCTCCCAATGTGAAGAGCTTTGCCAGACCGACGCCAACGGCGCCTCCCACGGTTGCAATGATGAGGGACTCGGCAAGTACCAGAAAGAGCACTGTCCGGTCACCAAAACCGAGGGTCTTGAGGACCCCGAGCTCGGGGACCCTTTCGCGAACCGCCATCGCCATGGTGTTGCCGGTCACCAGTAGCAGGGTGAAGAGGACCACCGCTCCAATCGACATGATGAGCATCTTGATATTGCCGATCTGTTTGGCAAAGCCGGCGGCAAACGCCTGCTCGGTTTCGGTTGAGGTTTCGTAGGCCGAGTTCGAGAAACGCTCGTCGATGGTCCTGGTGACCGTCACCGCCTGATCCGAATCGTCGATCTTGACGGTGTACCAACCAACAGTTCCCTTGCCGAATGAACGGCTCTCCTCGAGGAATTTCCAGTGGAACCAGAATTGCGATTCGTCATCGCCGGAGCGGGAGCCCTCGTAGATGGCGCGAATGTTGAACTCCCAGGTCCCGGTCCAGATCGTTCCCTGGAGCGGAATCCGATCTCCGATCTTCCAGCCGAATCGTTCTGCCGTGAGCTTTCCGACGACCGCACCTTCCTGATCCGCAAGGAAAGAACTCCACTCCGCGTCTGAAACCTCGAACTCGGGGAAAACCGCCCGATATGTGTCGGTATCGATTGCGAACTGGGGGAAAAAATTCTTCGGCTCCTGGTAGATCGCACCGAACCAGCTGGCGAACGTCGCTTCGGCAACATTGTCGATCTGGCGGAGTCGCTCCTGGTAGGAAAGTGGCAGCGGCATGATCAGAGAGGTTTTGTTGCGGACGATGAGACGATCGACCCCGGCCACGTCGACGCCGGCGTTGAGCGCGGTCTCGATAGTTACCAGCAGGCCGAACAGGAAGATAGCGACCGCGATTGAACCGATCGTGAGGATCGTCCGCGTCTTCTTTCGAAACAAATTGCGAAAGATGAACGGCAGGTACTTCATGATGCCGCCGCTTCCGCCCCCTCGACTAAAGCTCCTTTGTCGAGGTGGAGGACCACGTCTGCCCGCTCCGCAGCCAGCGGGTCATGAGTCACCATGAGGATCGTCTTGCCGTGGTTGGACTCGAGCTCGGTCAGCAGATCGAGGATCTCCTCGGCCGCCTTCCGATCGAGATCGCCGGTCGGCTCGTCACAGAGGAGAAACGTCGGATCGGTCACGATCGCACGCGCAATCGCGACGCGCTGTTCCTGGCCACCGGAGAGTTGCCTCGGATAGTGCTTCATCCGATCGCTGAGCCCGACCAGGGTGAGTGCGGTCTCGACGTGTTGGCGTCTCTGGGCCTTGGAGAGCTTGGTCAATAGCAGCGGCAATTCCACATTCTGGAAGGCCGTCAGAACGGGGATCAGGTTATACATCTGGAAGATGAAACCGACGTGTCGGGCTCGCCACGACGCGAGATTTCGGCCCGACATGTGGGTGATCTCATCCCCGTCGACAGTCACCGTGCCTGAGGTGGGTGTGTCGAGCCCGCCCAGAAGATTGAGCAGGGTAGTCTTGCCGGAACCGCTCGGACCCATAAAAGCCACGAATTCGCCCTTTTCGACGTCGAGGTTGAGCCCCTGCAGGACATTGATGGTCTCACCGCCGCGGCGGTAGACCTTGTTGAGATTTCGGATCCGAACCAGACTGTTGCTGTGTTCTTTGCCATCGATACTGACCATTCCCATTGCCCCTTACTTCGTGAACTCAAAACTCAACACTCAAAACTACTAACTTTTAACCTTGACCTTCTGATCGTCGCTGAGTCCATCCGACTCACTGACGACGACCCGGTCACCCGGCACGACGCCGGCCATGATTTCGATGTCGGTGCCGATCGATCGGCCGACGCTGACCGCACGGCGATCGACGATTTCATCTTCCACAACAAAGACGACCGTTTGGCCGTTCTCGGTCCGCACTGCCGGTTGCGGGACTAGCGATTGCGCGGGTATTGCAGCAGGCTCCTCTTCGACGGTTTCGCGGAACGCAACCTTGACTCCCATGTCGGGCAGGATCCTCGGATCGAGCTCGTCAAACGTGAGGCGCACTTTGACTGTTGCCTTCTGACGGTCGGCGGTCGGGATCACCGTCCGTACCGTTGCCGGAATGTGCCACTCCGGGTAGGCGTCGAGCACGGCATCTGCCGGCTGCCCCGGTGTCACCTTGGCGATGTGACTTTCGTTGACGTCGACCTCGATCTCGAGCGATTCCATATCGACGATGGTCGAGATCCCGGTACGAGTGAATCCGCCGCCGGCGGAAACGGGCGAGACCATTTCCCCGGGTTGAGCGTCTTTCGACACCGCGATACCGGCGAACGGCGCGCGAACGGTGTAATTCTCGAGGTCCTGAGCGGACACCGCGAGTTGAGCCTCGGCGGCGCCGAGGGAGCTGCGTGCAACCCTGAGTTTGGCGCCGAGCGCATCCACTGCAGCGGTCGCCGAATCGAGATCCTGGAGGCTGGCGACACCCTGGTCGCGAAGCTCGTTGGTGCGCCGCAGGGTCCGCTCCGCGTCTGCCAGGTTGACCTTCATCTCTTCGATGGCGGCCCGCGCAACGTCGCGGTCGGCGCGAATCGCTTCGTATCGCCGCCGGGCGTCGGAGTCGTCGAGCCGCGCCAGGATCTGGCCCTCCTCGACGACCATTCCTTCATCGACGAGGACCTCGACGACCTTGCCCGTGATCTTGGAGGACACGGTGGCCTTGCGTCTCGGTTCCACATAGCCGGATGCATTGAGCACTGTGGCCGCACCGCCGGTCGGAGCGGTCCGGGCGATCGCGACCTCGACTGTCGTGACCGAGGTGGCGCCGACGATGAGAATCACGATCACGGCGATTGCGACGAGGACCGCGGCTGCGATCAGGATGAGGCGACGGCCACCGCCGTTGTTCGACCGTGACTGGTGGTCGATCTTGAGATCCGAGAGATTTGGTTTTCCAATGTCGTTCATAGTGTTTCCTAGGTGTGGAACGTCCCCGGGGACTCGGATGTTCCGTCTTTTTTTGTAAGCTGGCGCAGAAGTTTAACACCGCATCTCAAATTAGGAATTATGAATTAGGAATTCCCACCCCACCTCGCGGAGATGGCTGAAATGTGGGGTGGGTGGGCGGATCGAGCATCCAGCATCCAGCATCGAGCATCGGGTGGGTGGGCGGCATTCCTAATTCCCAACTCCTCATTCAATGAAAGTCATGGCTCGCCACCGCTGCATCCGCCTGCACCGCTTCGAATCGACGCGCTCGGACAGAGATCGTACCGTCCTGTTTCTGCAAGGTCCCCTCGACCAGCAACACCGGTGTCGAGACGATGAAGGGGCGATGCTCCCGGAAGAGGTCGGGGCGGATGATCGCCTGCACCGTCCCGGTCTCGTCCTCCATGGTCAGAAAGACGAAACCTTTGGCTGTGCCTGGTCTCTGGCGCACGATCACTGCCCCCGCCACCCGCACGACCTCGCCATCCTGGTGCTCATCGAGCGCGGCTGCCGGCACCACCCCGCGGCGACCCATTTCCTCCCGCACGTAGGCCATGAGGTGGGGACCGGTGGTGAGGTGGAGCCCAGCGTAGTCGGCCATGGTTTCATCGAGCGGCCCCATCTCGGCGAGGGGTGAGGTGGCTTCGGGTGGCAGATCGGAAAACAGGGGGCCGCGCCGCCCCGCGACCTCGGAGACCTGCCACAGTGCCGCCCGCCGGCTCGAGCCGAGCGAGGCGAGGGCGCCGACGTGGGCCAACCGTTCGAGCTGCTCCGAGGAGAGGTTGCAGCGATGGGCAAGATCGGCGGGGTCGGTGAAGGTCGCCCGCGCACGCTCGGTCTCGATGGCCTCGGCTGCGGCCTGTTTGAGACCGTGCACGTAACGCAGGCCGATGCGCACCGCGCCGCCTTCCCAGCGGCAGCGCCAACCCGACTGGTTGATATCCACCGACCGGAAGCACACCCCGCGGCGCTGGCCGTCCTTGACCAGGGTTGCGGGGTGGTAGAAGCCCATCGGCCAGGCGTTGAGAAGGCAGGCGTAGAAGGCCGTCGGATGGTGGGCCTTGAGGTAGGCGGAGGCATAGACGAGGAGGGCGAAGCTGGCGGAGTGTGACTCGGGGAAGCCATAGAGGGCAAAGGAGGTGATCGAGCGAACGATCTCCTCCTGGGCCTCGCCGGAGATCCCGCGTTCGGTCATGCCGCTGCGCAATCGTTTCTCGATCACGACCATCCGTTCCTGCGAACGTTTGAAGCCCATTGCCCGCCGCAGTTCCTCGGCCTCGCCGCCGGAGAAGCCCGCGGCTTCCATGGCGATGCGCAGCAGCTGCTCCTGGAAGAGGGGAACGCCGAGGGTGCGCTCGAGGATCGGCTTCAGACAGGGGTGGGCGTAGGTGACGGCCTCGCGACCCTGGCGGCGTTCGAGATAGGGGTTGGTCATGTTGCCGGCGATCGGTCCGGGACGGATGATCGCCACCTGCACCACCAGGTCGTAGAAGTTTACAGGCCGGTTGCGTGGCAGCGAGGCCATCTGCGCCCGGCTCTCAATCTGGAAAACGCCGGCGGTGTCAGCGCGACGAATGAGCTCGTAAGTCTTCGGGTCGCCGGGTGGCAGGTGGGCGAGATCGATATCCACTTCTTCGTGGGTGTGGATCATGGGGATCGCCTCCTCGAGGGCGGCCATCATGCCGAGGCCGAGGAGGTCGACCTTGATCAGCCCGAGGTCCGCGCAATCGTCCTTGTCCCACTGGATCACCGTCCGGTTCTCCATCGCTGCCGGCTCCAGCGGCACCACCTCGTCGAGCCGGCCCTGGGCGACAACCATGCCGCCGGAGTGCTGGCCGAGGTGGCGGGGGAGGTGGTGGATCTCCCACCACAATCGCTTGAAGTGCTCGACCCGGTGGGACGAGGGGTCGAGACCGACTGCGGCCAGTTCACGGTCGAGGTCACGTGCCCCCTCCGAAACCTCGACGGACATATGGCGGCCAAAGCGCTTGGAGATGCGATCCACCTGTTCGAGCGAGAAACCCAATGCCTTGCCGACCTCACGCGCCGCCGAGCGTGCGCGGTAGGTGATCACGTTGGCGGTCATCGCGGCACCGTGCGGACCGTAGCGCTGATACACGTACTGGATGACTTTCTCACGTTGATCGCCGGATGGTAGGTCGAGATCGATGTCCGGCCACTCGCCGCGTTCCTCGGACAAGAAGCGCTCGAAGAGTAGTTCCATCTTGACCGGGTCGACGGCGGTGATCGAGAGGGCGTAACAGACCGCTGAGTTGGCGGCCGAACCCCGGCCCTGGGCCATGATCTGTTCGCGCTGACAGAAGCGAACGATGTCCCAAACGATCAGGAAATAGCCTGCCAGGTCGAGTTTCTCGATCAGGTTGAGCTCCTTTTCAAGTTGCGCCTGGGCGCGCGCGGTCAGTGGGCGGAAGCGGGTGCGGGCGCCATCCCAGGTCACCCGCCGCAAGTGAGCGATGGGACTCTCACCTACCGGCAGGGGGTAGTCGGGGAAGCGGTAGCCGAGGTCGTCGAGGGTGAACTCGAGCTCCTCCGCCAGGTCAACGGTCGCGGCCACCGCGCGCCGCTGATCGGCGAAGAGCATCTCCATCTCGCGTTGCGAGCGCAGGTGGCGCTCGCGACCGCCTTCGAGCAGGCGGCCCGCGGTATCGAGGGTGAGGCCCTCGCGGATGCAGGCGAGGATATCGGCGAGGTCGCGGTTCTCCGGTCGTGCGTAACGGACCCCGCCGGTCGCCACCAGCGGCAGCCGCAAACTCCGTGCAAGGTCGATGCATACCTGATTGCGATGCTCCCCGGCGCGTAGACGGTGGCGCTGGAGTTCGACGTGGACCCGGTTTGGGAAGAGGTAATGAAGATGATCGAGCTCATGTTTGGCGGCCTCGGGGCCGCGGTGGAGCAGACGCTGGGCGAGGACACCCTCGGAACCACCGGTGAGACAGAGGAGACCGTCGGCGTGGGCCTCGACCTGACGCCAGCCGGCACGGGCCTTGCCCTTGGGCCGGCCGTGCGCGGCCTCGGTCAGCAAACGGCAGAGGTTACGGTAGCCGCGACGGTCACACGCCAGGAGCGTGAGCCGGGGCAGAGGCGTTCCCGCGGGCTGGGGATCAGGTACGAGGCCCAAAGGCCCTGAAAATTTCGGATTTCGGATTTCGGATTTCGGATTTTCCGTCTCTCCACTCTGAGGACTTTCTGGGTGGAATCCAGCATCCAACATCCAGCATCCAGGATCTGATTCGTCGAGGACGATTTCCGCTCCCACGAGTGGTTTGATGCCTGCCTCCTTGGCCGCCTTCCAGAAGCGCGGCGCCCCGGAGACTGTGTTGCGATCGATCAGTGCCACTGCCGGAAGCCCGAGTTCCACCGCCCGTTCGACCAAGTCTTCTGGCTGCGATGCCCCCTCGAGGAATGAAAATGCTGAAGCGCAATGCAACTCGGCGTACTTCACTCGACGATTCCCACACTTCGAGGAACGAAGAACCACAGAGACACAAAGGGCACAGAGAGAACTGCCCACAGATCACACAGATCCGCCCAGTTAGCCCGTCGCAACCACGAAGACACAAAGAGGAATCCAGCGAAAGCCTCTCTGCATCTCTGTACCTCTGCGTCTCTGCGTTTTCGGGTGGGTGGGCTTAGTGATTTCTTCGTGTCTTTGTGTCTTGGTGGTTGTGATGGAATCTGGAAAAATCTCTGTGCGATCTCTGTGTCTCTGTGCCTCTGTGGTTTCTCGGGTGGGCGGGTGGTCTTTGCGTCTTTGCGCCTTTGCGTCTTTGCGTTAGAAAAAATGGATGGGTGGCATGAGTTCGTAGATGAAGAGCTGACGCGATCCAGGTCGGAAAGGATATCTGCGCTCATCTGCGTAATCTGCGGTTCCTCCTGGGAGGGTGGGTAGTAAATCCGAAATCCGAAATTCATCAGTCGTACATGCCGTCGGCAAACCACTCACCCGTTTTACGATCGCGGTAAACCCGATACAACCCACCGCCGGAGAGTTCCACATCCCAGTAGTCACGCTCCACCGGCTGCTTGTTCCACCATCCGTCCTCGAGGGTCCACGGTCCCGCTGCCACTCGCACAAGACCCTGAACTCTTGATGTCGCCCCCGACTCCGAGGTGACTGAAACCAAACGTAACGAACTGAGCAGCTCCGAGTTTTGAGTTTTAAGTTTTGAGTTTTGAGTTGATCCCCGTTCCCCCTCAGCAACCGAAAGGCTCTGCTCCTGCGTTGGGTATTTCTTTGCCATTTCGACTTCCGGGGAGGAGGGTAGGAAATCCGAAATCCGAAATCCGAAATCCGAAATCCCCTCTGTGATCACTTCAATGGGAACCGGTGGCCGCAAGACCCTGACGACCAACAGCCCCCGTCCCTGGCGCGGCGGCTGGCGCAGCTTGGGGGCCGGTGGGGGGTCGAAGGGCACGGTGTGGGTGCGCTCGGGGAGGTGGCCGTCGACGGTGCGCGGCGAGCCCACCCGTTCGGGGCCGATGCGGGCGGCGAGGTGGGCGAGGGTGCCGGCAAGCTTGTCGGGGTGGATCTCCGGCGCGCCGAAGAGGGTGATCTGGCCGCGGCGCGGTCGGTCGGGGTGAGTGATCGAGATGAAGGCGACCACCGGTGCCCGCGGTGGTTTCGACTCGAGCTCGAGACGGGTCAGCGCCAACAACGCGTCAACGTCCCGGGTCGGGGCGGGCAAGCGAATGCGCCGATGCTCGGCGCCCTCCGGTTCGAGTCCGAGTTCGAGCTCGAGCAGGGCGCAGGCCAGGTCCTCGCGCTCGAGACGTTTGCGGGTTCTCTCCAGGGACTGGCGGAGGGCGTAGAGCAGGGGTTCGACGGTGACCACCGGCCACTCCAGTTCCATGCCCTCGTGAAAGGTTGGCGGTGGATGGTAGGGCGTCAGCGGAGTCGAGTCGATGCCGCGCGCTGCCTGGTGGGCGCTGACACCGGCCGGGCCGAGACGACTGGCCGTGCGGTCCGCCGGCAGCCGGGCGAAGTCGCCAAGGGTGCGCACCCCCCAACGGCGCAGGCTATCCATGAGACGTCGGTCGAGGTGCAAATGGGCCAGGGGCAGGGGAGCGAGAAAGAGCATTTCCTTGCCGGCGGCCACCACCTTCGGCGAGTCGGGCATGCGCGCGGCGATGCGTGCGGCGAGCTTATTGCCGGCGATACCTACCCGCACCGGCAGGTCGAGGGCCTCGGCGGCGACGATAGCGGCCTGCCCC
>Ga0316198_10002312_pt1 | contig 11489 bp, 7 predicted proteins | sample OudBieAanoxic_MG_FD_204935 | JGI IMG/M metagenome (GOLD analysis project Ga0316198, IMG submission 204935) | Coastal sediment microbial communities from Oude Bieten Haven, Netherlands - site A anoxic | ecosystem: Environmental > Aquatic > Marine > Coastal > Sediment | place: Netherlands... | reverse complement strand
GCCCCGACACCCTCGAAGACGCTGATGAGATCCACCGTCCGGCCGTCCGCGGTCCGCCCGGCCGGCATGGGACCACCGCTGACAAAGATGGTCGGGATATCGAGCCGCATGGCCGCCATGAGCATCCCGGGGACGATCTTGTCGCAGTTGGGGATGCAGACCATACCGTCGAACTGGTGGGCCGAGATCATGGTCTCCACCGAATCGGCGATGAGCTCACGGCTCGGGAGCGAGAACTTCATCCCGCCATGGCCCATGGCGATGCCGTCGTCCACCGCGATGGTGTTGAATTCGAACGGCACGCCGCCCGCCTCCCGGATCGAAGCCTTGACGATCTTGGCGAACTCGTTGAGGTGGACGTGACCGGGAACGATGTCTGCGTAGGAATTGACCACCGCCACAAATGGTTTTTCCATGTCCTCGTCCCGGACACCCGTCGCCTTGAGCAACGAGCGGTGTGGCGCGCACTCCGCTCCCTTGGTGATCCGATCCGATCGCAGCGGCCGTTGATTTCGTTCCGATCCACTCATGCTCAACTCCTGTTTCCGTGCTCGCTCGGCGCCAAAAAGGAACCGCCCCCCGAGTTGGGGGGCGGTGAAATTCTTGCCTACCCAACCGGGGTCAATCTCGACGGAGAATAAGGAGGGAGAGGTTCTTCCCTCCAAGATGGTTGCGGAGTTCGTACACAATGTTCATCGCCGCCGAATGTAGCTCCATCATCATCTTAAGTCAAAATGGAAGTGCTGGCCCGGGGGTTGACGACACCGGGAACTCGCGGTAGCGTCGAAGATGATGAAGTTCGAAATGACGATCCACCACACCAACCGGGCGCTCGTCGCCACCACCGCGACTACCAGGCCGGACGGCTGATCCCGGTTGGGCTGATTCTTTATCGAGTCACACCGCCCCCGGCCGGGGGCGGTTTTTTGTTTGAAAGGACTTCAACGATGAAAATCCTCAAGTTCGGCGGTTCGTCCCTGGCTTCTGCGGAGACAATCAGCGCCGTCGTCGAAATTGTCGAAAAGAGCCTCGCTACCGATCGTGTCGCGGTCGTCGTGTCCGCCATGGGTGGAGTCACCGACGCCCTCGTCGCCATCGGCGAGGAGGCCGCCGCGGGCCACGACTACCACGCTCGGCTCGAGGACCTCCGCACTCGTCATCAGGAAACCGCCGCCGAGCTCTTGAGCGCAGACGAGGCTGCCGAAGCCTCCACCAGCATCGATTCTGTGCTGGACGAACTGGGCCGGTTGCTGCACGGTGTCTCGCTGGTGGGAGAGTGCTCGCCGCGAACCGGTGCCACCGTCCTGAGCTGTGGGGAACGGCTCTCGGCACGGCTCCTCGCGGCCTCGTTGTGCGCCGGGGGCACCCAAGCCGTGTTCTGCGACGCACGTGGTCTGATCGTCACCGATGGTTCGTTCGGCGACGCGCAGGTCAACATGGAGGTGACGGGAGAACGCATCCGCGGCCATTTCGCCTCCGCCTCCCCAATCCAGATCGTCACCGGGTTCATCGCGGCCGACGCCAGCGGCGACACCACGACCCTGGGCAGGGGTGGGTCCGACTACACGGCTTCCATCATCGGCGCTGCCCTCGCAGCGGACTGCATCGAGATCTGGACCGATGTGGACGGCGTTATGAGCGCCGACCCGAGGATGGTTCCGGGCGCCTTCAGTCTGTCCTCCATGAGCTATGAAGAACTCATGGAGTTGTCGCACTTCGGCGCGAAGGTCGTCTATCCCCCCACCCTTCGCCCGGCACGCGCCCACGCCATCCCCATCGTCATCCGCAACACCTTCAACCCTTCATTCTCTGGAACAAAAGTGGTCGAAGATCACCACGGCAACGGCAATCTGATTCGCGGAATCTCTGCGGTGAACAACGTGGCCCTGCTCCGTCTCGAGGGCGACGGGATGGTAGGGGTGCCGGGGATTGCATCGCGTCTCTTCGGGGTCCTCGCCCGGCGGGGCATCAGCGCCATCCTCATCTCGCAGGCCTCCAGCGAGCACTCCATCTGCTTTGCCGTCGAACCCGGCGTGGTAGACGAGGCCCAGGGCCAGGTGGACGCCGAATTCGAACTGGAACGCGGGGCCGGACTCGTCAACGACGTGGTGGTGGAGACCGGGTTCTCGATCATCGCAGTGGTCGGTGAAGCCATGTGTCGTATCCCGGGTATCGCCGGCCGTGTCTTCAGCGCGCTCGGCCGCAGTGAGATCAATATCCGAGCCATCGCCCAGGGCTCCTCCGAACTCAACATCTCCTTCGTAGTCGCTCGAGACGATCAGGCTGCCGCCATCATCGCCGTCCACGACGCGTTCTTCCCATCCAACACACCGCCCGCCGCAGAGGGGGCCTGACCATGCAGCTCATCAGCACCAAGGGCGGAGATCAGTCCATTGCGTATCGCGATGCGCTCTTCGAGTCCATGGCGGTCGATGGCGGGCTCTACACGCCTCGGAGGCTCGACCCGATCCCGCCGTCAACCCTGGCATCCTTCAGGGGCGCGCATTTCGGGGCCATCGCCAAGACCCTGGCGCGGCATCTTCTCGGCGATGAGTTCAACAACGAAACCCTCGACGAGATCGTCGAGGACGCGCTCGACTTCCCCATCCCCCTCACCGACCTCGAGGAGGGAATCCTCGTACTCGAACTCTTCCATGGGCCCACTCTCGCGTTCAAGGATGTCGGCGCGCGTTTCATGGCGCGGACCATGAGCGCATGCAACCGTGCCGACGAGCAGCTCACCGTGCTCGTCGCCACTTCGGGCGATACCGGCAGCGCGGTTGCGGATGCATTCCTGGGTCTCGAGAACACCCGGATCGTCGTCCTCTTCCCCGACGGACAGGTGAGCGCTCTCCAGGAACGACAGTTCACGACCCTCGGCGAGAACGTCCGGGCACTGGCCGTCCAAGGCACCTTCGACGACTGTCAGAAGCTCGCCAAAACCGCCTTTGCAGATGGCGATCTCCGCCGCCGGGTGCCCCTGACCTCGGCCAACTCCATCAACATCGGGCGTCTCTTGCCGCAGATCTTCTACTACTTCGGAGCGTGGGCGCAGCTACCCCCGTCCGATCGCGATCTGGTGTTCTGCACCCCGAGCGGCAACTTCGGTAATCTCACCGCCGGTCTCATGGCCAAGCGTCTCGGGCTGCCGGTCAACCGTTTCGTCGCCGCCACCAACATCAACGATGTCGTCCCTGCGTACCTCGCGAGCGGAACCTACCGGCCTCGCCCATCCAAGCGAACCATCTCCAACGCGATGGATGTGGGAGACCCGTCGAACCTGACCCGCATCATCCATCTCTACGGCGGAGACCTCGATCATCTCAGGCGTGACGTCGCTGCTTTCAGTGCGAACGACGACGACACGAGGCGGTGCATCCGTTCACTCTACGACGCCACAGGGCGGATCCTCGACCCCCACACCGCGGTGGGCCGGCTCGGCCTCGCACGGGAACTCGCTGATTGCCGAAAGCCCACTGACGCCATCCTCATCGCGACCGCCCACCCGGCCAAATTCCGCGAGGTCGTCGAGCCGGTGATCGGAGTAGAGATTGAAGTTCCCGAACGTCTCGCAGTCCACCTCGAGAAAGAGCGTCAGGTGACCACCATCGAACCGGTCTACGAGGAACTCCGTTCGGTCTTGTTGGAGAACTAGCCCACAACACTGATCGCCCCGAGCACCGCCACGCCGCGAGGCAGGGCCGGGTAGGGTAACAACCCTGTAGGGAACCTTCGACTCGCTCGCGGACTCACTCGCTCCCAAAGAATAAATGGTCTTGGGGCCGCTACGGTCAATTGGACCGCCAAGGCCGCCAAGCTCGCTAAGGCCATCGCAAAGTCTCTTTTATTGCCATCCCATCCGGGCATCTGTCTGAACTTCTCCTGAATTTGGTCGAATGACAAGGCCCTTTGCGGCGATCTTGGCGCGCTTGGCGGCCTTGGCGGTGGGAAACCGTTGGAGTCACCCGGGCAACCTGATGGGACCTGAGAGGCAGAAGAATGCGAAGTGCCCGTGCGATGGGTGTTGTCTCCCAAATCACAATCGTGATCCACTTTCTGTCAGCGGTTTCTCGTGAGTTGGATTCGTACTTGATCATCGATTCATTGGCTCTACGTTGCTTTGCAGGGCCGATCCCATGTTCTTTCCTTGAGTAGGCGCCGCCTCGCGGCGTGGCGGTGCTCAGGGTGACAGCGTATTTGTCATCGGAAGCGAAAGAGTTCGGATCAACGCTCCCCTACCACCAGGGCTCGAGTCTTGTGTAGGGGCTGATAGCCCTCGGCTTCGAGATCGGGCGACGGAAACGACGCCTCATCCGGTTTGTCCGACAAACCAAAGAGCAAAGCACCACGATCTCGCCAGAGCTTCAACCTTCGCCACACCTCTGCGGTGAGAGTGATTCTGGTTGCGAGCAGCCGCGCTGGGTCTATGGCCTTGCCCGTCGGTGTCATCCGATCCACCGTTTCGCGGTACTCGGCCTTGCGGAAGTCCTTGAACGGCGTCGGGTCTCCCAGTGTCACCGCCATGACCAGGTCGTCGTGCGCCCGGCGGAAGCGATTCGGCAACCGCTCGACGGTCGCTGTCACCGAGCCCAGGAGATCGCCGAACGAGGTCAAACGGCCGCGGACGATCTCCTCGCGAAGCTTCTCGATGGAACTCCATCCAGCTTCGACCAGCATCGCGATGTACGCGAGGTAGTCCTGATTGTCGGTCGTGAACGCGTGGAACCGCGGCTGGTTGAAATGTCTGTATGCCGCCAGCAGAAGATCGCGGTTGACGTTCTCACCGCGGATCATGCGCGCCGTCCGCAGCACGGCCGCGGCCCTCGCCGTATCGATGGGTCGGTGATTTCGACCTCGAGCCCCGAGGGCGGTCTTGTCGATGTCGGCAACCACCACGGTCCCGTGACCGATGGTCACACCACGACGGGCAAGCTCAGCTTCGAAGCCACCCATCAACCGCCACCGATTGGCCAGATAGAGCGTCCGCCTGCCGCCTCGATTGATGGGTACAAGCGCCGGTTCGTCCGTGGTCTCGGCACAGATGAATGCGTCTCCCGGACAGCGAAGCGCATCGCAGATGTTGCCGAACGCACCACCGTCGTTGTGCTCGGTATCCCCGATCAGAACCAGCCTTTCGATCCCGGAGGACCCGGCCGCCAGGGTTCCGGCCGCACGCAGCATTTCCGCCACGACCCGACCGTAAGCGGGCTCCACTTTGCGCGGCACCCGGTTTGCCTTCAGGCCCAGCGGCTGCCTGAGCGAAGACAAACCCGGGAGCCTGGGATCGATGGGCTCCAGGCTCCGATAGGCGATGGCGTCACCGAGTGCATCAAAGAGCGATCCCGTCCCACAGGCCCTCATCAAAGGGACATGCTTCGAGTGCTCTTGTGATTCGTTCATTGCTTTGTTCCGCTCCGACCTCGACCGCCTGAACCGCTGCACCCGGCCGGGCCAATCTCGTGAATCGATCCCTCTCGACCCACGGCCCGGAGGAGTATACCGCTTGACACCAAAGCGGCCTGAACCCATAATCAAAATTCATGAAGGCCACCGGCAGCTTCCTGCGAATGATCGAAACCGCGCGTGCGGTGGCCTCCCTGTCTCTCGCCAGCCTCGTCCTTGTGCTTCTTATTTGCGGGTTGAACCCGGGGGCATTGACGTAGGTTTTTGATACCAACCAAACCGTCACAAGCCCCCGGGAAACCCCGGGGGCTTTTCTTATTGGAGTAACCAGCACATGGAACTCAGCGGCGCCGAAATCGTTTGGGAGTGTTTGATCCGCGAAGGGGTCGATCTGGTCTTCGGCTACCCCGGCGGAGCGATCCTCCCCACCTATGACTCCCTTTCGAGTTATCCTCAGATCCACCATGTGCTGACCCGTCACGAGCAGGGGGCGACGCACATGGCCGACGGGTATGCCCGGGCCACCGGCAAGGTCGGGGTCGCCATTGCGACCAGCGGACCCGGCGCCACCAATCTGGTCACCGGTCTCGCCACCGCCATGCTCGACTCGTCTCCCGTGGTCTGCATCACCGGCCAGGTTCCGACCTCGGTCATCGGACACAACGCCTTCCAGGAGGCGGACATCACCGGTGTGACGCTGCCGATCACCAAACACAACTATCTGGTGACCTCGGTGGAGGAACTCGCCTTTTCGATCCGCGAGGCCTTCTACATCGCCCGTAGCGGGCGCCCGGGCCCGGTGCTCATCGATCTGCCCAAGGATGTCCAGACCGCCAGGACCGAGTTTCACTACCCCACCGACGAGATCCGGCTTCCCGGCTACCGACCGGTGCCCATGGCTCTGGAGGAGGAGGTCGACCGAGCCAGGACCCTCATCCGGTCCGCCGAGCGTCCGGTGATCCTCGCCGGGCGCGGGGTACTGCTCTCCGGCGCCGTCGACGAACTCCGGGAGTTCGCCGAGAGAACCGAAACCCCCGTCGGGCTGACCCTGCTCGGCAAGGGCTGTTTCCCCGAGGATCATCCCCTCTGCCTCGGGATGATGGGGATGCACGGGACCGGAGAGGCCAACCACGCGGTCCAGGAATCCGATCTCCTGCTCGCCTTCGGGATGCGTTTCGATGACCGGGTGACGGGCAATCTCGCCACCTATGCACCCAAGGCGCGCAAAATCCACATCGACATCGATCCATCGGAGATCGACAAGAACGTCGAGGTCGAGGTCGGCATCGCCGGCGATCTCAAGGAAACCTTGGCCGAGCTGCTCGACGGCCTCGATCCCATCGACCACGGTGACTGGATCCAACGCATCAGACGCTGGCGGGACGAGTCCGGGGAGCGGGAGCTCCTCAACCAGGTCCTCCAGTCACCTGTTCTCAAGGCGGCCGAGGTGGTCCACGATCTTTGGACCCTCACCGGAGGCAGGGCCATCACGGTCACCGATGTCGGCCAACACCAGATGTGGGTCGCCCAGTACTACGCCCACAGCCCCGAGCACGCCCTCATCACCAGCGGCGGCATGGGGACCATGGGATTCGGTCTCCCGGGAGGCATCGGCGCCGCCATGGGGCGTCCCGACGAAGAGGTCTGGGTGGTGGCCGGTGACGGCGGTTTCCAGATGACCATGGCCGAGCTCGCCACCGCGGTCCAGGAGAAGGTCAAGGTCAACATCGCCCTCGTCAACAACGGCTATCTCGGGATGGTCCGGCAGTGGCAGGAGCTCTTCTACGAGAAACGCTACAACGAGACGCCCATGGTGAGCCCCGACTTCTGCGCCCTCGCAGCGGCCTACGGCATTCCGGCCGCCCGGGTGACTGAACGCTCGCAGATTGAAGACGCGGTCCAACGAGCCCAGGAACACACCGACGGGCCGTTCCTCATCGAATTCGTCGTCGAACAGCACGACGTGGTCTTTCCCATGGTTCCTGCCGGCTCCGACCTGCACGACATGATCCGACGCCCGAAACCTGAAGTTGCCCAGCAGAAGGAGATCTGAAAATGCAAACCCGTTACACCATCACCGCCCTCGTCGAAAACCGCCCCGGGGTCCTCAACCGGGTCGTGAGCATCTTTCGCCGGCCGGGTCTCAACCTCGACAGCCTGACCGTCGGGCGCACCGACCGCCCCGAGGTCTCGCGGATGACCATGGTCCTCGAAGGCACCAAGGCCGACGCCCAACACGTCAAGCGCGAACTCAACCGGCTCATCCACGTCATCACCGTGGAGGACATGAACGGCACCCCCTATGTCACCCGTGATCTCGCGCTCATCAAGGTCCGGGCGACCCCGAAGACCAAGAGCGAGATCCTCCAGATGTGCGGTCACTACCGGGCGAGGATCGTCGATGCGGCGGCTTCCTCCATCGTCGTCGAGGTGGTGGGAGAGGAAACGGAGATCGAGGGACTCGCCGGTCTCCTCCAGCCCTTCGGCATCATCGAAATGGTCCGCGCCGGTGTCGTCGCCATGGGCCGCGCCGAGAACGTCCTCGACACCCATTGCGAGCGCTCGTCCTGGGCCGAGCAGCGTTTCTCCCTCGAGAAAGCCAGCTAAAGGAACCCAAACATGGCACAGCTCTACTACGACAACGACGCCGATCTGCACCGTCTCGATTCAAAAACCATCGCCGTTCTCGGCTACGGCAGCCAGGGCCACGCCCACGCCCTCAACCTCAAAGACAGCGGCGCCCGCGTCATCGTCGGTCTTCGACCGTCGAGCTCGAGCTGGGCGGCCGCCGAGAAACAGGGGCTTGAAGTCATGTCCACTGCCGACGCCTGCCGCGCGGCGGATGTCATGATGGTCCTAGTACCCGACACCGAGCAGGCTGCGGTCTATGAAACCGATATCGCCCCCAATCTCGAACCGGGCAACACCCTCATGTTCGCCCACGGTTTCAACATCCGCTACGGCCAGATCCACCCGCCCGAGTTCGTCGATGTCTCGATGGTCGCGCCCAAGGCGCCGGGGCACCGGGTTCGCGAAGTATTCACCGAGGGCGCGGGGACACCGGGTCTGGTCGCCGTCGAGCAGGATGCCAGCGGACACGCCCACGCCGACGCGCTCGCCTATGCCAAGGGGATCGGCTGCACCCGCGCCGGGGTCATCGAGACCACCTTCACCGAAGAAACCGAGACCGATCTCTTTGGCGAGCAGGCGGTGCTCTGCGGCGGCGTGTCGGCCCTCGTCAAATCGGGCTTCGAAACCCTGGTCGAGGCCGGCTACCAACCCGAGATCGCCTACTTCGAGTGCCTTCACGAGCTCAAGCTCATTGTCGATCTCATATACCAGGGTGGAATCTCCTACATGTTCTACAGCGTTTCCGACACCGCCGAGGACGGCGGTTATCAGGGTGGTGACGCCCTTGTCACAGACGAGGTCAAACAGCGGATGAGCGGTCTTCTCAGCGAGATCCAGAACGGCGGATACGCGAACCGATGGATTCAGGAGAACCGCACCGGAAGACCCGCATTCAACGCCCGGCGGGATGCCGAGCACCGACATCAGATCGAAGAGGTCGGTAAGAAACTCCGGGCGATGATGCCTTTTCTGGATGCCAAGAGCGTGCCCGGGTAAGTGAACCGCAAGGGCGCAAGGAACGCCAAGCATCGCAGGAATAAACTCAGACGACGGTGAGATCAGAGTTTGCTGTGAGAGCCGTCGCAGCGCGGCTTGTCGCCGGTCTGCTTGCAGGTGCACAACGCCAGAGTGGATTTTGCTTCCACTTCCACCGTCAGCGGTTTGATTCCGGAACCTGCGTGCGACCCGTCGCACCACGGCTGAGTTTCCGAGCGTCCACAAGCGCACCAGAAATAGACGCCTCTTTCGAGCTGGAGCACAACCGGAGCGGTGCCCGCAATCTTGGGTTCCGACATGAATACCTCGATCCTTTGGAAACTGACACCGACCAAGATAGCAGGGTCGCAGAAAATGAACCGCCAAGACGCAAGGGACGCAACGCATCGCAATGGTGCAGCGACTTTGGCAATGGGCCCGATCAGTGTTGATCCGCTGAATCCGTGAGAATCCGTGTCCCATCTGCGATGGAATGCGATGCTTTGCGTCCCTTGCGTCTTTGCGGTGAAACCCCGATCACCTAGGAGCCGATGAGCGCTCTGACCTGTTCAGGAACCCTCGCCAGCGCCTCGTCGATTTTGTCGGCATCGGGACCGCCGGCCTGGGCGAGATTGGGCTTGCCTCCGCCTCGTCCTCCGACCACGGCAGCGAGCTCACGAACGAGATCACCGGCCTTGACGCGATCGGTGAGGTCGTCGGTGACGGCGGCAAGCAGGGTCGCCTTGCCGCCAGACTCCATCCCGAGCACCACCACGCCCGATCCGAGCTTTTGCCGCATGGTGTCGGCGAGGTTGCGAAGCTCGGCGGGGCTCATCTCCGGCGCGCGTCGGGCGAGCACGGTCACTCCCTCGACCTCTTCGCGGATCTCCTCGACCCCGGCATCCCCCGAAGCGAGCTTGTGTTTGAGGGTCTTGACCTCGTGCTCGAGCTCAGAGAGCTGGCGATCGCGCTTATCGAGAAGATCCGGCAGCTGTTCGAACGAAGTCTGGTAGCGCCCCGCGAGATCGTTGGCCAGCCGGGTGCGTTCTTGGACCAGTTCGACCGCTCCTCGGCCGGTCACAGCTTCGATGCGCCGGACTCCGGCAGCAACGCCGCGTTCACCGGTGATGGTGCACAGACCGATGTCGCCGGTGCGATCAACATGGCAGCCGCCGCAGAGTTCGCGCGAGAACTCGCCATCGCCGACGGTGACGACCCGGACAACGTCGCCGTACTTCTCGCCGAAGAGCGCCATGGCGCCGAGGGCCTTCGCATCGTCAATGGGCATGAGCCGCTTGTCGAGGGCTCGGTTACGGACGATCTCGGCGTTGACCAGACGTTCGACCTCCTGCAGTTGATCGAAGGTCACCGGACCGTCCCACGAGAAGTCGAAACGGAGCCGGTCGGGCTCGACCAACGAACCGGCCTGCTGGGCCGCGTCGCCGAGCACCTGATGGAGGGCAGCGTGAAGCAGATGGGTCGCGGTGTGATTGCGCTGGGTGTCGACTCGGGGGCCGTCTGCCACGGTGGCGGTGACGGCGGCGCCCTTGATGAGCGAACCCTGTTCGACCTCGATGCGGTGGACGATGAGGCCTTCGATGGGCTTCTGGGTGTCGAGCACCCGGGCGCGGCCGCCGTCCCAGATGACTTCACCGCTGTCGCCGACCTGACCGCCCGACTCTCCGAAGAACGGCGTTGTCTCCAGCATGACCTCGCCCGCTTCGCCGGTCCCGAGCTCATCCTCGAGCCCGTCGTCGCCGATGAGAGCAATGACCTCGGTGTCGAGGCTGAGCCTCTCGTAGCCGTCAAACTCCGCTTTCACCCCACGGTCGGCCAGCTCTTCGTACTCTTCCCGGAACTGGGCCGCAAGGTCGCCCTTCCACGACGCCTGACCTCGTTCGCGTTCGACCTTGAGCGCCTCTTGGAAGCCCTCGTGATCGAGGGTGAGACCCTCTTCCTGGGCGAACTCTTCGACCAGTTCCGAAGGAATGCCGTGGGTCTGATAGAGATCGAAGACCACCGGACCGGGGACCACCGTCTCGCCCGAGCGCTTGATCCTCTCGAGCTCGCGGCCCGCGATATCGGTGCCGGCGTTGAGGGTGCGGGCGAACCGCCGTTCCTCCTGCTCGAGCTGCGTGGCGACGATTTCGTGGCGTTCGAAGAGCTCGGGGTACTGCTCGCCCATGATTTCGTTGACCACGGGCAACAGGGTGTAGAGGAAGGCGCCGTCGAGACCGAGCTTTCGGCCGTAGCGCAGCGCACGGCGGATAATCCGGCGCAGCACATAGCCGCGTCCCTCGTTGGAGGGCACGACGCCGTCGGTCAGCAGAAAGGCCGAAGCGCGGATGTGATCTGCGATCACCCGGTAGGCGGGAGCGAGATCACTGGCAGGATCATAGGGCCGCTCGACGAGTTTACCGATGGCGTCGAGCAGCGGCACGAAGAGATCGGTGTCGTAGTTGGTTTCGACTCCCTGCATG
>Ga0316198_10002311_pt1 | contig 11489 bp, 12 predicted proteins | sample OudBieAanoxic_MG_FD_204935 | JGI IMG/M metagenome (GOLD analysis project Ga0316198, IMG submission 204935) | Coastal sediment microbial communities from Oude Bieten Haven, Netherlands - site A anoxic | ecosystem: Environmental > Aquatic > Marine > Coastal > Sediment | place: Netherlands... | reverse complement strand
GCGACGCACACAATCCCCTCGGCAGGCCATCGTTCACGCAGGTGCCGCACCGCGGCGATCCCGTCCATCCCAGGCATGCGCACATCCATGAAGATGATGTGCGGAAGCTGTTCGGAGACCCGCTGCAACGCCTCGATTCCGTTGTTCGCCATGATTACTTCGATACCAGCACGCTGCAGCAATCCGCTGAGCACTTCGCGATTGTCCTCCACATCGTCCACCACCAGGGCCCGGACCCGGTAGGATTGCCGCAGCCGGCAAAGCCGACCCTTCTGTTCGCTCTTAAGTATCAGGTCGCCCTCGGCGGGCGGCAATTCCAGCTCAAAGTGAAAACAACTCCCTTCACCCGAGGTCGACTCCAGGCGCAGCGAGCCTCCCATGAGCTCGATATGACGCCTGGTGATTGCCAGACCCAGGCCGGTCCCGCCCTTGGCCTCGCCCTCTTCAGCCTGCTGGAAGGGCTCGAAGATGCGTTTCTGCGCCTCTTCAGTTATGCCGGGGCCGGTGTCCTCGACACTGAACGCGTAACGTGCGCCAGTCTGTTCTACCTTGAGGCTGATGAGTCCCCGATCGGTGAACTTGACCGAGTTGCCCAGCAGGTTGATCAAAATCTGGCGCAGCTTGCGATCATCGGCCCGCACCGCCCGCTCTCCGATGTGCATGTCCGCCCGCCAGTTGAGTCCTTTCTGCTCGCAGCGCATCGCAAATATCCCCGAGATATCATCCGTCAGGTCACCCAGGTCGAAATCGCGGGTATCCAGCTCCATGGCGCCTGCTTCGATCTTCGAAAGATCAAGGATGTCGTCGATAAGACTGATCAGGTGGTTGCCCGCCGAGTGGATCGCCTTGAGCGGGCGGCGGTATTTGTCTGGCATGTCCGGATCGGTCTCGATCAGCTGGGTGTAACCCAGCACCGCGTTCATCGGGGTGCGGATCTCATGGGACATATTCGCCAGGAACTGGGACTTTGCGTGGCTCGCGCTCTCGGCCTGTTCCTTAGCGACACGCAATGACTGCTCGGCTGACTTGCGCGCAGTGATATCACGGACAATACCAACGAATACCTGCTGCCCGCCCGGTCGCGCCTCGCCGACGGACAGCTCCATCGGAAAAGTCGCGCCATCCTTGCGCCGGCCTTCCACCTCACGGCCAATACCGATGATGCGCTTGTTGCCTGTGGTACGGTAACGTAACAGGTACTCATCGTGCTCCTCCCGGTATGGGGGTGGCATCAGCATTTTGACGTTCCTGCCAACAACCTCGTCCTCGCGGTATCCGAATAACTGCTCACAGGCCGGATTGTATTCCTGCACGGTACCGTCGGCATCGATGATCATGACCCCGTCAACTGCGGTCGACACCAACGCCCGCAGGCGCTGTTCGCGGTCCTCCAGGGAGCGCGAGGATGCCCGATAGCGCAGCACCAGGAAGGCAGTCACCCACAACACGGCGGCTTCAAAACTTATATTGAGCAACAAGGCCGTGGTATCGACGCGAGTGGCCGAGTAGAGGTAGCCCACCACGATGAGCAGGGTCCCGACCGCGGCCAGTACCATCGGCGCATACCGCCAGGGCAACCAGTAGCTGACGGAAATAAGCACGACATAGGGTATTCCGTGAATGACTCCCGGCGGCAAGTTTAGGTCCAATACGAGCATGACCAGCAAAACGACAGCGATCAGCAACAAAATAAGCACCTTGCGCAACTTACTCATCCTAACCCTCTGAACTCGATCAGCTATCGATACGGAAACCGTCAGCGGCCCGCGCGAGAATAGTGTCATCATCTTAAACTACGCACACTGCAGCGATACAGGACTTGTTGAAAGAATTTCGATGATTGACTGCACCAGCTTCTCTCGGTGATTCCAGTTTGCTAAGCTGGCCTTGCCGTATCGCAGGCGCCCGCATGCCATGAGTTAGAGGACCAACGCCATGCTCGATCAAGCCGAATCGACTCAGGCAAAACTGCTGATTGTCGATGACAAAGCCGCCAACCTTGACCTGCTGCGGGAAATGCTGGCACCGCTAGGTCACCAGATCTTCTTCGCTACCAGCGGGGCCAAAGCCCTGGAGGTCGCCACATCTGCACTGCCGGACCTGGTGTTGCTGGATGTCATGATGCCCGAGATGGATGGCTTCGAGACGTGCCGCCGCTTCAAGCGGGATGAGACACTGGGCGAGACGCCGATCATTTTTGTCACCGCCAGGACCGATGTCGAGGACCTTGCCCGGGGGTTCGAGGCCGGTGCCGTTGACTACATCACCAAACCGGTTAAACAACCCGAGGTGCATGCCCGAGTCGCTACGCACTTGCAAATCCAGGGCCTCATCGCCCAACAAAGGGCGCACCTTGCCGCACTGGAACAGGCGCGCGGTGAACTGGAGGCGCTCAATGACGCCAAGGACAAGTTTCTATCGAATCTGGGACGGGAAATCAGCACCTCCCTGGCGCAAATTGCTGACACCAGCGTTTCCATCAGGGAGTCGGCCAAAACTCCTGGGGCGCCCGCTAGCGGCATCGACCAGCATCTGGCCGACGTAAATCGATCAGCCCAGGACGTGCTGCACCTGCTGGAAACAATACTCGAATGGCCGCGCCTGCAAACCGGTCAGAAGCTCGATCTGCTCTCGACCCAGATTAGCGACCGGGAACTAGGAAATCTGCTATCCAGTTTGAATGATCTGCGCTTTCTCTCTCTGGCGGAGACCCGTGTTGGCGACGCGGGGCTGGTCCATCTGCAATCGCTGACCCACCTGCAGGAACTGCATCTCGATCACTCGGATATCACCGATGAAGGTCTTAAACTCCTGACCACCCTCCCCAACCTGGAGATCCTCGATCTCAAGGGTACCCGCATCACCGACGCGGGTCTGGCCGAGGTCGGCCGCCTGGAACGGCTCAAGGGACTCTACCTTACGCGTACCGGGATCACCGATGCCGGCCTCGGACACTTGCGCAACCTGAGCAAGCTCGAGACGCTCATCCTCTGGGATACCGCTATTGGAGATGCCGGCCTGGAGCATCTCAAACCCCTACAGCAGCTCAAGGAGGTCATACTCTGGAACACCCGAGTAACCCAACAAGGCGCCGCGGCGCTGCAGACCGTTTTACCCGAATGTGACGTCAGTACGACAATGTTCGAGTAATGGCATTTGAATGAGCGCAGGATATGCAGTGCCGTGTGGCCAATGTCTGTTTGCGTCGGCGGCCTGATGCTCAGTCTGTTCCTCGGCCTGCTGCTGGCGCTGTGTGGTCCTGAAGCGGGCGAGCGCAGTAGCTGGTCTGGATTCGCTGCCAGACGAACTTCTAGGCGCGACCATCAGTTTCGCCTATAGTGCATTGTTTCGATCATGGAGAGCGCCACAAAACGTCATGTCCAGCCTGAATCTCAAACACCTGCGTTACTTCTGGGCAGTGGCCGCGAACGGCACCATCGCCCGCGCCTCGGAGATTTTACATGTCACCCCCCAGACTATCAGCGGACAGCTTCGCGAACTTGAAGAACAGCTGGGTGAGAAACTGTTCAAGAAGAGCGGCCGCAATCTGGTACTTACGGATACCGGGGGCGTCGTGTTTTCCTATGCGGACGAGATGTTTCGCCTCGGTGACGAATTACAGGATGTTCTGGAGGGACGCATACCGGGTGCCGCGCTGACACTGACCGTTGGCGTTGCCATGGTGGTACCCAAGCTGCTCGCCTATCGCGTGCTTGAACCGGTGCTGTCGTTGCAGGAACCCGTGCGCCTGGTTTGTCAGGAAGCGCCGCTGGCCGATTTACTCGCTGACCTGTCGGTACACAAGCTCGATCTTGTGCTGGCTGACAGCCCAATGAGTCCAACGATGAACATTCGCGCCTATAATCACCCGCTGGGTGAATCCGGCATCAGCTTTTTTGCCTCCCGTTCGACGGCACGCAAGTATACCGCCGGTTTTCCGCGCTCCCTGGATGGCGCGCCGATGCTGATGCCCACCAACAGCAGCGCATTGCGACGTCTGCTCGAGCAATGGTTCGAGCGCGAAAATATAAAACCGCTGGTGGTTGCCGAGTTTGAGGATCGTGCCCTGATGAAAGCGTTTGGCGAAGCGGGGACCGGTATCTTCACAACTCCCACCGCCGTTGAGGATGATGTTGTGGCGAAATACGGTGTGCGCGTGATCGGGCGTAGCACTGATATCAAGGAGCGATTCTATGCCATCTCTGCCGAACGCCGCATAAAGCACCCGGCGGTCTCGGCGATCACCGAGACGGCGCGCAACGAGTTATTTATCTGACCGTCACCGGGCAGGATAAAAAACGCGGTCGCTGCGTACCGTCGCTGCCCCAACTGCCCATCGCTCGGCAAGCGCGCAGATGGCCAAGATTCACTCCCACAGCCACAATACTTCGTAAATTACGAATCTTTTAACAGAAACAATCGACTTTTTTATTCTCCTTGCCCAGCTAACATTATCAGTACGACTTAGTCACCAACGTTGCAGAGGAGAACCCTGATGCAGATAGACATACAGACACGGAAATTCGATCTCACCAATGCGCTGCGGAACTATGTGGAACGGCGCCTGCGATTTGCCCTCACCTGGGCTGATAATAACGTCCGCAGGATTGTTGTACGCCTGTCAGACGTCAACGGTCCACGAGGCGGTAATGACAAGCGCTGTCAGGTGCTGGTGGTGCTTGCCGGTCTGCCCGATGTGATGGTGAAGGATACCGAAGCCGACCTTTATTTCGCAATAGACCGTGCAGCCGACCGTGCCGGACGCAGTGTGATGCGCAGGATTGATCGCAAGCATACGCTGCACAAACACAGCCGCCCGCTGACATGGAATACTGATCCGGCAATCTAAGCGCTGATTGAAACAGACAGAGGTAATTGAATATGAACAAAACAATCACTCTCACTGCGAGCTCGAGTCAATCGCCTGCGCTTGCCGCCAACAAAGTGGTTCGCAACACCTATATGTTGCTGTCCATGACGTTGCTGTTCAGCGCCTTGACCGCCGGGATTTCGATGACGCTGAATCTACCCCATCCGGGTCTTCTGCTCACGCTGGTCGGCTATTTCGGTCTGCTGTTCCTGACCACAAAGTTTCGTGACAGCACCCTGGGACTGGGCCTGGTATTTGCCCTGACCGGCTTTATGGGCTACACGCTCGGTCCCATTCTGAACGCCTATCTGGCGTTGCCGAATGGTGGCCAGGTCGTGATGATGGCCATGGGCGGCACCGGCGCCATCTTCCTCGGCCTGTCAGGCTACGCCCTGACCACGCGTAAGGATTTCAGCTTCATGGGCGGATTCCTGATGGTAGGGATTCTGGTCGCTTTTCTCGCCGGGCTGGGCGCGGTGTTTTTACAGATTCCAGGATTATCCCTGGCCGTTTCTGCAATGTTCGTGCTGCTCATGGCGGGTCTGATCTTATATGAAACGAGCAACATCATCCACGGTGGTGAAACCAATTACATCATGGCGACTGTCACCCTGTATGTTGCGATATACAACCTGTTTACCAGTCTGTTGCACCTGTTGGGCCTGGCAGGCAGCGAAGAATAGTGTCGTTAACTTTTAACGAGAAAAATGGGATCGCGGGAGGCACCTCCGCAGCGCCAGCTGCGGAGGTGAAACTGTGCAGGGTAAAAGCTATACATATCCGACAGGTGTAAGTGATTGGGATTGATTGAAAGCAAACCGGACAGAGTAATAGTGTATGTTTGCCATTTACGATATCGAAGGCCGCCGTTTCCGTGACACCCTGGAGAATCTGCGCAACGTGCGGAAAATCCGGGCAGGCGCCGAAACGCCGTTGTGTTCAAACCCCGCTGAGGACGAGAGTGGACCGGTTTCAGGTACCGGCATCAGCAAAACCGGGGGAAGCGTGCTATCCAGCAAGGCCGTGCAGGCCTACCGGGAAATGCGCCAGCTCAATCGGCGCGAGCCTATCTACCATGCCCACCAGTTAATGAGCCATCCGGTCAGCAGCGTGCCTATGGAAATGGGCATTGTTGAAGCCCAGCGCTATTTCCAGCAACTTAAACTCCAGCAGATGCCAGTCTTAAGCCCCCAAAAACGGATTGTAGGTATGCTGTCTCTGGAGGATTTGTTGCAGTTTATTGTCATCGACGATGGCCAGATGCAGTATGTGGGAGGCAAATGCGTGGCAGACGCCATGTCGGGCGAAGTCATTACAGCCGACCCGGTATCTGATATTCGCCGGGTCGCACAGGTGATGCAGGAGTACCATCTCGATGCCGTGCCCATTGTCGATGAACAGGATGCAATGATAGGCATTGTCTCGCGCAGCGACATTTTGCGTGCGGTGATGAATGACCCACCGCTCACCATGTGGTCCTGATCGCTGTGTCTGTCTCGAACAGTCTCAGGGTTACGCCCAGCTATAACGCTAAATACCGGCCAGCAGCGCCTAATCAGAGGCAAGTATTGTCGCCCTCCTGGACGTTACGAACCCACTAGGACATAGGCGTCAACGACACACCCGGTCACCTTCATGACTAACACTATGGAACAGCCAATGTCGACCTTGAAAACCACTGTCCAGTCTGTCACCGCAGCGGCGGTGCAAATGACATTTGAGGAAAAGCCGCCTTGACTTGGTGCCATTCATTTGAAGATTATTGCTCCGCTCGCCCAGCCTGAGGTCTGGCGCTGTGCAGCTCAGACCCGATACCGTTGACACGTTTTATGACGCCCGGAGAGTTCTTTCCCACTCTCCGGGCAAAATACAGGTGCAACGCTTTTACAGTCACGTAGAAGTTATGTGTTTACGGCGAGCGGTTGAACACTCAAGTTCGTTTCACCCCTCATCGATTCCGCTATCGATGGGATTGTTTATGACTTGGTGAACTCTGCTTCCAGGAACGATTGAAGACAGTATTTCGATGTCCTCGGCTTCAGCAGCTTGCATGGCAGCATCATAGTATCGAGCGGTAGCGAGGATTTGCTGTTCGTAGTTACTCATCACGTTTCTCCTTGGATCCTGATTGGGTTCGAGCTCTCGATGAAGCTCACATTCATAATGATACATAAAAAATTCTATTTGTCTAGGACAAACTGTGTTATTTTTGGCTCACACAGGTCGAGGTAATGTCAGATGGTTGAAAACAAGGGACTCCTTTCTATCGGCGTGGTCGAGCGTGACACCGGTATCGGGCGTGACACGCTGCGGGTTTGGGAGCGCCGCTACGGATTTCCTGAGCCGGTACGTAATGACAAAGGCGAGCGTAAATACTCGGAAATGCAGCTGCGGCGCCTGCAACGGATCCGCCGCTTGCTGGACCTGGGCATACGACCTGGCAAGCTTTTACCCCTCAGCGAGGATGCGCTGGATGAACTCGAAGCCAGCCTGCAACCTGAAACGCCACAGCAACTGGACAAAACTGTCAGCGCCATAATTGAAGCCATTCGTTCTGCCGATGCCGGGCAGGTCGAAATCCTGTTCCGTACGCAATACCAAAAACACGGTATGAAAAGGTTTGTTCTCGAAACGGTCGTTCCGCTTCTGAACACGGTCGGCGAGCTTTGGATCAGCGGCCAACTTCAGGTGTTCCAGGAACACTTTTTGTCTCAACAACTGATCCGGTTTCTTAATACAGAAATAGCCGAAATCCCGAAAAGCGCTGAGGTACCGCTGGTGCTGCTGGCAACCCTTCCCGGTGAGGAACATACGCTGGGCCTGTTAATGGTGTCCGCCATGCTGTCATCCCAGGGCATTGCAGCCATCAATCTCGGCGGAGAGGTTCCGATGGACCAGATCAGCCGAGCGGTGGAGCAGTTTCATGCCGACGTTGTCGGCATTACCTTCAGTGGCGCCTACCAGTACAAGAATATCCGTGCACATTTGCTCGAGCTGCGCGAGTTAATAGCGGATGATGTTGAGATCTGGACAGGGGGGGAAGGCGTTCACCGCCTGCGTAAGTTGCCGGTCGGTGTCACCAAGTTCAAATCGCTGGCAGACTTTTCACTGCCACGCGAACACGTCGTGCGCTCCAACTGAAGACCCGCCGTGGCACTATTATATTGGTCACAAAGGCACAGATTATCCATTCTTTCCGTAAGGAGACTGGCTATGCGGTTGTGTTATAAAAGATACGCTGCCGATGACACAAGGACATGGCGATGAATGGTGTTGCCCCCTTTGCATGCATGCAGGATGATGCCGAAAAGTTCAGCTCCAGCTTGCGCAGGAAACTCGCCGATGGCGGATGAAGACAACAGGCCACCTGAAACAGACAGCGTGCGCAGCTATGCGATAAGACGCGTCAACCCGTTTCTCGGCGTATTACAAGTTATCGACAGCCGGGGCGGGCGGGCGCTCAGCGCCAACGGTGTGGTCTGGGAAATCGAGATCCGTGCACAACGGCAAAGCGGCTGGGGCAGCCTGAATCGAAACAACGTAGAAGTGGCTTATTACCGCTACGGCCAATGGTCGCAGGATGAGGGCCTGGTAACCCGGCCACTGGCATCACAGCTCGACAGTGAATTCTTTACACAACAGTGCGACCTGCTAATCGATCGTATCCGCGAGCGTCTCGGGCAACTGCCGTTCAAGCTGACAGACACCCTCGAGCTGTGGCTGTTCGATCAGGATGGACAGAGACCACTGGCGCTGCTGGCCTCGGCGAACCCCGGCGGCACGCTGCCCTCGCCCGAACCCAGACACTGGTCTTCAGGTACCGGTGCTAATGGCTTACCCAGCCAGCGCCGCTATCCCGCCGCAAGCCAGCTGGAAACAATGCTCAGGCAGCGTGCGGGTTTCAATATCGCCAAGCGCTGGATAAACCGGCAGCGCGATGGCAGCGGCATCGTCAAGGCGAGCAACAGCCGTTTGCAGGCGGACGAATTCCCCACGTTCCTGCTCAGCGAAGACTGGCCTGAGATGGAACAAGCCACTCTGGCCAGCGACTTTATCGAGTGGACAGCGCCATCACTGTTGACCCTGCAGAACCTCACTACGAGCGAGCGTACGCGCCTGGAAAACAGCCTCAACATACAGGCCGAGTCCGTTGAGCATCACTGGCACCTGTATCCTGAAGTTATCGATGAAAATCGCGTAACGGCAGCACGCGTGCAGTGCCGTTTATACAAAGCCAATCAAGGCGGGAGGACAGCGCAATGACCGAACTGGGCCACGTGGTGTATTACGTACGCAACCTGGAAGCTTCGCTCAGGTTTTATCGTGAGGCTGTCGGTCTGGGAGTCAGCGGAACGATATTCAATGGCCGCGCCGCGCTGCTGAGCGGAGGCCGCACACACCATGAGTTGCTGCTGATAGAAGTTGGCGACGCAGAAGGTCCTTTGACGGGAAAACGCATCGGCCTGTATCACGCTGGCTGGAAAATCGGTGAAAGCCTCGACGATCTTAAACAGGCCGGAGAGCGGATTCTCAAGCAGGGTTACACGATTGATGGTCAGTCCGACCACACCGTCAGCCAGAGCCTTTACCTGCGTGATCCGGACGGCAACGAAGTCGAACTGTTCGTTGACGATCCAGCCTTTGACTGGCGAGACGACAACTCATGGATGTCGGCACCGGTAAAACCGCTGGTATTATGAATTCCGCTGACCACCGGCGACCGATGAATGGATAACGATGATGTCGAGCGTGCCCGTGGCTCCTGGCAGTTCCGTGGGAAGGTGCGACCCGCAGCCGCGGTGGAGCCGGCCCCGGGGCAGGAGTCGGTCTGGGATTACCCGCGCCCGCCGGTGATCGTGGATGACACGCGCCTGGTCCAGATCAGGCTGGGTGACACACTCATCGCCGAGACCCGCAGCGCCAGGCGGGTGCTGGAAACCGCCAGTCCGCCGACGTTCTACCTGCCGCCAGGATCCCTGCAGTGCGATTGCCTGCGGCCCGATAGCGGCAGCAGTTTCTGTGAATGGAAAGGACGGGCGGTGTATTTGAGTGTATGTGTTACTGCGCGCTGTGTGTCCAACGCAGCCTGGAGCTACCCTGAACCTCTCGCTGAATTCGCAGCGATCAGGGATTACCTGGCATTTTATCCGAACCGGCTTGAATGCTATGTCGATGGCAAGCGGGTGCGTGCCCAGCGGGGCGGCTTTTACGGCGGCTGGATCACCGATGATATTGTCGGCCCGTTTAAGGGCGAACCCGGCACCGAGGGTTGGTAACAGGAGCAGTTCACACTGTCGTACCCGCACAGGGCGCTGTTTTAAAACTGTTGCCGGGGCGCATTATTCCACGGGGTTCTCGAGTGTTCCGATGGGCTCAATGGTTATCCTGACCACATCGCCCTTGCCGAGGAATCTTGGCGGCTTAAAACCCATGCCTACGCCTGCTGGCGTGCCGGTGGCGAGAATGTCGCCGGGCTCAAGCATCATGGTTCGGGACAAGGTCTCGATCAAGATCGGGATAGCAAAGATAAGATCGGCCACGCAACCCTGCTGGCGCAGTTCACCGTTGACCCAAGTCTGCACCCGCAAACGGGTCACGTCGGGAATCTCATCCCCGGTTGCGATTGCAGGCCGCATCGGACAGAAACCGTCGATGCTCTTACCGAGAAACCACTGCTGGTGGCTACGCTGCATTCGCCGCGAAGTGACATCATTGATGACGGTATAACCATACACATGTTCCATCGCTGCGGCCCGGGTAATGCCTCGCCCGCCTTGGCCGATGACCACACCGAGTTCACCCTCATAGTCCACCGACCGTGTCGGATCGAGCCAGGCCGAGATCCACACTTATTCCCCGATTGCACATTCACCCTGATTTTACGCTGAAGTTTAGCAAAGGATTTGGAGATCGGTGTATGCTGAGTCAGCAGAAGCAACAGCGCTTCAATATAAAACCGGCTATTCGCTCTGTGTAGCTAAACGCGCCAAACAAGAGAGACCATTTGTAATGGATAACCTTTTCAGACTAGCAGGGTTCCTGCCATTTATTCTGATCGTTTTCCTTAACGCCTTTATCGATCTGGGCCACAAGATCCTGATCCAGAACACCGTATTCAAGATCTATGATGGCCAGACACAGATCATCCTCACGGCTATCGTCAACGGGCTGATCCTGCTGCCGTTCGTACTGCTCTTTACGCCTGCCGGTTATCTTTCCGATCGACACCCAAAACCCCGGGTCATGCAAGTCAGCGCCGCGGTGGCGGTGGGACTTACACTGCTGATCACCCTCGCCTATTATCAGGGCTGGTTTCGCTTTGCCTTTGCCATGACTTTCCTGCTGGCAGTTCAAAGCGCCTTCTACTCGCCGGCAAAATACGGCTACATCAAGGAACTGACGGGGAAAGAGCGACTGACGACCGCCAATGCGATTGTTCAGGCGGTCACCATTGTGGCCATCCTTCTCGGCATCTTCATCTTTTCCGCGTTCTTTGAGCAGGCGCTGACTGGAGTGAGCTACGACAGTCCGGCTCAACTCCTGCAGGCAATTGCGCCCGTGGGTTGGGTCCTGGTCGCGTGCGCCGGACTGGGATTCCTGTCGACCCTGCAACTACCCG
>Ga0316198_10002310_pt1 | contig 11492 bp, 10 predicted proteins | sample OudBieAanoxic_MG_FD_204935 | JGI IMG/M metagenome (GOLD analysis project Ga0316198, IMG submission 204935) | Coastal sediment microbial communities from Oude Bieten Haven, Netherlands - site A anoxic | ecosystem: Environmental > Aquatic > Marine > Coastal > Sediment | place: Netherlands... | reverse complement strand
CGTGCAGGACTAACCCGCACCCTAAATCAATACATCGAACGGGAGGAGCTGGCTAAGAAACACAAGATTCGAGCCATCGGCGATGACGCTCGGGAGGGTCTAACAGCCGTAGTTTCTGTAAAGATTCCAGACCCAAAATTTTCTTCCCAAACCAAGGAGAAGCTTGTTTCATCGGAGGCCAAGGGGATTGTTGAGGCATTACTCGTCGATAATCTCAACGAATATCTCGAAGAGCATCCAGCAGAGGCGAAAATGATCGCTAACAAGATGCTTGAAGCGGCTCGCGCCCGTGAGGCTGCACGAAAGGCCCGGGAGATGACGAGACGTAAAGGCGTACTTGATATTGCTGGGTTACCGGGGAAACTTGCGGATTGCCAGGAACGAGACCCGAGCCGCTCAGAACTCTATCTCGTCGAGGGGGACTCCGCCGGCGGATCAGCCAAGCAGGGACGCGACCGTGCATTTCAGGCCATTCTTCCTTTGAAAGGCAAGATCCTTAATGTAGAAAAAGCTCGCTTTGACAAGATGTTGTCGTCGGCAGAGGTCGGAACATTGATTACAGCGCTAGGCTGTGGAATCGGTCGAGAAGAATATAACCCCGACAAGCTTCGCTACCATCGCGTTATCATCATGACGGATGCGGATGTGGATGGTGCACATATCCGAACCTTGTTGTTGACCTTTTTTTACCGGCAAATGCCTGAACTTGTCGAGCGTGGGAACATCTATATTGCTCAACCACCCCTCTACAAAATCAAACGCGGAAAACAAGAGCAGTATCTTTTGGACGATTCGGAACTCAATGCAGCACTGTTAAACACAGCACTCGATGGCGCACATCTATTCATTGCCGATGGTACGCCTCCACTTGCTGATACCGCCCTGGAAGGGCTTGCCAAAGATTACCAAGTCTACCTAGCAATTGTTGCTCGGCTATCTGGACGTTTTGATGCCGCCTTCCTTGATGCCTTGCTCCATCTTTCCCCCTTTGGGAATACGCTAGTAGAGAATCAGTCAGACCGCGAACATTGGTTGGAAACACTGTCCAATCACCTCACCGACCGAAACCGCCCCGGAGAAAGCTATGTGGTGAAGGAAACGACTCATGGAGACTTGACCCATCCAGGTCTGTCAATTACACGTCTGCGCCATGGAATTCCGGAAACCACATACGTATCGTTCGATTTCTTCCGATCAGCGGACTATTCACAAATTATGGGCGTTGCAGAAAAGCTCAACGGACTCTTGGAAGCAAGTGCATACGTGGAAAGAGGTGGGAAGACCCGGCCAGTCTCATCCTTTGGCGAGGCGCTCGGATGGCTAATGGACGACGTCCGCCGCCTGCACCATATTCAACGTTACAAAGGATTGGGAGAGATGAATGCCGATCAGCTCTGGGATACTACGATGAATCCTGAAATGCGAAGACTTCTGCGTGTAACCATCGAAGATGCCGTCGCGGCTGATCAAATCTTTACTACACTCATGGGCGATCAAGTAGAGCCGAGGCGAGAATTCATCGAAAAAAATGCGTTACAAGCTGAAAATATCGACATATAGCATGTCCGCCTACCGACCAAGGAAAATCCTTGAGCTGACATCGGACAATCAAATCCATGAATCCGTGGCATACAACGGGCGATAGGGGAACGAGGGTATAGTTTGGTTTGATGAAACAGCAGGTGGAAAGCCGCATGCGGAAAAGCTATCCCGGTAGAAACCGCAGAGCATCCTTGACTCAACTCGCCACATACCGGGTATGTAGGATGATCCATCGCCAAACAAATACCACCATCTGACCCTACTGACGATTCAAAACGTCATGAAATTCTCGATTGAGGTAGGCCCGCCACTGTCGATTCGATCCAGTCTTCGCACCTACGGTTAATCTCTAAGGCCGATAAACCGTCGGTCTCGAATACTTCGCCGAAAACTAGATCAATCACACCTGGATATTTTTTAAAATCCCGGCGTCGCCAAAAGACACCTGCATTATGTGCGATCGGTAAGACAGGGTAACCGGTCTTCTCAGCAAGCATAGCGCCGCCTACCCCATATTTCTTATGCTGGCCGGGGGCGACGCGTGTCCCCTCTGGAAAGATGACCACCCACCGACCCATATCTAGCCATTTTCGCCCTTCTTGGAGCAGTTGCTTGACCGCACGGCGCCCGGCACCTCGATTGATGGCGATGGGACGGAATGCAGCAATTGCCCACCCGAAAAGGGGCGTCAACAATAACTCCCGCTTAATGACCCAGGTGTGTTGTGCGGGGAGCAAGGCCCGTAATGCGATCGTCTCCCATGCCGATTGATGTTTGCATAGGACAACGCAAGTCTTGGTCGGCAGCTTATCCATACCATGCACGCGATACTTGAGCCCACACAACACAGCTAGCCCGGCCAAGTTGATCCGTCCCCATGTTTGCCCGAGCTTCGCCAGCCATGGGTAGGGAAGAAACCACCCGATGATCGAGATCGGTAATGCAAACAATATGAGGGTGAAGAAAAGGAACATAAAATAGAGTACAGACCTTAATGCAACCATGTTCGCTCCTTGAGAGTCAAACCAGAGACTCCGCGACTGCCGCGAGATCTGCATACACAACTGTGCCGAGTAATTCCGGTCTATGTTCAAGCATGGTCCGCTCGCCCTTACCAGTGCGAACAAGTATTGGTATGGCCCCCATCGCATTTGCTGCTGCGATATCCCGATAGGAATCACCTACACAGGGAACCCCGACCAAATCTACCTGCATACGTGAGCTAATCTCCTCCAACAGCCCTGGATTAGGTTTACGACAAGCGCAACCTGCATCAGGACCGTGAGGGCAGAAAAAGACTGCATCGACATGAGCGCCATGAGTAGCAAGCTCTCGGTGCATCTTGCGATGCATGGCATTGAGATCATCGATGGTGAAGAGGCCTCGAGAAAGTCCGGACTGATTGGTCGCCACGGCAATTCGATACCCTGCGTGACATAGCCGGGCCATCGCCTCGATGCTCCCGGGAATTGGTAGCCACTCATCGACTGTCTTGACGTATGAATCCGAATCCTGATTGATCACGCCGTCACGATCAAGAATAATCAATCTCATGTTCAGGTACTCCGGTTCACTTAAATTAGCATCTAAACCGCGAAGACGCCAAGATCGCCAAGTTATCTGCGTAGCAGGTGCAGGAAGAGATTTGATTCCATAGGAACGAAAACGAGCAAGAAACGAATCTGACCATCCTATGAACTTCGTCGGTTATGGTAGCCGGAACTGTTGTAGTTACCATGAAAACAAATCATCAACACTTATTCGACATCGCGAAACTCTGACACACGGATTCGACCATCAACGATGCGCGACTTGCGAATGTCAAGCTTGTCCATCTTGTCCCAAAAAGCCGAATTTAGATCAAAGTCCTGCGCTATAGCGGTCCCTATCAAGAGGATAAAGAGGTCCGCTACCTCTTCCGACAAAGCCTCCTTGGCCTTGCCTTTGGTGACACAGGCCGATATTTCTCCTAATTCCTCCGTCATGAGAGCAAGTCGATAAGTCATTTCTTCACCGCCTCGCTCCCTGAACCGATGCTTCTCATGAAATGCCTTGACCGCAGCAAGCATCACTGCGTATGAATCGGGATCGCTCGTCATGGCGCCACCTTTTGCAGACGGGAGATATCCGCAACGCCGAGAAACAGACCCTCAAGCCGCGCGAGTAACGCAAGACGATTCTCACGGATCCTCGTATCATCGGCCATGACCAAGACCTGATCAAAGAATTGGTCCACTTCCGGGCGTAGCTTAGCAAGTAGCTTCAGCGCCCCGGCATAGTCCTGACGCTTGATCATAGCCAATGCATCGGACTGCAACGACTCGATGCGCGCTGCCAAATGTACCTCTGCGTCCTCCTGAAACAGCGCGGATTCGAACGATTCGGGGATCCCCCCCTCTGGTGCCTTCTTAAGGATATTGCGAATCCGCTTATTGGCTGCCGTCAAGGCTTCAGCCTCTGGCAACTTCAAGAATTGGCCCACAGCCATAATGCGCTGGTGCGTGTCGCTAGGCGCAGTCACACCGGTGGAGAGCACGGCATCAACGAGATCCGCGCCAATGCCACGGTCCTGGTAATAGCTTTTGAGGCGTTCCATCGCATAATCGAACACCTCGCCGGCGGTCGGGCCCGCGTCCAACTTATCGCGCAGTTCCTGCGCCGAAAACTCCAGCAGTTCCTTGAGATCCAGCGCCAGGGGTGTCTCGATCAAGATTCGCAGAAGACCAATGGCCGCGCGGCGTAAGGCATAAGGATCCTTCACCCCGGTCGGCCTCTGACCGATGGCAAAGATCCCAACTAAAGTGTCTAGCTTTTCGGCAACCGACAGAATACGTCCGTAATCCGTACAGGGTAGATTATCACCTGCGTGTCTTGGCAAATACTGCTCTTCCAAGGCAGCGCAGACTAGTGGATCTTCTCCCGCCTTTTCCGCATAGTAGCGTCCCATGATCCCCTGCAGACTGCCAAACTCGAAGATCATTTGCGTCATAAGGTCACACTTGGCGAGATAAGCTGCCCGTGCCGCCATTTCTTCGTCAAGACCGAGCAAACCAGCAATGTATCTGGCGATCTGAGAAACACGCGCAGACTTCTCCGCAAGGGAGCCCAACTTATCCTGAAACACCACCGAAGCCAGTGCCGGCGCAAAGGCATCCAGCGGGCGCTTTAGGTCTTGCTGCCAAAAGAATGCGGCATCCGCGAAGCGTGGACGTATGACACGCTCGTTTCCCGCCCTGACTTGTTCTGGATCTAGGCTCTCGATATTGCTGACTGTAATGAATTTCGGCAAAAGCCGACCGTCCGCCGAGCGCACAGGGAAATACTTTTGATTCTTCTGCATTGTCTCAATGAGGACCTCTGGAGGAACAGCGAGAAAATTTGCATCGAATCCACCCATGATCGCTATTGGCCATTCACATAGGGCCGTCACCTCATTGAGCAGATCGCTGCCGACCATTGCTTGACCTCCAGCCTGGTCCGCCAACCCCTCAACCTGCGTGCGAATCGAGTCGCGACGCCGGGCAAAGCTCGGCTCCACTTGCCCTTGCTCCCGAAGCAGCTGTGCATAAGCACGGGGCGATTCGATCTGTATCCTGTCCGGGTGGTGAAACCTGTGGCCGCGTGTCTCACGCCCCGTCTCGACGCCGAACAGACGCCCAGGCAACACATCTTCTCCAAACAGCAGAACCGCCCAATGAACGGGGCGCACGAATTCGTCCTCACGGTTACCCCAACGCATGCGTTTGGGGATCGGCAAGCTAGCCAGCGCCTGCTCGACCATGGGAAAGACGATGTCCTCGGTCGGACGACCAGTTTCTATCTGGCGATAAACCAACCATTCACCCTTTGGGCCCTGCTCGCGATGTAAGGTGCTCACATCCACGCCACAAGAGCGGGCGAAACCTTCTGCCGCCTTGGTCGGAATACCATCTGCGTCATATGCGGCTTTGACCGATGGCCCCTTGCGAATCACTACATGATCGGCCTGGGCCAATTGCACGCCGCTGGCAAGAAAGGCGAGCCGACGAGGTGTGGCAAACGTCTCAATATCGTGACAATCAAGACCATTCTGTGCCAACTGCGCCTGGAAACCCTGGGTGAAAGATTCGGACAGTCGCAGCAGTGCAGTCGGAGGTAATTCCTCGGTACCGATTTCAACAAGCAGGTCTCTTCTTTCGTCCATGGTGGTACTCCTTATCGCTGAATCATCATGGGGAAGCCCAAGGCTTCCCTTCGCTCATAGTAGGACTGCGCAACGGCGCGGGCCAAAGCCCGAACGCGCAGAATGAAGCGCTGGCGCTCGGTCACCGAGATCGCATTACGCGCGTCGAGCAGATTAAAGGTATGCGAGGCCTTTAACACCTGCTCATAAGCAGGCAATGGCAGCATGTTCTCGATGAGCATCCGACTCTGACGTTCGCAGTTGTCGAACAACAGGAACAGGATATCAATATCCGCATGCTCGAAATTATAGGCAGACTGCTCGACCTCATTCTGATGGTAGACATCCCCGTAGGTAATGATCGTATCCCCGTTCCTGGCCCACACGAGGTCGTAGACACTTTCTACACCCTGCAGATACATTGCGATCCGCTCCAGGCCGTATGTGATTTCCCCGCTGACAGGACGGCAATCGAGCCCACCGACCTGCTGGAAATAGGTGAACTGAGTCACCTCCATCCCGTTTAGCCACACCTCCCATCCAAGTCCCCAGGCACCAAGGGTCGGCGACTCCCAATTATCTTCGACAAAGCGAATATCGTGCGTCAGCGGATCAATGCCCAGCGCCCGCATCGAATCGAGATACAGCTCCTGGATTTCCAATGGTGACGGCTTTAAAACCACCTGATACTGGTAGTAATGTTGTAATCTATTAGGGTTCTCACCATAGCGCCCATCGGTGGGCCGCCGAGACGGTTGAACATAGGCGCTACGCCATGGCTCTGGCCCGATCGCCCGAAGAAAGGTGGCAGGATGGAAGGTTCCAGCTCCAACCTCCATGTCATAGGGCTGCATAACCACGCAACCCTTGTCAGCCCAGAAACGCTCGAGCTGGAAGATCAGCCCCTGAAACGTCGTCATTGCCTCTTTTGCCCCAGCCAACGGCCTACTCCTCTACTCTGCGTGAGGGAAAGCGCAAAGTATATCCGCTCAACGACGGCGCCGGCCAACAACGTTGCGCTTGCGCCAGTTAATAACTGCACGTGCTAAGTTGAAAACCGATAATCGGCACGCTCCCGGTATAATTCGCACGTATTTCCTTAACCAATTTCCATTCCTGACGAACGACGACTGAGCGCAAGCAATTTTAACTATGACCCAACCGAGAAAAGCCGTCGCTCTCATCTCCGGCGGACTTGATTCCATGCTCGCAGTGCGCGTGATCAAGGAACAGGGCATCCATGTCGAGGGGTTGAATTTCTTCACCGGCTTCTGCGTGGAGGGGCACACTCACGCCGTGCGCGCGAAAGACCGTGAGAGGCCTAAACGCAACAACGCCTTGTGGGTCGCAGAGCAGCTTGGAGTCAAGCTCCACTTCGTTGATGTGGTCGACGAGTACAAGGACGTGGTACTGAACCCGAAATACGGCTATGGCGCCAACCTCAATCCCTGCCTGGATTGCAAAATCTTCATGGTGCACAAGGCGGTCGAATGGATGCAGAGCCGAGGTTTCGACTTCATCATCACCGGCGAGGTGATTGGCCAACGCCCCATGTCCCAACGCAAAAACACCATGCCCCTGATAGAGCGTGATGCGCAGGTGCAGCATCTGCTGCTTCGTCCCCTTTGCGCAAAGTTGCTGCCGCCGACCCTACCGGAGCGCGAGGGATGGGTGCACAGGGAAGGACTCTACGGTTTTTCAGGGCGTAGCCGTAAACCCCAGATCGCGCTGGCCAAACAATTCGGGTTTGAAGAATACTCTCAGCCCGCCGGCGGTTGCTGCTTCCTCACCGACCCCAACTATTCGAGAAAGCTCAGGGACCTCTGGGAACGTCGCTCAGGACGCAGCTACGAACTCGATGACATCATCCTGCTCAAGATCGGCCGCCACTTCCGCCCCGCGCCTAATTTTAAAGTCATCGTCGCCCGTGAGGAGGGCGAGGGGAACTTTCTGCACGGCTATCGGAAGCAATATATCAGTCTCAGAACCCTCAGCCACCCAGGTCCCGAGGCCCTCATTGAGGGTACCGTTGACTCAGATGCACTTCACACAGCCGCACGCATCCTAGCCCGATACAGCCAGGGGAGAAATGCCGCACAGGTCTGTGTCGAAGTCGAGATCACGGACGGGACCAAGCATGAACTGCAGGTGCCACCCTTCTCCCCCCAAGAAATTCCTAAAGACTGGATGTTATGAACAGGATACGCATAGACTGCCGGCGCCTGCTCTGCCCCCTTCCGGTCATTCGCGTGCAAGATCGTGTCGAAGAACTGCCTCCCGGCACGCTGGTCGAGGCTGTTTGCAGCGACCCCGGAGCGCTCCAGGACATTCCGGCTTGGTGCCGCCTGAACGGCCATGAAGTCGTGGATACCGTAAGCACATCCGATGCCCACTTTGTTATATTGCGAGTCATTAACCCAGGAAACCAAGCATGATTGACCAGGAGCTACGCAGCGCCCGCGCCCGTGCGACGTCACGAACAGCCGTCGTCGGCGCCATCGCCAACCTAATCATGTCCATCGGTAAAATCAGCGTCGGTTATGTGGCGAATTCCCAGGCGTTGATCGCAGATGGCATCCACTCATTCTCCGACCTCCTGTCCGACATCCTCGTCTGGTTTGCCGGCCGGCACGCGAATCAGGCACCAGACGAAGAACATCCCTACGGCCATGGCCGCTACGAAACCCTCGCCACACTCATACTCGGTGCCTTTCTCATGATTGTCGCTATCGGTCTCGGCTGGGATGCGGCAGAGCGACTATTTTCTCCAGATCAACTGCTGAAACCCGGCACGCTGGCCCTGTATGCCGCGACCGCCTCGATCCTGATCAACGAATGGCTGTTCTGGTATACCCTCTTCTACGCGCGCAGCGTGCGCTCCGACATGCTCAGGGCCAACGCCTGGCACCACCGCTCAGATGCCATCTCATCCATCGTCGTCCTCATCGGCGTCGCCGGCACCATGGCCGGCCTTTCCTACCTGGATGCCATCGCCGCCGTGCTCGTCGCCTTGATGATCGCAAAGATAGCCGTCGAACTCGGCTGGGAAGCTATGCAGGAACTGGTAGACGCCGGACTCGAGGCTGAGAAGGTCTCCGAGATCAGAAAGACCATCGACTCAGTGGGCGGGGTTCGGGATATCCACATGCTGCGCACACGTAAACACGGCGGCCATGCATCCGCCGATGTCCATGTTTTGGTCGACCCCCGCGTCAGCGTCTCCGAGGGCCATATGATCAGCGCCCTGGTCGAGCACCGGCTCAAACGCGACATCGACGAGATCACAGACGTGACTGTCCACATCGATCCGGAGGATGATGAGGAGGCACCACCCGCCAGCGGTCTGCCTATGCGTGCCGAAGCCATCCCGCTACTCGATCACTTATGGGCCGATATCGGTGATGCACCGCGGCGCACGCATACCGTGCTCCACTACCTCAACGGACGTATCGATGTTGAAGTCTTTTTCCCCCTGGATATGTTCGAAAACGCCTGGGAAGAAATCCGTCCCTTCGCGGAGCAACTGCAACAGGCCGTCGAACATGACCCCAATTTTGGCAAAGTCACTGCCTATTTTGCTTAGCGCGCTATTTTAGTGCTTAATGGTCCAAGGGCGCACAATGATGGTGCGCTCTAGGGCCCCAGAAAACCAGCCATGAACCGAATTTCTCGCTCTGAACTGGCGCCTCGCAGACATATCTCCGCAGGCACAGGCACATGCTGCAGTCATCAATCCCACATAGTTTTTTGATTTCCAAACCCGTTTCTAGACCCAGCAGCAGGGATTGGCGCCCCGTCGAGAGTATGTCGCTCCCTTTATGGCACGCAACATGCATATAGCTTTGGAGCGCCAGCACCTGCGGCAGTGTATACACAGTTTCATCACCACGAGCCAAGGCTCGACAGCCATCGCAAAAGAACCTCGGAGACAACAGATGTCATCTAACGTCTTAAAATTAATTACAGATAAGGAAGTGAAGTTCGTCGACCTTCGCTTTACCGACACGCGCGGAAAGGAGCAGCACGTTACCCTGCCCGCCGCTATCATCGACGACGACTTTTTCACCGATGGCAAGATGTTCGACGGCTCGTCCATCGCCGGATGGAAGGGTATCGAGGCATCCGATATGGTGTTGATGCCGGAAGCAGACACTGCGGTCATTGACCCCTTCTCCGACGAAAACACTCTGATCATTCGCTGCGATATCCTTGAGCCAGCGACTATGCAAGGTTACGAGCGCGATCCTCGGTCGCTGGCCAAGCGTGCCGAGGCCTACCTCAAGTCGACCGGTATCGCCGACACCGCCTTCTTCGGTCCCGAGCCAGAGTTCTTCGTGTTCGACGATGTACGCTGGGGCGCGGACATGAGCGGTTGCCACGTCAAGATCGACTCTGAAGAGGCAGAGTGGAACTCCGAGCGCGTCTACGAGGACGGCAACATGGGGCACCGTCCCGGCGTCAAGGGCGGCTACTTCCCAGTTCCCCCGGTTGACTCGCTGCATGACCTACGCGGCGCTATGTGCCTGGCGATGGAGGAAATGGGCGTCCCCGTTGAGGTCCATCATCATGAGGTGGCAACCGCTGGACAGTGCGAGATTGGTACCAAGTTCACCACCCTGGTGAAGCGTGGTGACTGGAACCAGATCATGAAATATGCGATTTGGAACGTAGCCCACGCTTACGGAAAGACGGTCACCTTCATGCCCAAACCGATCGTTGGCGACAACGGCAACGGCATGCACGTCCATCAGTCCTTAGGCAAAGACGGCCAAAATATCTTCTCCGGCGACAAGTACGGCGGCCTGTCCGAAACGGCGCTCTACTATATTGGTGGCATCATCAAGCATGCCCGTGCCCTGAACGCCTTCACCAACGCCTCGACCAACTCCTACAAGCGCCTGGTCCCCGGTTTCGAGGCCCCGGTCATGCTCGCCTACTCGGCGAACAACCGCTCGGCATCCATCCGCATACCTCACGTTGCCAACCCCAAGGCCCGCCGTATCGAGGTTCGCTTCCCCGATTCCACGGGCAATCCCTATCTCGCCTACGCCGCCATGATGATGGCCGGCCTCGACGGAATTCAGAACAAAATTCACCCCGGCGACCCCATGGACAAGGACCTCTACGACCTGCCGCCGGAAGAGGCTACCGCCATCCCGACAGTCTGCCACTCACTGGACATGGCGTTGGAAGCACTCGACGCAGATCGAGAGTTCCTCACTGCCGGTGGCGTATTCACCGACGACCTGATTGACGGCTACATAGCACTGAAGATGGGCGAGGTCACACAGTTACGCATGACCACTCATCCGTTGGAATTCGATATGTACTACAGTCTGTAATTAAGTAGCTGTTTCAAACGCGAACCCGTGCGAAAAAGGCGCCCCGCGAGGGGCGTCTTTTGTCGAGGAAGTAGCGTGACTGGACTACCCTTCGTACATATCCTCATCGCCTAGCGAGACCTTCTAAGGCGCTTTCCATCTTCAATCTTTGGCATCGTGGTGATTAAATGCGAAGTGCCCATACACCCAAGACGGCAACGTGAAACCACTCGGACTGCCCCGCCATCGCCGCCAGCTCCCCTCCCGCACCATAATGGTGCGCATTGCTTTTCGATATATCCCCAATACTGTGCATTAACGTTCGCTCCCGCCTCGAAAACGGCTAATATGCCCCTCCGCTTGACTGGCGGTCAGTATCGTTAACACTGGTCCGTAAAATGCTAGTCATAAAGACGGATCGACCAATACTGCCGTCCTCAGCGACCGGGAACCTGGAAGGTCGTCAG
>Ga0316198_10002309_pt1 | contig 11493 bp, 12 predicted proteins | sample OudBieAanoxic_MG_FD_204935 | JGI IMG/M metagenome (GOLD analysis project Ga0316198, IMG submission 204935) | Coastal sediment microbial communities from Oude Bieten Haven, Netherlands - site A anoxic | ecosystem: Environmental > Aquatic > Marine > Coastal > Sediment | place: Netherlands... | reverse complement strand
ATGCTTTTTGCCTTTGATTCCGGACGCTGCTTGCCACTGAGGATCTATAATATTCTATGGCCTGATCATAATTATCCTGCTTCAGTTCAAAATTTGCCATTTCATAATAGATCTTGTCTCTGAACTCAATGTTCTTGGCATCTTTCAGAAGTTTTTTAAAGTATTTTCTGATCTTTTTTATATCTCCTTCATCTCCGCGTGTGGATACCTGGGCGCTATTCAGCCTCGAATAAAAGTATAATTCATAATCCGGATTGCTTTTTAAACACTTTTGATAATATGTAAAAGCTTCCTCCTCCATCCCCTTTTCCTGGTAAACCTGTGCGATGATAAAATAGATCCTGGCTACATTTTCATTTTTTGATAGTTCAGGAGCAACCTCAACCAGGTAATCCAGCATGATATCATAGTCTTCACCCTGCTGGTAAAAATAAGCTCTGGTCAATGCCAGAAGCTCCTGGTTTTCTTTGTTCAATTCCTCCTTTTTCAGATAATCAGAAACGGCTATGGCATTATTGGGTTCATTATAATCAATAAAAGACCTCATTAGCCAGATCAAGGCTTCATGTCGGGCATTATCATCCTCTCCCTTGGTGTTAACATATTTAAAGGTCTCGATGGCATTTACAAAATCTGCCAGGTAATACCTGGCTTTTCCAACAATCACATAACTGTCATCGACCCATTTGCTGTTTGGATGTCTTTGGATAGCGATCGAGGATTTTTTTATGCAGTCATCCAGTTGCGCATCCATGGATCGTATTACCGAGGAGTCTACATCAGAAAAAACTTTCAGAAACTTGTTAAAATTGTTCTTATGACTGGTATTGAGAGCGGTCTCAACTTCCAGCATTTTTTGTTTAGCTATAAAGTATGCATTATACCTTGCGGTAGTATTATGGAACGATTTACTTGCAAAATTTTTCTTTTCAGATGAACACCCCCACAGCAATAATCCGGAAATTATTAAAATGTATGTAAATAAATATTTATTCAAAACCTGATATTATATCTCTTAAATAAACGTTTTATTTTAATAATTAATACATTTATTCAGCATCAATTATTTGATAATATTATAATTTTGCCGACATAAGAACAATTTATATTGAAAAATAAAAAAACACTCTCAAACTGGCTAACAACCAAATACCTGCTGATCGTAAGAAATGAGGAAAATCTATCTGAGAGATCTCCGTTCAGTTTCACCTATGCAAAATTACTCGTTTTTTCCTTTGCATTAATGACAGTGATGCTGATCCTTAGCTTATTCTTATCCAGAACAATACTTTCGCAATGGTTTGACCCTAGAAGTGCTACTCTGGAAGCCAATAAAAAATTATTACAATTAACCTTGCAGATCGATTCCTTATCCTATGAAGCTGAAAGAAAGCAGATGTTTATAAATACTTTTAAAAGTATTCTTCTGGAGGATTTTGAAGGTATTGATTCAACACAGGCTAATAATCCTCAGCTCCTGAACAGGGGATCAAGTCCGAGGGAAGATGAATTACTACCAATTGATTCACTGATCCGCCGGGAATTCGAAGAAGCAGGAGAGGAATATCTTGGAATTAACAGACAGTACAACCAGGAGTTGCAGGAAGTATTTTTCTTTTCACCCATAACTGGGATTGTTTCAGCCCCTTTCGATCTGTCGGAAGAGCACTATGGTATCGATATCGTTGCCAAGTCTGATGAGCCGGTAAAATCAATAGCCGATGGATCAGTGATCATGGCGGACTGGACACAGGATTCCGGATACGTTATAGCTATTCAGCATCGCAACAATATAATATCTGTATACAAACATAATGCGGCATTATTAAAAAAAGTTGGTACTTTTGTAAGTGCCGGTGAAATAATAGCAATTATTGGAAATACTGGTGAATTGACGACCGGGCCACATTTACATTTTGAAATCTGGTATAATGGTACACCGGTAAATCCAGAAGATTTTGTTTCTTTTTAAAATTTAATCAATCTAATGTTCAACAATAATAAAAACCAGAGAATGTCAGAAGAAGAATTAAGTAACTCGAGTAACATAATAGGTAAAGGTTCGACCCTTGAAGGCAATATAGAGTCATTCGGGAATATTCGTGTGGAAGGCAGGATCATTGGAAGTGTAAAAAGCAAGTCCAAAATCGCACTGGGACAGTCATCCTACGTAGATGGTGATATTATCGCCCAAAATGCAGAAGTGGCTGGAGAAGTAAAAGGGAAAATTAAAATCACTGAATTACTAATCCTGAAACCCTCAGCAGTTATTAATGGCGATATCATTACCAATAAATTCATAGTTGAATCCGGAGCTACCTTTAATGGGAGTTGTAAAATGGGAGTTGCGCAAGGTGAAATAAAAATTGGAGAAAACGGACAATCCAAAGAAGAAAAAAAGCAGCCAAAAGTCGAGACAACCCGATAACCTGAGGCAGTATTCAAAGTATTCAGGTATGGCCTTTCAAATGATTGCAGCTATCTTGCTGGGTTTGTGGATCGGTGCGAAGATAGATGATGCCCTGGATAATGAAACACATGTATTCACAGCCATTACCACACTGGTATTTTTATTGGCCACTTTATTTTTAATTATCAGAAGCCTGACTAAATCATGACTGCAAATCTCTATATTAAGGCATTTTTGTTAACGACCCTTTTTACATTAATAATTGCCTTAATTCAATTCGGGCTGCACAATCTTAATGCCGGACTTTTATACTCCCATCAGTGGTATCTTCTTTTGTATTTTTATCTTATCACATTTTTAAGCATTGTGATTATTGAAAAAACCACTCAACAGGATGTGGAAAAACTATCCAAAGGATTTTTTACCGCTATGATGTTAAGATTATTCATAAGTGTGATAATTGCTATAGTAATTATATACTTTGATAGAGTAAATTCTACTATATTTGCATTGAACTTTTTAATCCTGTATTTATTATACCTTGGATTCGAAATATATTACTTAATTAGTATTTTGCAACCCCGATTAAGCAGTGAAAGACAAGTTGAAGAAAAGGAATAATTATTTAAAAAAACTAGCCGTAACGCTAGGTTTAATTTTTATTTTTTCAGGTGTTAATTTCGTTTCTGCCGCAGGTGATGCCGGTGAGGAATTCAATCCCGGGGATATGATCTTACACCATGTTGTAGATGACCACATATGGCATTTTTATGATGGCCCCTTAGGTACTTTATATCTGCCCGTGATCCTTTATTCTTCTGACAGGGGGGTGGAGGTTTTTTCCTCCAGTAATTTTTATGATGATCACCATCAGCTTGTTACTTACAATGGATATAAAGTAGATCATTCCCATATTGTTCCGGTAGAGGAAGGACGCCACATCCTTGATTTTTCAATTACGAAAAATGTAGCTTCCATGTTTATAAGTGTAGGCCTGCTGTTTCTTGTGTTCTTCAGTGTAAGAAAAGGATACACCAATAATGAAGGAAAAGCACCCAGGGGTATACAATCCTTCTTTGAACCTATTATAATCTTTATTAGAGATGAAGTAGCCAGGCCAAATATTGGAGACAAATATGAAAAATTCCTTCCCTATTTATTGACAATTTTCTTTTTCATTTGGTTCAATAATTTAATGGGTCTATTACCGGGTTCTGCCAATGTGACCGGGAACATTGCTGTTACTGGTACACTTGCGATATTTACATTTATTGTCACTCAATTCAGCGGTAATAAACAATACTGGCAGCATATATTTAACACTCCGGGAGTGCCGTGGTGGTTAAAGATCCCGCTGCCTATTATGCCTGTTGTTGAGCTTATAGGGGTATTTACCAAGCCTTTTTCCTTGACTGTTCGATTGTTTGCTAACATAACAGCAGGACATATTATAATACTGAGTTTGTTCAGTTTGATATTTATATTTCAGAGTATTTGGGTAGGGCCCTTAAGTGTTGCCTTTGCGGTTTTTATGTTTTTTCTTGAATTATTCGTTGCTTTATTGCAGGCGTTTATTTTTACGATCCTGTCAGCCATGTATTTTGGCGCCGCTGTAGAGGATCATCACTAGAAGGGCAAAGTGAGTGCGTTTTTTCTGTTTAACTATAAACAATTACAATTATGTTAAATTTCTTATTACTTGATATGAGCATTGCTATCATGGGTGCCGCTATCGGTGCTGGTCTTGTTGCATTAGGCGCGGGATTTGGAATCGGTAAAATTGGTAGTTCCGCGATGGAATCTATCGCCAGGCAACCTGAAGCAGGTGGTAAAATTCAAACCGCCATGATTATTGCTGCAGCTTTGATTGAAGGTGTAGCATTGTTCGGTGTGGTTGTTTGCTTACTTATATCATTTAAAGCCTAAATCAAAAAGCCTGAATTTCATGCATTTGGCTGATTCAGGCTTTTAATTTGAACTAATAAAATCTAAAATATATGGATCTCGTAACCCCAGGTATCGGATTAATTTTCTGGCAGACCCTGACATTTCTTATTGTTCTGCTCATTCTTTCAAAGTATGTCTGGAAACCAATAATGAATGCTTTAAAAGCCCGGGAGGGTTCGATTGAAGATGCCCTCAGCGCTGCAGAACAGGCCAGGGAAGATATGGAGAAATTGTCAGCTGATAATGAAAAATTATTGGAAGAAGCCAGATTGGAAAGGGATAGGATAATCAAAGATGCGTCATCAATGGCCTCCAAAATACGGGAAGAGGCAAAAGAAGATGCCTCGAAAATCGCTGACAGGATGGTGGAGGATGCCAAACATACGATAGATCTGGAAAAACAGGCCGCCATAAATGAGATCCGGAATCAGGTTGCGGAGTTATCCCTGAAGATCTCAGAGAAGATATTGAGGAAGAACCTCTCTGATGATAAAAATCAAAAGGCGCTTATTGAAGAGTATATGAAAGACCTTAATCAGAATTAGAAAATGTCGAACTACAGGGTAGCGATCAGATATGCGAAATCGCTGATATCTCTCGCAGAAGAACAAAATAAGTTGGAAAAAGTTAAGGCAGACATTGATCTGTTAAACGCACTCTGTATTGAGGTCAGACCCTTCTTGAATTTCTTGAAAAATCCTATTATCAGTAACTATAAGAAGCTGGATGTTTTTAAGAAATTGTTTAAAAACAGAATTGATGAGTTATCCTATAAGTTTATCGAAATAATAACCAGAAAAAACCGGGAAGATATACTACCGGAAATTGGAGAAGAATTTCTGAAAGAATACAGAACACTCAAGAACATAGAAATTGTTGCTATTACTACCCCCATTGAATTAGATGAGGATCTTAAAAACGAATTTATCTCACTAACCAGGAAAATAATCGGAAAAGAGAAAAAAGTTGAACTTAAGGAAGATGTGGATAAAGATCTTCTTGGTGGCTTTATATTAAGGATTGGGGATAAACAGATCGATGATTCTGTATCTTCCAAGTTAAGAGATTTGAAAAAGAAATTGATTGTATCATAGAATATAAAAATTGAATAATGGCACAAGTAAAACCCGATGAGGTATCTGCAATATTAAGAGAACAATTATCAAATTTCCGTACGGAAGCGGAGCTAGAGGAAATTGGGACCGTACTACAAGTTGGTGATGGAGTAGCCAGGATCTATGGGCTCAATAAGGCACAGTCCGGTGAACTTGTTGAATTTGAAAATGGTGTTACGGCTTTGGTATTGAACCTTGAAGAAGATAATGTAGGTGTTGTACTTTTTGGAGATTCCGAGGAAATTAAAGAAGGGGATACTGTTAAAAGAACAGGACAGATCGGTTCTATTATGGTAGGTGAAGGAATGCTCGGCCGGGTTGTGGATATGCTGGGTAACCCGATAGATGGGAAAGGAGATATAAAGGGGGAAAGATTTGAAATGCCATTAGAAAGAAAGGCCCCAGGCGTAATATATCGAGAGCCCGTAAGTGAACCTTTACAAACAGGTATCAAAGCGATAGACTCCATGATCCCGATCGGAAGGGGTCAGCGGGAGTTGATCATTGGTGACCGACAGACAGGAAAAACTGCCATAGCCGTTGATACGATAATTAATCAGAAGGAATTTTATGAAAAAGGCGAGCCAGTTTACTGCATATATGTAGCCATAGGACAGAAAGCCTCCTCCGTTGCGCAGCTTCTGGCTGTACTGGAAAAAGCGGGTGCTATGGATTATACCACTATAGTAGCTGCCAATGCTTCCGATCCTGCACCAATGCAGTATTTTGCTCCCTTCGCCGGAGCGTCTATTGGAGAGTTTTTTAGAGATACAGGCCGGCCGGCCCTGCTGATCTATGATGATCTGTCCAAGCAGGCCGTTTCTTACAGGGAAGTGTCATTGTTGTTAAGAAGGCCTCCGGGAAGGGAAGCTTATCCGGGTGATGTATTTTATCTGCACTCCAGGTTATTGGAAAGGGCCGCAAAGATAAACAGCAGCGACAGTGTAGCTAAAAACATGAACGACCTTCCTCCATCACTTGAAGGCAAAGTAAAAGGGGGTGGATCTTTAACGGCCCTGCCAATTATTGAAACCCAGGCCGGGGATGTGTCAGCATATATTCCCACCAACGTGATATCAATTACTGACGGTCAGATATTTCTGGAAACAGATCTGTTTAACTCTGGTATCAGACCTGCAATTAACGTGGGGATCTCGGTTTCCAGGGTAGGTGGAAAAGCCCAGATAAAGTCAATGAAAGCTGTTGCCGGTACTTTGAAACTGGATCAGGCTCAGTTCAGGGAGATGGAGGCTTTTGCTAAATTTGGTTCTGACCTGGACCAGACCACTCAGCTGGTCATCTCAAGGGGCCAGCGTAATCAGGAAATTTTGAAGCAACCTCAATATGCTCCCGTCCGGGTTGAAGAACAGATAGCCATAATCTTTACCTCGACCAAGGGACTTCTGGATGACCTGCCATTAGAACGATTGAAGGAATTTGAATTGGATTATATCCGGGAGCTGAGAGATAAGCAGAAAAAAGTTCTTGAAAAATTAAAAGGTGGTATTTACGATGAAGAAGTTGAAAAAGCTTTGTGGGATACAGCTACTACAGTTGCTAAAAGTTATATAGTTAAAGAACAAAAATAATCTTGATCACTTAATGGCAAGTCTAAAAGAAGTAAGGACAAGAATTCGATCTGTAAAATCAACTCAACAGATCACCAAAGCCATGAAAATGGTAGCGGCCTCGAAATTGAGGAAGGCACAGGATGCTATTTTACAACTAAGGCCTTTTACGGAGAAACTAAGTGAAATTCTCCAAAGAGTGGTTAATTCAACAGAAGATATTTCAGCAGGTCCTTTTTCTGAGGTCAGAGATGTAGAAAGAGTATTGATAGTGCCAATTACTTCTGACCGGGGCTTATGTGGGGCATTCAACAGCAATGTGATCAAAAACACCCTTAGCCTAATAGAAACCGAATATCAATCTGTCCAGGATAGCGGCCAGCTTTACCTTTTACCTATTGGACAGAAAGGATTTGAGTATTTCAAGAAAAGAGGATATAATGTTATTGAAGAGTACAGCCAATTGTTTTCCCACTTGTCTTTTGATAATGTAAAAGAAGCTGCTGATTCCGCTATGGATAGTTTCCTGAATAAAGAGTTGGATAAGGTGATCCTGGTATATAATGAATTTAGAAATGTTGCCACCCAGATCCTTCGTGTGGAACAATTTCTTCCTATCGCAGGGGAAAATGAAGAAGAGGAAAAGAAGGATACCGCTGATTATATATTTGAGCCCTCAAAATCAGATATAAAAACGGATTTAATACCTCAATCTTTACGCATTCAGTTTTATAAAGCGGTTCTTGAATCAAATGCTTCCGAACATGGAGCCAGAATGACGGCTATGGAAGTTGCCACTGAAAATGCAGATGAATTGCTGGGCGATCTACAGATCCTTTATAACCGGACCAGGCAGGCTGCCATTACTAAAGAGATCCTGGATATTGTTGGTGGAGCTGAGGCATTGTCAGCAGAATAACCCTTTTTTACCTGCTTTAAGCCATCCCAGCCTTATATTCTAAAACACTTTTTATTTATTTATCGTTTAAATAAGTAGGAACAATTGTCTAAATTGAGTTTTCGAGATTGGTGTGGGTTGCATTTTGATAATTGTTTCTTTTTATTTATATTTTAGGATTAAAGGTCAAAACTAAAGTGATATGGAAACTGTTACTACTTGTTTTAAATTAACATACACCCAGGAGCAATACAACGACGCTGTGAATTATGTCACTGATATGAAAAAACACCCAAAGAGGGTTTTCTGGATTGGCAAGGACCAGCAGTCTGATGAGGAGTTAGTCTATTCTGTTATTGCGCACCGGATCTTATCCGGATTTTATAATATCAACAATGCGAAATACGGAAACGCCCAGGTTCTGGCAATGACGAATCTGATAAATGACAATTAATTTAACCGGCAGGAGAATACTCAAAATTACCGTGATCGGAAGTTATCGTTAAGGAGGTTCCCTCTGAGGAATCTACATGCCCCACAATTTTTGCTTCAACATTAAATGATTCGGATATTGCAATAATATCCCTTGCGTATTTTTCGGGAATGTAAACTTCCATACGGTGTCCCATGTTGAAGACCTTGTACATTTCTCCCCAGGAAGTTCCACTTTCTTTTTGAATGATATCAAACAAGGGAGGTATGTCAAATAAGCTGTCTTTTACAATATGAAGGTTTTTTACGAAGTGTAATATTTTAGTTTGTGCACCCCCGCTGCAATGGATGATACCATGTATATCCCCGCGGTATTCATCCAGGATCTTTTTGAATATCGGGGCATATGTCCTGGTTGGGGACAGTACCAATTGACCAATATTAACAGGGATGTCATCCACGGTATCTGTTAATAAGTAGCTTCCGGTATAGCACAGGTCTACAGGAATTTGCGGATCAAATGATTCAGGATACTTTCCAGCGTATACTTTATTGAACACATCATGGCGGGCTGAAGTCAATCCATTGCTACCCATTCCTCCATTATATTGATCTTCGTAAGTCGCCTGGCCATATGAGGAAAAACCAATAATTACATCACCGGCGGTTATTTTCTCATTGGTAATAACATCTTCTCTTCTCATTCTGGCTGTAACAGTGCTGTCTACCACTATGGTCCTTACCAGATCACCGAGGTCAGCAGTTTCCCCTCCGGTACTTAAGATATCGATACCATTCGATCTCAGCATATCCAGTACTTCTTCAGCTCCATTTATCAAAGCAGCAATCACCTCTCCTGGGATCAGGGATTTATTCCTTCCAATAGTCGAAGAAAAGAGAATGTTATTGGTGGCCCCGACACATAGCAGGTCATCTGTATTCATTACGATCGCATCCTGTGCAATACCTTTCCAGACGGACAGGTCGCCGGTCTCTTTCCAGTATAAATAGGCTAGCGAAGATTTTGTGCCGGCACCATCAGCATGCATGATATTACAATAATCAGGATCATTTCCTATAAGGTCAGGGATGATTTTACAAAATGCATTTGGGTATAAACCTTTGTCAACATTCTTTATTGCATTGTGTACATCCTCTTTTGTGGCAGAAACACCACGTTGCATATATCGGTCACTCATCGGTTAAATTTAAAAAAGGTACTTAGTTTTTGATTGGATTAATTGTTCAAAAAAGCTAAGAACCAGGAAATTTCAGACTTATTTATTCTGATCCCAATCGACATTATCCCATTCTATTTCTTTCTCCCATTCTTCCGCATTTTCCCATTCGACAGTTTCTTCGATAGTCTCTACTGTCTCCTGTTCCGGAGCTTTTTTAATATACTCAAGGATCTTGAATTCAGTCCTTCGGTTAATCTGGTGGGCTGCTTCCTGTTCTTCTATGGTTTGGAGACTATTAATTTCTTCATCCGATATGATTAACTGGGATTCTCCATAACCTTTTGCGGTGATGCGCTCAGGATCGATACCGGCTTCGATAATATATGTGGTAGCTGATTGAGCTCTTCTATTCGACAGGTCCATATTATAATCAGCGGTTTGGCGGCTATCGGTATGTGAACTTAACTCTATTTTTATCTCGGGGTTATCTTCGAGTATGGCGACCAGTTTATCCAATTCAACAGCGGCGTCGGCCCTGATATAATCTTCATCAAGGTCATAATATATGTTCTCCATAACGATCGCTTTATCGATGACGATCCTGTCAAGAGGTACTTTTATGGTGAATTGAGTGTTGGTTACCAGTTTAGTCAGATTTTCCTTTGGGATGGATTTACCGATAGTAGAGAAAATAACCCTTGTGGTTAAATAATCAAGCTTTTCTCCAAGTATATAGTAATCTTCTTCCGTGTAGACTCGAAAGCTAAATGTGCCTTCACGTCCGGTTATTGCTTCGGAGATCAGGTTGTTATCCTTGTCAAACAATTTTACAACAGTATTCGCAAGAAGGGTTTCATTTCCTTCATCATCCGCTGTGACTGTCGTGCCGGTGAGAAAGTAATTTACGATCTTCAGATCCGGATCATTGTTAACGAAGGTGTAAATATCATCATCCCCACTACCGCCTTCCCTGTTGGAAGTAAGGAAACCTTTAGTAGGAGAGAATAAGAATAATCCAAAATCATCATCATTCGAATTGATCGGTGATCCCATATTCTCAACGACAAGCTTCCCTTCTCTTCTCTCTGCGCGGAATAGGTCCAGGCCTCCAAATCCTGGATGGCCTTCCGAAGAAAAATATAAGGATCCGTCAATTGAGGAATAGGGGAACATTTCATTCCCATGTGTATTTATATCAGGTCCCATATTTCTCACATTTCCCCATCTTCCCCGCCCATCTCTGGTCGCTGAATATAGATCTGTTCCACCAAACCCACCTTCCCGGTTTGAAGCAAAATACAGTGTTCGTCCATCAGCACTAAGCGCAGGAGTAGAATCCCAGGAGTCCGGATCGTTTATCCTGAGCATTCTGGGTTGTGACCACTGCCCTTTTCTGTTGGAAGTTGTATAGAGGTTTACATCTTTAGTCCCTCTTTTTTTACCATTGTTTCCTTTCGCATAGATCATAATCCTGCCATCCGCTGAGAATGTAACAGATCCGTCATTGGTATCATCATCATTGATCAGATTGTCGAGTGGTTTCATGGTAAGCAGGTCCACACGTGCACCTTTGGTTTCAACTCTATAAATTTTTGTGAAAGCAGTTCCGGTGGCTTTGTAAATTTTTCCACCCTCTCTTGAACTCGTAAAGAACAACTCCCCGTTGTTATATACCGGTGAATATTCTGCGCTGGAGGTATTGATATCGGTCAGGTTCTTTACCCGGAAATAATTCTTGGTTTCCAGTATCTCCTGAATGGTGTTGACATTTTCAAATTCTTTTGATGCCATAACATTATAATCGGAACTTGAAGCAATGGAGACCAGACCGTCAAATACCTGCCGGGCTTCTTCATACTTCTGTTCGGCCTTTAAAGCAAGCCCAAGATAATACTGTGCTTCATCTTCAGTATACCCATTTTTTACAGCAGCCTGATAGTAA
>Ga0316198_10002308_pt1 | contig 11499 bp, 10 predicted proteins | sample OudBieAanoxic_MG_FD_204935 | JGI IMG/M metagenome (GOLD analysis project Ga0316198, IMG submission 204935) | Coastal sediment microbial communities from Oude Bieten Haven, Netherlands - site A anoxic | ecosystem: Environmental > Aquatic > Marine > Coastal > Sediment | place: Netherlands... | reverse complement strand
CGGCGCGCAGTTCATCACCGGTAGAAAAAAACGCCACCCTTGGCTTGCGGTAAATTCTGACCTTGCCAAGACCCAGTGATGCCAGCATACCGATGTCAGCCGCAGTCAGGCGTCGCCCGGCGCTCAGCACTGTCTGCCCCGCCTCTACATCTTCGCCGGCCGCGCGCACATTCTGGCCGGCGCTGTGACCCGTGCCGATACGCACGCTGTTGTTGTCGGCATCGATTTCCACCTGTTCCTGCATGACGACGCTGTCCATGCCCTCCGGCATCATGCCACCGGTCATGATACGGACTGCCTCGCCCGGCCCGATGGGCCCGATGTAGGGTCGACCGGCCCACGAGGTCCCCGCCACCAGAAACGTCCGGGTACCCTCTCCGGGTAAATCAGCGGCACGCACCGCATAACCGTCCATGGCAGAATTGGTGTATGCAGGGACATCAATCGGTGACACAACATCTGCCGCCAGCACCTGTCCCAGCGCATCGCGCAAGGCAGCCGTGTATGTGTCACGAATCATGTTCACCGCGTCCAGGATGCGCGCACGCGCCTCATCCACAGTCAACAGGTCGCTATTCAGTTCATCATTGCAGCTGGGCTGGCTCTCTATTTCGTTGTTCTGCATCGTTGCTGCCTCATGATATTTTTAACCTGATATTACTCGGGAATGGTACCTGATATATAAATTTTATCGCTGTAGGAGCGCTTCGCGAGCGCAAACAGACAAACCACTGAAATCGCGGATGCGATCCGCTCCTGCAAACACCTTCCCGGGCAAACAGCTACCATAAGGGAAATCAACCATAGGGAATAATCTTGCGCTCGCCACTCTGCGTGTCAATCAATTGCGGTCGCAGGTTGCCTGACTCCAGTGACAGGTGCGTATCACACAAATGCGCCACGGTGTGAAACTCGTGCGTTGCCAGCAGGATGCTGACACCATCTTCCTTGAGCCGCTTGATCATGCGGTAGGCCTGTTCACGCGCCTCACTGTCCATGTTGGTGGTCGGCTCATCCAGCAGCAGCACCCGCGGACTGAGAATACGTGCACGTGCAAATGCCACCCGCTGGCGCTCGCCACCGGAGAGTTCGCGGGCATTGCGCATTTGCAGATGAGCGATACCGGCCCAGTCCAGCGCCTCCGAGACCTTGCTGGAAATATCCTTGATCGAAAATTTCTGCTGTCGCAAGCCATAGGCAATATTGTCAATGACGCTGCGATCAAACAGGTACGGTTGCTGGTGCAGGTAGATCACGTGGGTGCGCAACTGCTGGCAGGCGCGTCGCCATGGCAGCGCCTTGCCGCCAAGCATCACCGTGACGCTGTCCGGTGACTCGAGTCCGGCAATGATGCGCATCAGCGTGGACTTGCCGACACCGTTGCGGCCGCTGAGTGCGACACAGCTGTGCTCGTGGATTTCCAGCATATCGATATCCAGCAGCAACTGGCCATTCGCGGTCTTGCGCAATGTGCTGTAGCGGACAATTTCACTCATGACTTCATCACCCCTCTGCCCTGGTAAAAGGCCAGCAGGCCATTCAGCAACAGCGCCATGGCCAGCAGCACCATACCCAGCGCGATCGCCTGTGCAAACTCACCCTTGGTCGTTTCCAGCGCAATAGCGGTTGGAATATTACGGGTATAGCCGAGAATGTTTCCGCCCACCATCATGGAGCAACCGACCTCGGCGATAATGCGTCCAAAACCGGCTATAAATGCCGCAATCAGGCCGAAGCGGATTTCATGTATCAGGGTCAGAAAGGCGCGATGCGGTTTCGCGCCCAGTGTAATAGAGGTCTCCCAGACACGCCGGTCTGCGGCCTGGAATGCCGCATGGCTGAGTGCAACCAGCAATGGAAATGACAACAGCATTTGCCCGATCACCATGGTTGATTGCGTAAACAACAGCTTCAAATCACCCAGCGGGCCACTGCGTGAGAACACCAGGTACACCGTCAGGCCAACGACAACAGCAGGAATCGACTGCAATGCACTGAAACTGGCAATCATGGTGCGACGCCCCGGGTAACGCAGGTGTGCCATCAGAAACGCCGTCACAAAGGCAAAGGGTGCGGCGATCAGGATGGCACGCACCGAGACACTGAAGGATGTAAAGATAATGATCCACAACGCCGCATCACCGGATAACAGCAGGCGGAAGGATTGTGCCGTAGCGGCGGACAGGCTGTCCATGGACTATTTTATGACCGGGTAAAACAATTGTTCGCCACCCACCGTGTAGCCGGCAATCAGGGCGTGTGCCTGGTCTGACTCGAACCAGCGAATCAGCTTCTGAACTGCAGCGGAATTGACGTCCGGGAAACGTTCCGGGTTGACGGCAATAATGCCGTAGGGATTCCGCAACGTCTCGTCACCCTCCAGCAGCAGTGCCAGCGGACTGTTGGCACGGTACGCCAGCCAGGTACCGCGGTCGACCAGCGTGTAGGCCTGCATCTCGCCGGCAATCTGCAGGGTCTTGCCCATGCCCTGCCCGACCTGGTTGTACCAGCGCCCCTGCGGTTCAATACCGGCCTGTTTCCATAGTGTCAGTTCCTTCTTGTGCGTACCGGAATCATCACCGCGCGATACAAAGACGGCCTTCACGGCAGCGATCCTGGCGAGTGCCTCGTCAGCAGCCTGCATGTCACGCACACCGGCGGTGTCCTCCGGCGGGCCAACAATAATGAAATCGTTGTACATGATCTCATGGCGGGCGACACCATAGCCGTCCGCCACGAAGGCCTCCTCTGCCTGCTTCGCGTGCACCAGCACCACGTCGACATCACCGCGCCGCCCCAGCTCCAGCGCCTTGCCGGTACCGACCGCAATGACGTGCACCCTGATATCCAGCGCCTGCTCAAAGACCGGCTGTATCACCTTAAAGAAACCCGAATTTTCCGTGCTGGTGGTGGTTGCCATGCGCACCAGTGATTGTTCTTCGGCGAGCACCACCGGGGTAGCCAGTAGCAGCAGGCAAACCAGATTTGCAATAAGTCGTTGCATGAGCAATATTTACTCTTGTTATGTGTTTCTATACTTCCCTATGAACAAGCTCACCCACCTCGATGCCAGTGGTACCGCACGCATGGTCGATGTTGGCGACAAGGCCGAGACCCTGCGCGAGGCACGTGCCGAGGCCCGTATTCGCATGGCGGCGGAGACACTGTATCTTATCGAGTCCGGCGGGCATAAAAAAGGCGATGTGATCGCCGTTGCCCGGGTTGCCGGCATCCAGGCCGCCAAACGCTGTGCCGAACTGATCCCGATGTGTCATCCGTTACTGCTTACCGGAATCGATGTCGATATCATGCTGGATGCCGAAAACAGCTGCGTTCATATCACCACGGCGTGTCGTCTCAAGGGCGTGACCGGCGTTGAAATGGAAGCCCTCACCGCGGCCTCGGTTGCCGCACTGACCATCTACGACATGTGCAAGGCGGTGGACCGCGGCATGGTCATCGAGGATGTGCGCCTGCTGCACAAGTCCGGCGGCCGCAGCGGTGAATGGAACGCGGCTGACTAGAGCGTCCACAACCCGATTCCGGGTAGCATGCGTCAGTCTTTTGCTACCGGGCTCGCCACACCACCGGCATGGGTGGTACCGCCAGCCGCAAGGCCTTCTTCCGGTTCAGGGCGGTCCTGCCCGGCCTGCAGTTCCCGGTACCAGAGATCATGATGCTGCCTTGCCCAGTTGGCATCGACATGGCCACCGACCATCGACTCGAGGGCGCCCTCGACACCGATGGTGGCGAGGTACAGGTGGACGATGAAGAACGCGATGACACCGATCGAAGCAATGGTATGAACGACATGTGCACCCATCAGCCAATCCCGTCCCTGCTGGAAGAGGTTGGTGAAATCCAGGAACAGGCCGCTGGCAATCAGCACGAAGCCGCCCAGCATGGCAACCCAGTACCACATTTTCTGCCCGGCATTGACCTTTTCCGAACTGGGTTCCTCACCACCGAAGTAGCCCCCCGCACGCATAAACCAGCGGCCGTCGACCTTGAGGTTGAAGAGGCTGTCCTTCAGGTAGAGAAAGAATGCAATCGGTACGATTGCAGCAAACAGCAGGCCAACATAATTGTGCAGCAGCTTGCACACGGTCGCCGTTACGGAAAATCCCGAGGCCCCCAGGAGTGGAATCAGCAACCAGCGACCGTAGAGCAGGATAAGCCCTGTCAGGGCCAGCAGGACGAAGGTGCTGGCAAGTATCCAGTGAACCGTCATCTCTGTGGTCGTGTAGCGGCGTACCCGTTTACCGGAACGCCCGGCCTCGATGCGGATCTTGCCCCTGACCAGGTAATAAACGACGAAGATACCGACCATGGCACCCAGCACCATAGCACCCCAGGGTGCAAGCTGCTGCATGCGGTACTGGCGCCAGCGCTCGCCGTACTCGCTGATCAACACACCGCTATCGACGCCCTGCACCTGGGTGGTGCCGACATTGGCCTCGCGCACCGTACGCCACAGGTCTGAACCCGGATTCGGCACGCCGCCTGTCTCGGGATTCACATAAGCAACGGCGTAGGGTATTAATGGCAACAACAGCGTCAGTGCAAACAGCAACAACAGCGACCAGAGCATAATACGACGATGCGCTACGCCTGCATGTGTGCGAGTACTCATTGCAGTCGGCACCGGATCAATCAACACCCGTAGCCTTGTCCTCGACTGCATAACCACGGCGGATGCCCGGCCTGTTATAGGCCACCCCCCAGCCCCAGGCAAAGCCGGACGCGCCGCGCCAGGTCACACGTTCACGGAAAATGTCCGATACCGTGTCCCCATCACCGGCCAGTAATGCCCGGGTCGCACACATCTCGGCACACAGTGGCAACTTGCCCTGTGCCAGACGGTTGCTGCCGTACTCGGCATACTCCTCCGGGGAATTGTCCGGCAACGGACCACCGGCGCAGAAGGTGCATTTGTCCATCTTGCCACGCGAGCCGAAGGCCTCATTCTTCGGAAATTGCGGTGCACCAAACGGGCAAGCGTAAAAACAATAGCCGCAACCGATACAGATATCCTTGTCGTGCAGCACCACGCCATCATCAGTGAAGTAGAAACAATCCACCGGGCAGACGGCCGCGCAGGGTGCATCCGAACAGTGCATGCAGGCCACCGACATGGAACGTTCGCCGGGTGAACCGTCGTTGATGGTGACGACACGGCGGCGGTTAACGCCCCAGGGAACCTCGTTTTCATTTTTACAGGCTGTCACACAGGCGTTGCATTCAATACAGCGTTCCGCATCACAGAGAAACTTCATTCGGGCCATGGTTCAGTCTCCTCTCAAGCGCGGCTGATGCGACACAGGGAACACTTGGTTTCCTGCATCTGTGTAACGGAATCGTACCCGTAGGTGAAGGCCGTGTTGCAGGCCTCACCCAGCACATAGGGGTCACTGCCCTTCGGGTATTTATCCCTGAGGTCCCTGCCCTCGAAATGTCCGGCAAAGTGAAACGGCATCCACACCACGCCCGGTGCGACACCCTCCTGGGTGATCTTTGCCATGATCTTGATGCGGCTGCCTTCGGGGGATTCCAGCCATATCTGCTCGCCATCCTTGATGTTGTTGTTATTGGCATCAACGATGTTGATCTCGGCAAACATTTGCTGCTGCAACTCGGCCAGCCAGGGGTTGGAACGCGTCTCGTCGCCACCTCCCTCGTATTCCACCAGTCGGCCACTGGTCATAATCAGCGGGTAGTCGCCGGTATAGTCCTTCGCCTGGATGGACTGGTAGCGCGTCGGCAAGCGGTAGAAGTCCTTGCGGTCTTCATAGGTTGGATACTTCTCAACCAGGTCACGCCGCGAGGTGTACAGCGGTTCGCGGTGTATGGGCACCTGGTCCGGGAAGGTCCAGACCACGGCACGTGCCTTGGCATTGCCGAACGGGGCACAGCCGTGCTTGATGGCCACGCGCTGAATACCGCCGGAGCGATCGGTCTTCCAGTTCTTGCCCTCGGCAAGCTGCTTCTCATCGGCAGTCAGGTCATCCCACCAGCCCAGCTTCTTGAGAATTTCGTCAGTAAATTCGGGGTAACCGTCCTTGATCTCCGCCCCCTTGCTCCAGGAATCCTCGGCCAGCAGGTTGACACCGTCGCGTTCCACGCCGAAGCGTGCCCTGAAGTTCAGGCCACCCTCGGCCACTGACTTGCTGGTGTCATAGAGGTTGGGGCTGCCGGGATGACGCATTTCTGCGGTCCCCCAGCAGGGCCATGGCATACCGTAGTAGTCGCCATTGGCCGGGCCGCCCTTGGCCTGCAGGCTGGTGTAGTCAAAAGTATGCCAGTTTTGCTGGTGTTCTTTCAGGCGTTCGGGGCTCTGGCCGGTGTAACCGATGGTCCACATGCCCTTGTTGAATTCGCGCGTGATGTCCTCGATGAGCGGCTCTTCGTTAGTCACCTGGATGTTCTTGCAGAATTCGTCGCCAAAGCCCAGCTTGTTGGCAAACTTGTACATGATGGTGTGGTCAGGCAGTGACTCGAACAGGGGATCGATCACCTTGTCGCGCCATTGCAGCGAGCGATTCGAGGCCGTCACCGACCCGTAGGTCTCGAACTGGGTGGCCGCCGGCAACAGGTAGACACCGTCGCTGCGGTCCTGCATCACCGCGCTGGCCGTTGGATAGGGATCGATGATCACCATCAGGTCCAGCTTTTCCATCGCCTCTTTCATCTCTGCGCCGCGGGTCTGGCTGTTGGGTGCATGCCCCCAGAACACCATGGCCCTGAGGTTGTCACGCTGCGCGATATTGTTCTTGTCTTCCAGCACACCGTCGATCCAGCGTGACACCGGGATGCCCTTCTCGGTCATCGAATTTACCGATTTATCAGACGGTCCCTCTTCGCCGAAGAATTCACCCGGACGTTCCTCCTTGTCGAAACGCCCTGCCAGCCAGTCGTAATCCACATCCCACACCTTTGCCCAGTGCTTCCAGGCACCTTCGGACAGGCCGTAGTAGCCGGGCAGGGTATGGCTAAGCACGCCAAAATCGGTCGCGCCCTGCACGTTATCATGGCCACGGAAGATATTGGTGCCGCCACCCGCCACGCCCATGTTGCCGAGTGCGAGCTGGAAGATGCAGTAGGCACGGGTGTTGTTATTACCGATGGTGTGCTGGGTACCACCCATGCACCAGATGAAGGTCCCCGGGCGGTGCTCGGCCATGGTTTGGGCAGCGCGCTTGATGGTCTCCTCGGGCACACCGGAGACGCGCTCCACTTCATCCGGGGTCCATTTGGCGACCTCGGCACGCACCTCATCCATGCCGTAGACACGCTGCTTGATAAATTGCTTGTCTTCCCAGCCATTCTCGAAAATATGCCAGAGCATCCCCCAGACAACCGGCACGTCGGTCCCCGGGCGCAGGCGGATGAATTGATCGGCATGGGCCGCCGTCCGTGTGAACCGCGGGTCGATCACGATCAGGGGTGCATGGTTGCGTTCCGTGGCCCGGAAGATGTGCTGCAACGACACCGGATGGGCCTCGGCGGGATTGCCACCAATAATCAGGATCGCCTGGCTGTTGTGGATATCGTTATAGGAGTTGGTCATCGCACCGTAGCCCCAGGTATTGGCGACACCGGCGACCGTGGTGGAATGACAGATGCGTGCCTGGTGATCCATGTTGTTGGTACCCCACATGGCGGCAAACTTGCTGAACAGGTAGGCCTGTTCGTTGTTGTGCTTGGCAGAACCCAGCCAGTAGACAGAGTCGGGACCGGACTGCTCACGGATAGCCAGCATCTGGTCGCCAATCTCGTTGAGCGCCTCCTCCCAGGAAACACGGATCCACTTACCGTTCACCAGCTTGGTCGGATACTTCAAACGGCGTTCGCCATGACCATGTTCGCGAACCGCGGCACCCTTGGAACAATGTGCGCCCCTGTTGAAGGGGTGGTCGAATGCCGGTTCCTGTCCGGTCCACACGCCGTTCTCGACCTCGGCGTAAATGCCGCAGCCGACCGAGCAGTGGGTGCAGATGCTGCGTATCTGTGCTGGCGTGCCCTCGTCTGTTGGCGGACGATCGGTCGCTGCAGCCTTTTTCATCATCGACATGGAAAGCGTGCCGGCAGCGGCGATACCGCCTGCGGTAATACCGGAACGCTTCAGAAAGGTGCGACGATCAATCGTGGCACCGAGCACGGCGGCGTGTAGAGGTGATGCATCTGTACACTGTTTCTTGACCAGCTTCATATCCAGCCTCCAGAAGTCTTTAACTCACAGCATCTGTGCACTGCTGTTTCATACTTGTCCGGCAACCACGCAGACAGCGACACCGGGTCAGGACCTGAGTACCCGGTAATAATCCTTGATGTGCTGGCTTTCGTGATAACCCTTCGATGCGGGTTTTTCAGCCGTGTCTGCAGCTGCCTGTGCTTTCGTGTCGGGATCCACCAGTCCGGTTGCGGACACGGCGGTGATTGCTGCGGCCCCGCCGGCAACGGCGAAACCCTTGAGAAACATTCTTCGATCTGCGGTAAAACGCGTCTTGTCTTTTTTCATTACTCCTCCAACCGTGAATTGAAGTCATCAGCCTGGCTGACATGAAGTGTTATACGCTTACGCTGGCATTGACAGATACTGCGATTCGACCTCCATAAACTGCTGCCCCAACTGTGCAACGGCTTTGTAAAAAACAGCAGACTCGGCCTCACGAAGGTCTGCAAAGAAATCCAGCATCCAGCTCGCGAGGTAGGTCCTGAAAAAATCCGACTGCTCCTTATAGGGTAGACCAGATTCTGAAATAATCATCCCCATGGTTTCGCACAGGGCGGCGACGTGGTCTTCCGGCTCTGAAATACCGTCCTGACGCTCAAAGCCAAGCTTCAGCAGCTCATTTCTCAGCGAGGCTAGCACCTTTTCCATAAGAAAACCATGGATATAGAATGAGGCATAGGGCACCAGCTCACCACGCCCCAGGCCTATGAATAAATTGAAGAATTCATCACTTAACTGCTCGATGTCCGCCTGCCTGGCAGCTGCCTGCAGGGATCGCCAGATTTCCGTCATCGGTGTGGGTTCAGCATCGCTGGTATCGATCTCCTGCAGCATTTCCAGAATGTCGTCATCCGGCGGGCCGGCCAGCAAAGCACCCAGCACCCGATAGATTTCCACCCGCCCCGCATCACCGGCGTCCACGGACGTGCCCTCGGACAAGGGCCGCTGTTCAGTCATGACGCCCTCCCGTTTTTAGATGGATCAACCCTGATCTGCGCATCAGCGGCCTCGTCGCCATAGATATCCCGCACCCGGCAGTCCTCACACATCTTTATACGCTGCAGTGCCGTTCCCTGGAACAGGGCATGACCCTTCATCTTTTTTGTTATGTTTTCAATCACGCTGCGGGTGGCAAACGGTTTACCGCAGACAATACAGGGATACGGTTCTTCTTCATACAGAATGCGGCGGGTATTGCGCGTCGGGAAGTCATAGAGATAACGCGGAGAGATGGCGATGGCATCTTCCGGACAGGTTCTGCAGCACAAGCCACACTGCACGCAATTGGCTTCAATAAAACCGAGCTGCGGTGTTTCATTACCGGCAGACAAGGCATTCGCCGGGCATTGCGACACACACGCCAGACACAGGGTGCAGCGCGCCTGGTCGAGCAGTACCTCACCAAAGGGCGCACCCGTCGGCAGTGACACCAGTGGACGTTTCATCGCTGCCACATCAAACAGGTGATCAACAGCGAGGCGGATGACGGTGCGTTTTTCATCGAGGCCGGCAAAACCGGCAGGCTCGGAATTGGCCAGCAGCGACACGCCACTAATCGTGGCAACGAGATCTGCGCCCTGCTGCCGGGTATACAACAGGGCATCGGGAGAATAACCCATGCCCGCCAGCAGAGCGTGGGCCGTGCCCAGTTGCATGCGGATTTCATTTTCCACCGCTGGCGGTGTCCTGGAAGTGCCCAGCAGGATGACAGCCGCGGCCCCGTAGGCGAATGCTGACAACCAGGTATCCATCCCCACGCTACCCGCTTCTTCAACCGCAACCGGCAGGATATGTTCCGGCAATTGCGCTGCCACGGCAGCCACCACCTCATGACCTGCTTCACCATCGTGGAACAGCAATACCGCATCACTTCCGCCATTGTCACGATACGCCTTCAACATCACACGCAGGCGATCCAGGCTGTCACCCAGGCGCGGATAGCCATAGCTGATCGCACCGGTCGGACAGGCCGTTGCACAACTACCCGCGCCCTGGCAGAGGCCGGGATTCACCTCGATGCTGTTGCCCAGCGAAGTAATGGCATCTGTCGGGCAGGCTTCCAGACAACGGGTACAGGCGGTCATGCCGCTGCGGCCATGTGCGCAGATAGTGGCGTTGTAGTGAAAATACTGTGGTTTCTCAAACTCGCCGACCAGCCCGGGTATATCGTCCAGTGCCTGCTGCAGCGCTGCGGCATCGTCTCCCGGCGCGAAGTAGCCGGGTGGTAGCAGTTGACAGTTGATGAAGGCAGGCGTGGTCAGATCCAGTACCAGGTCAAACAGGTTGCGCCCGCGGGTGACCTCATTGATGACCGCGTCATCCTCTGCCGCCGCAAGCGTTAGCTGAAAGGCACCGAGGTAGCCGGCGAGACTCCCGACCCTTGCCTGCAACACCGTGATGCCATCCTGATCGCGCCTTTCGATCCCGGCGGGCGCTGCATCAGGCCCGGTAATAACTACCGTCGGGCTGATACCTTGCAGCTGATTGCAACGTAGAGCGGCTGCCAGTGCCCGCGGTTCATCACCCAGTATCAGGAGTGTTCCCGCAGATACATAGGGAACGATGCCGGCAGGTACCGTTGCGGTTGCAGCCGCCACAGCGAGTGCTTCCTTACGCGCCTGTCCGTTTCGGGTATCCGTGCAAAGATTTAACACTATGGCTTCATCCTTATTATCGCAGACGCACAAAAAGGTATCCTAAACTGTAGGAGCGGATCGCATCCGCGATAAAAGCATGTACTCATCGCGGATGCGATCCGCTCCTGCAATAACCCGGATACACCCGCAGAATTTAATCAGCACGCTACGCCTTGCCGGACTCACCATCAGGTTCTTCGACACTATCAATATCCTCATCGACTGTCGCCTCGTATGCATCCCGGGGTGCAACAGGCATTGCCTCATCGTCCGGGACATCCTCTGCCTCCAGCTCCCGCTTCAGCATGCGTTTCATTTCCTGCGTAACAATATCACCCAGCCCCGCAAACTGCGTGTAATCCTCGTCATAATCATTCAGGCCATCGGTTACATTAAAGGCGGGCAGGTGAAACAGCTTGCGCAGGGCCAGTGTGCGCAGCTGTTCACTCACGCCGGGCGACATAAAAAGCGAAAAATCGCTGTCACCGTCAAGTGAATCAAGTGGTGGCATATCGGCATCGGTCAGTTGCTGCGCTGGATCGGCACTAACACCCTTGGCCGTCTCCTGTTGTGCACTGCCTGCAGTATGCACAGCCGGCAGGGGGTCATCCAGCGACTCGCCTCTGTGAT